>Ga0206826_1053_pt1 | contig 18266 bp, 16 predicted proteins | sample Alteio_BWOrgCont_80_FD_152636 | JGI IMG/M metagenome (GOLD analysis project Ga0206826, IMG submission 152636) | Enriched cells from forest soil in Barre Woods Harvard Forest LTER site, Petersham, Massachusetts, United States -... | ecosystem: Environmental > Terrestrial > Soil > Temperate forest >... | reverse complement strand
ACAGTGGTTCAGCCAGGGAGAGAATCAACGTTCGCGTTTTTCTCTGGGCGCTCACCGCGGCCCTGGCGGGATTTCTTTTTGGCTTTGATACCGTCGTCATTTCGGGCGCGGAACAGAAAATCCAGGCGCTGTGGGGGCTCAATGATTGGGTGCATGGCATCGTGATGGGCTCGGCCCTTTACGGGACGGTTATCGGCGCGCTGATTGGCGGATGGCCTACGGACCGTTTTGGGCGGCGTGCCACTTTGCGGTGCCTGGGAATTATTTACATTGTCTCGGCAGTCGGCTCGGCGCTCGCGCCGAACGTGGATGTCTTCATTATTGCGCGAATGATTGGCGGTTTGGGCATTGGCATTTCCACGGTGGTTGCGCCGCTCTACATTTCGGAAATCGCGCCGCCCAAACATCGTGGCCGGCTCGCAGGCATGTTCCAGCTAAATATCGTGCTGGGCGTCATCGTAGCGGATACGTCCAACTGGTTGCTGTCCGGGATTGGCGACAACGCGTGGCGCTGGATGCTGGGCGTGGCCGCGTTTCCATCGCTGCTGTATGCAATCTCCTGTTTGGGAATTCCGGAAAGTCCCCGTTGGCTGCTGGTGCGAAAGGGTGATCGTCAGGCCGGTATGGACGTCCTGCGGCGGATTCAGCCCGATGTGCCGGAAGCTGATATCAGTTCGCTCACAGATGAGATCGCAGCTCCGGCGGAAACCAGGTCGGCGGGACAATTCTGGACGCGGCAGATGCGGACGCCGATTCTGCTGGCGTTCCTGATTGCGTTTTTCAACCAGCTTTCTGGCATCAACGCCGTGCTGTATTTTGCGCCACGCATTTTTCAAATGGCCGGTTACGGCCAGAACGCCGCCCTGCTGAAAACCATTGGCGTCGGGACGATGAACTTTATTTTCACTCCCCTCGGCCTGTGGTTGATTGACCGGGCAGGGCGTAAAGCGCTGCTGTATATCGGTTCCGTCGGATACATCGTTTCCCTGGGGTTGGTGGCATGGGGGTTTTTCACCGGGCATTTTGGCATTGTGCCCATTGCAATTTTTGCGTTCATCGCATCGCACTCCATCGGCCAGGGTGCGGTGATTTGGGTCTATATTTCCGAAATCTTTCCTAACCGGCAGCGCGCGGAAGGCCAGACGCTCGGCAGCGCCACCCACTGGGTTTTTGCAGCCGCGCTCACGACGTTTTTTCCCCGGCTGGTGACACATTTCCCGCCGGGAGATATTTTCCTATTCTTTTGCGGCATGATGGTACTGCAACTGATTTGGGTGAAAACCATGGTCGTCGAGACCAAAGGCGTGTCGCTGGAACAGGTGCAAAAGTTGTTGGGGACTGCTTAAATCACTGTCCCGTGCGGGAGGATGCCGTTTTTGGGAATGATGACGATGCCGTCGCGAATGTAGTAGAGTTCGTGGTCCACGCGATCGGGTTTTCCGGCGGGGGAAATGGTCACGTTATTCCCGATGCGCGCGTTCTTATCAATGATGGCGTTCTCGATCTTGCAATTCTCGCCGATGCCGATGCGGGGCTTGCCTTCGCGCTGGTGCTGTTTGATGGACTCGTCGGACTCGTAAAAATCGCAGCCCAGGATGATGACGCGGTTTAGTTCCGTGCCCGCGCCGACGAAGGTGCGCAGGCCCACGATGGTGTCCTTGATTTTGGCGGAATTGATGATGCAGCCGTCCGTGACCAGGGCATGCTCGATTTGTGCGCCGTTGATTTTCGAGCCGGGCAGATAACGCGGGCGGGAAAAAATCGGTGCGCTCATATCGAAGAAATTAAAGCGCGGCAGCTCGGAAACCAAATCCAGATTGGCCTCGAAGAAGGAGCGGATCGTGCCAATGTCCTCCCAATACCCTTCAAACACAGAGGAGCAGACGCGATGGGTGTTGATGGCCCGTGGGATGATGTGCTTGCCAAAGTCCGACAGGGGGTTGTCGAGCAATTGCTGGATCAAGCTGCGGTTGAAAACGTAGATGCCCATCGAGGCGAGAAATTTCTCGCCATCGTCGCTGACGCCCAATTTCTTGAGCCATTCGTGGGGCAGGCGGAGCGAGTCCAGCAACGCCGGGTCCTTGGGTTTTTCTTCAAAGCGTTTGATGGAACGGTCTTCGTTGATTTGCATGATGCCGAAGGCCTGCGCCTCGGCGCGTTTGACCGGAATGGTCGCCACTGTGATATCCGCTTCGGTTTCCGCGTGTTGCGCAACCATGGCGCGAAAGTCCATGCGATACAATTGGTCGCCGCTTAGAATCAACAGGTAATCGAAATCGTGGTTCAGGAAGTGCGTGAGATTTTTCCGCACTGCGTCGGCGGTGCCCTCATACCATGAAGCGTCGGTGAGCGTCTGTTGCGCCGCGAGGATTTCCACGAAACCGCTGCTGAACTGGTCGAACTTGTATGTGCGGGAAATGTGCCCGTGAAGCGAGGCGGAATTAAATTGCGTCAGGATATAGATGCGCCGGAAACCGGAATTGATGCAATTGGAAATGGGGATGTCCACGAGCCGGTATTTTCCGGCAAGCGGCACGGCGGGCTTGGCGCGGTCTTTGGTGAGCGGGAAAAGGCGCGTGCCCTGACCGCCGCCCATGATGACGCACAGCACGTTGCTGGTGTTCAGGGATTGTCTTCCGGTTTGTGACATAGGGCGTATCTCTCCACGCCAATATACCGACAATTCATCAGTCGGCAAGTCATTGACGTTATCCAAAATTTCGGCAAGCTGTCAGGGAACCCGCAATTAAATCATTAACAAAAAGGAAAAACTATGAAGAAGCGTTTGACTTACATCTCGCCCCTCCAGGCAGGTATCGTGCAAGGTGTCGTACTTGGCATTATTTCACTCATTTTCGTTCCCTTTATCATCATCGGGGGACTGTTTCATGGGGGGATCGGGACCATTTTTTTCATTTTTCTTCCCGTTGTTTATGCGGTCATGGGATTCATTATGGGAATCATCTCCGCCTTTGTCTATAATCTGGTCGCCAAATGGACGGGCGGCCTTGAACTCGTCTTTACCGACGTGCCTTAACGGTCACACTTCTTTGGAAATAAACGGGGCGAACTCGGCGTGGAAGTGCGGCGGGATGCGGGCCTTGAATTTGGCGGATTTCCCGTTGTAACGCCGCTCAATGACCTGGCCGATTTTATGCAGCCGCGCGATGACTTCCGCGCGCTCATGCGGAATCTGCAGTTCCAAAAATTCCCGCTTCGGGCGCAACTGCGTCCCGATCTCCGCCAGCAAATACGGGATCCCTTCGCCCGTCTTTGCCGAAATCTCCACAGCGTGTGGAAATTTTTCCTTCAAGTGTGCCATCACACTGCCGCCGGAAGCGCAGTCTATTTTATTGAACACCATGAGGACCGGTTTTTCGTCCGCGCCAATTTCGGCCAGCACGGAATTAACGGCTGCAATTTGCTCTGCCGCCTGCGGATGGCTGATGTCCACGACGTGCAGCAGCAAATCGGCCTGGATAACTTCTTCGAGCGTCGCCTTGAAGGCCTCCACCAGGCCGTGTGGCAATTTTCGGATGAAACCGACCGTATCCGTCAGCAGGACATTTTGGTTCGTGGGCAGCTTTAATCGCCTCGTCGTGGGATCGAGAGTGGCGAAGAGAATGTCCTTCGCCAGCACATCCGCGCCGGTGAGCGCATTGAGGAGTGTGGATTTGCCGGCATTGGTGTAGCCGACGATGGAGGCAAGCGGCCACTGGCTGCGCTGGCGCCCTGCGCGTTGGGTCGCGCGCCGACGGCGGACGGCGTCAAGGTCGCGCGAAATGGTGTCAATGCGCTCCTGGACCTTGCGGCGGTCGGCTTCGAGCTGCGATTCGCCTTCGCCGCCGCGCATGCCAATGCCGCCCGCCTGGCGCGACAAGTGTCCCCAAAACCGCGTAAGGCGCGGCAGCAAATGCTGCAACTGCGCCAGCTCGATTTGCAATTTGCCTTCGCGGGTGCGCGCGCGTTGCGCGAAGATGTCAAGGATGAGCGACGTGCGGTCGAGCACCTTGCAGTTGAAAATCTTTTCGAGGTTGCGGCTTTGGGCGGGCGAAAGTTCGTCGTCAAAAATCACCGTGTCCACGCCATGCTGTTTGCAGAAATCCGCGAACTCCGCCGCCTTGCCTTTGCCGATAAACGTGGCGGGCGCGAGCGCATCCAGTTTCTGGATGCCTTCGCCCACGACTTCGCCGCCGGCCGTTTGGGCCAGCTCCGAAAGCTCCGCCATCAACTCGCGGGTATCGGTGACTTTCCGCGATTTGAGTTCGACCCCGACCAGGAAAACCTTTTCCGGCCGGGTTCTTCGAGTTTCGACCAGCGCTTTCAACGGTTCACAATTTTAATACATTAATGCAACATAGCGATTGGAAATTTATTGTTGTAAGCACTGCAAAAATGGGAGAGTCTTAATGCTCTATGCTTTCAACCAATTCTCTTTTGAAATCGGCCTTTGCCGGCTTTTTCTCCCTCGTTCTTTTCTCTGCGGTCGCGCAACCTCTTCCCTCCGTCGCGCTCAAGCCGGTTTTTCCGAATTTGCCCGGCAACCAGGGCAATGAAGGTCAGTACGGGCGCCCAGTCTGGATGAGCGAAGCGCCGGATGGTTCCGGCCGGATGTTTATTGTTTACCAGAAAGGCACCATCTGGGTGGTGAAGAAAGGTTCCGACGGCTCGGACGCCAAATTGTTCCTCGATTTTTCCGCGCGCGAACCCATGAAGCCCGGCAACGAGGACGGCCTGATGAGCATCGCCTTCCATCCCGGCTTCGTCACCAACGGCCTCTTTTACGTCTATTATAATCAGGTCAACACCCCGCAGGACATGAAACGGATTGAGTACGGTTATCCCATCGCCTTTCCGTTCCGTTCCGTCGTCAGTGAAATGAAAGTCTCCGCGACCGATCCAAACCAGGCCGATACCAGCACGGAACGCGTGGTCTTGGAAGTGCCGCAACCCTTCTACAATCACAAGGGCGGGGAACTGTGCTTCGGGCCGGACGGTTATCTTTATTTGGGCCTGGGTGACGGCGGGCTGGGCGACGATCCGTTTGGCAACGGGCAAAGCACCGCGACCTTGCTGGCCAAAATGTTGCGTATTGATGTCAACACCCGCGCAACCACTGGCCGTGGTAAACGCAAACACGAATTGCAATATGGGATTCCCCAGGATAATCCGTTTGTGAATGAAATTGACTACGGTCCCCAGGCCGCGAGAAAGGAAATCTACGCGTGGGGTTTGCGCAATCCCTGGCGGTATAGCTTCGACAGCGCCACCGGCGCGCTGTGGTGCGGTGATGTGGGCCAGGACTTGTGGGAAGCGGTCTATATCATCCAAAAGGGCGGCGACTACGGCTGGAGCGTGAACGAAGCGGGCCATCATTTCAAACCCGGCCCGCCCGGCGCGCAATACATCAAGCCCATCATTGATTATACGCATAAACCGAACCTGCAATCGCAGGCGCTTTTCCCCGACCACAGCATCGGCCTGTGCGTCATCGGCGGCTATGTTTATCACGGAAAACAATTCCCGTCGCTGGATAACATTTACATCTACGGCGACTACAATTTGGGAACCATTTGGGGACTGCGCTATGACTACGCCAGCCAAAAAGTCACCGCGGAAGGCACCATGCTCTTGCAGCCGAAAAACATCAACAGCTTCGCGGAAGATGCCGACGGCGAACTCTACGCCCTCATGGAAGACGGCACGATTGATTTAATCACCGCCCAGCAATAAAAGAAACGGGACGGCGCAAGGCCGTCCCGGTGAACCGTAATTAAAAAAGATTTATTACTGTGTGGGCGGTGCGGGCGCGGCGGGGGGAGTCGCCGGTGCGCCGGGGGCAGGTGCGCCGCCAGGAGGCGACATGCGGCGCACGCGCGCGTTCATCGTTGTCCACTTCTGGTATTGGTCCGGCGTCAGGATGGCTTTCAATTGGGCGTTGATGTCGTCGCGAATCGCCTTGATCTTCGTCCGTCTATCATCACGCGAGAGGGAACTGTCCTGGACGACCGCGCTGATTTGCGTGTGCATGGAGTCAATGATGGGTTTGACTTTGGCCTTTTGATCATCGGTCAGGGCCAGGGTCGTGGCGATGGAGTCAAAACTTTGCTGTCCGCGCATGCGGGGCGCATTGTTGGCGGGCGGGGCCGCCGGGGTGTTGGTTGAGGAATCCTGGGCGAGCGCCGAACCGCCGGCGAGCAAGCCGCCGGCCAGGGCCGCGAGGAGCATGGTTTTATTCAATTTCATAAGCTATATCGTTGTTGTTGTTGTTCGAATGTATTAACACCGGTTTTGTTCAATCGGTGCATATCTTATTAGACGCGCTTTTTCAAGGGAAGTTACAGTTTAGACAATACCCTGGCCGCCGCCCGCACCGTCTTTTCAATGTCCCCCGCCGTGTGCGCGGCGGAAATGAAGCCCGCCTCGAACTGCGAAGGCGCCAGATAAACCCCCGCGTCCAGCATGCCGTGGAAAAATTTGGTGAAACGCGCGCGGTCGCTTTTCAGGGCATCGGCCAGGTTCCAGACCGGTCCGCCGGTGAAATAAGCGCAGAACATCGAGCCGCAACGGTTGAACCGGACCGGGATGTTGGCCGCCCGGGCCGCGTCGCGCAGGCCCGCTTCCAGTCGCGCGCCGGAAGTTTCCAATCGCCGATAGATGGCCGGGTTGAGGCCTTTCAATTGCGCGAGGCCCGCCGCCATGGCGATGGGATTGCCGCTCAACGTGCCGGCCTGGTAAACCGGGCCGAGCGGCGCGAGATAATCCATGATGTCCGCGCGGCCGCCCAGCGCGCCGACCGGCAAACCGCCGCCGATGATTTTGCCCATGCAGGTAAGGTCGGGCAAAATGCCGAACCGCTCCTGCGCGCCGCCGGGCGCGAGGCGAAGGCCGGTCATCACTTCATCGAAAATCAACAGCGCGCCATGGGCGGCCGTGATGGCGCGCAAAAATTCAAGGTACCCCGGTTTGGGCAGATACAACCCCGCGTTGCCCGGCACCGGCTCAACGATGATGGCCGCGATTTCTTTTTTGTTCGCGGCGAAGGCGGCGCGCACGGCTTCCACGTCATTATATGGCAGGACGAGGGTGTGCCTGGCGACATCCACGGGCACGCCCGCGCTGTCCGGATGGCCGAAGGTAAGCGCGCCGCTACCGGCCTTGACCAGCAGCGCATCCGCGTGGCCGTGATAGCAGCCGTCGAACTTGATGAACTTGTCGCGGCGCGTGAACCCGCGCGCCAAGCGGATGGCGCTCATGCACGCTTCCGTGCCGGAATTGGTCATGCGCACCTTTTTGACGCTCGGGAACCGCTCGCAAATCAGCCGGGCCATTTCAACTTCCGACGGATTGGGAATGCCGAAGCTGGTCCCTTTGGCGGCGGCGGCGCGGATGGCGGCAATGATTTTGGGGTGCGCATGGCCGAGGATGGCCGGGCCCCAGGTGCAGACGTAATCAATGAGCTTATGGCCGTCCACGTCCCAGACATACGCGCCTTTGGCTTTGTTCACGAAGAACGGCTGGCCGCCCACGGCGCGAAAGGCGCGCACGGGCGAATTGACGCCGCCGGGAATGAACTTCAGCGCCTCGGCAAAGAGTTTTTGGGATTTGGCGTGGGCCATGGGGATTAATTTAGTGAACGCTTCGGTATCGCCGCGAGCCTTTTTTCCGGGGATGTTGAACAACAAAGGCGCGAAGGGGCAAAACATATGTAGCCACAGATGAACACAGATAAAACACAGATTTTGCATGCCAAGGCGCGTTCACCGCCGCTTTGTTGCCGGAACCTGAATTCACGTGGTTTGGAGGTTGATTCATTTTTTGGGTTAAATTACCCGTCCATCGGCCTTGTTTTTGGTGCGGGTGGTACCCGCAGGCAATCTCCCGCGAAGGCGCAAATACGAGTCCACAGTCCACAGTCCACGGTCCACAGTCCACAGTCCGTAGCCAGGGGTGGGGGGGGGAGCAACGGTATTTAATTTTGGAGTACAAAGTTAGGATTTTTGAGGATATGGTTCATGAGGACAACGAGTTTGCGCATGACCGCAGTGAGGGCGACTTTCGCAGGTTTACCAGCGGTTCTAAGCCGCTGGTAAAATCCCTTGAGCTGGCTGTTGGCACGGGAAGCCACCAATGCGGCCATGTAGAGAGCCCTGCGGACTTGAGCTCTGCCTCCGCCAATGGAGCGACGACCGTGCCATTGGCCGCTGTCCCGCGGATGTGGAGCCAAACCCGCCAGCGCGGCCACCTGCCTGCGGTTGAGGGTGCCCAGTTCGGGAAGTTCGGCGAGCACACCCAGGGCCGTGATCGTACCGACGCCGGTGATGGCTTCCAGTTTTCGCACGCGTTCCCCCAATGGGGCCACTTGCGCGCGGAGCCTCTTGAGGAGTTCTTCAATTTGTTTCAGGTCCCGCTCGAGCCGCCGCACGAGGCTTTGGGCTTGGCGGTGCAAGGCCGGCACGGTCAGCCGTTCGGTTTGTTGCCGTTGGGCCACGAGGATTTCCAGCACTTGCACCCGGCGGCGAACGAGTTCGGCCAGTTGCTGTTCTTGTTCCGTGCGGGGCGCGGTGGGTTTTGGCTGGAGTTTGGAGCCGTAGTCGGAGAGGAGGGCGGCATCAATGTCATCGGTCTTGGCGCGCTGGCCGGTGGCCCGCGCAAAGTGGCGGACGCGGGCGGGGTTCAAGACACTGACGCTCACTTGAGCTTCATGCAGGGCCGCGACGACGTCGCGTTCGTAGCCGCCGGTGGCTTCACAGACGACCTGAACGCCCGGGATTTTGGCCAGGAGTTTGAGCAGCCGGCGATGGCCGGCGGCAGTGTTGGGCAGGTCGTGGAAACGACCGGCCAGGTGGAGTTGCAGGTTAAGCTTGGCAATATCCAAGCCCGCGTAGATAGTAGTCATAGTGTTCTGGCTCATTCTTGCAAATACGAGCTGGCTTTCGAGGGCCGCTCGATCAACGGTTCGAGTTTAGGACACAGGGGCGGAAGGCTCACGCTCCCCACGGACTCGGCCAAAAGCCGGAACCAGGGGGTATCGAGCTCATTCGCTCCACTGTCCTGCCGCCTGCAGGCGGCAGGACAGTTCCCTCTACCCCAATCTTCATTCAAAGACAAGGATAGCGGAAATCGCAGATACAAGGGGGTCTTTAATAGGCCGGAATAGGTCGGAATAGGTCGGAATAGCCCGAAGGCTTTGAACCCCGAATGCTTTCGGGACTGCGCAGCCGTCTGAAAGGGTAGGGCGACGTTCTCCGAACGCGCGCCGTCTGAGGTCTGAGGTTGGACAGGGGCAGCATAAAATATATTTTTTAAAAAATGCTTATATTGGCTTATACTGGCTTACACTGGGTTATATTGGCTTGGATTTGCTTACCTGCGGGTCGCCCATCGAATTTCTGGAGACCTGGTCGCCACCGGCAGCTTGCCGGTCCGGCTCCTGAATTCTTCATTTTTAATTTTGTGCATTTTCTGGCCATCATCCGACAACTTAACAGATCGGACTCTCAGGCCGAAAGGTAGTGAAGAACTATAAATTTAGTGAGGTAGCTGGTTTTCGGTGTGGACGTGATGCATGGGTTGTCAAATCGTTTGGTGCATCGTCTCGAAGTTGCTCAAGAAATCTGCAATCTGATGAAATAATTCGGGCGCACTCTTTCTTGACGCTTTTCGAGCCAACTCATCAACCGTGAAATCATAAACTATCGCTCGTCTCACGTTCAACACCGCCACTCTGTTGATTTCATATTGTTGCGACCGGTAATTAAGCGCACAGTAAATCAGAAGCTGCCGCAAATCAGCACTGCGCAAGTTCCTGTCAACCATCTTGGACTCGTAGAGACACGACCCCGCCATAATATCCCCGTAGCAAGAATCAAGAATTCCGCAGCCTTTTAACCGAGGCTGTATAACAAGTGGACGTTCGCTTGGCCGACTGGCAAAGAAATCTTCAATCCGAACAGCCAAGGCTATAGATTCTTCCGTCGTGGTTTTGGGGAATTTCTGTTTTATAGACCTCCAGTAAGTTTTTAGCCCTAGTAACCTTGAAATGGTGTTGCTTGCAACGTCGATAAGCAATTTTTGATCTTCCGCCAACGTCAGAACATCCTCCCCGGTTTTGACGGCATTACTGAACAGCTCAAACGCTGTTTCGGCCATGAAATCGTTTTGGCTGTTGTCACCACCGGAACTAAATGGCTTTACTATTTTGCCGTCGCTGTCCTCCAAGACCTCGTGGGCCAAATTCATTTCACCCACGAGTTGGGGCGTCAGAAATGGAAGACATTCCGACCAGAAGCCGCCAAAACCGTTTGCAAATTCTTTTTCGGAGATCATTGTGGTACTGTTGGGTTTTTCTGAAACCGGTCCGCGAACCAATCACGGACGATTTGTTCAGAAGGCTCGAATGACGATTTGTTTTTCTTCCTCCAGTGCTGCCCTTCGTCGGTCAGAAAATACGATGCAACGATATAGGCCCGACGTTCCCATTTAGACAATCCCTTGAAACGCTTTTTCAGATCGGCAACCCAGTGATTGTGTCCCCAATCTGCCATTGCCAAGATGATTTCTCGACGCACAAGAGGACTTGGATGAATCTTGAACAGTTTCACGAACAACGCTTCTTTGGGCTGAGTGCTGCGTTGCCGTAGGACTTGTAGCAAATAAGCCAAGTTTAGGTCGATCTTGACGATATAGCTTTCCGATTTGTGCAGCCCAATAAGTGCGGCATCAACCAAGTCTTGGGTTTCCTCGTCCAATTCTTTATATATGCCACGCAGCACCGTCATCATGCGGGTGAAAACAGGAGCTAGCGTCTGCATGTTTTCAGGCTGAAGCAGTAGAGCAAGAATCTCTTTACGAGCTTCAGTATCAAGAACCCTCAGGGCTAAAAGAGCCTGCTTGGTGATAGTTGGGTCTATTCGTGTTTTCTCAAGCTCACGGGTCAATATACCAGCTATATCCACATTCGACACCTGCTCCTTGAGTTTCTCGTAATCATCCACCCTTGTTTCGGAATAAGGGTCAAAATGGATTGCAATCCGCATTAGCTTTTCCTCATCGCTCAGATTCTCCTCGGCGGCTTGATGAGCCTTTAGCAGTAAATTGATTTCGTCGATGAATTCTTTCGCCGTCAGAATTCGGGTTTTGTTCTTCTGCAAAGATAAACCGTCAGTGAAAAGTTTATCCGAGATGAAAATCAGACGTTCATAAGCTTCCTCCTTGGTTGCGCAAAAAATCCGATAGTCATCCACGAATCGACAGAACCTTATCCCCTCGCTTCGCAGTAACTTGTCCACATTGTTGAGCACCAACTCGGCGAGAAGGCGTGATGCAGGTCCGCCAACTGGCAACCCGTAAGACACATCTCCCGAGAACTCACTAAGCAGTTCGACAATGCGTTTGACGATTTCGGGTCTTACTTTTAACCACTTTAGTGCATTTTCTATGCGATGGTGATAAACCCGCGAATAAAAGTCGGCGATGTCGCAAACAATTACGAACGGATATTTCTCCACCACCTCCAAACCTGTTTCCATGAATGCGCGCCAATTCACCTTGTCATCAAATATACTTCCATCTGGCAATGGCGGAATAAAGCGATAAGAAAATACTGCGTTCTCCTTCACCGGAATGCGCGCCTTCTCGATTGCATCCCCCATCTCGATGACGAGCGCCAAATAATACGCGTTCCAAATTGGGTCAATCTGTGTGGCCCATCGAAATCCTGTATAGCCTACTGGCACGAGCGTGTTGACATTGTCTGGCCAATGCTCCGCTAGTTGCAGCTCAAAGTTTTATGTAGTTCTTCAAGGGCTTTTTGAAGCAAATCAGGTTTGTCGTGGAAAATGTGCTGCTCGAAAGTATATGGGAAAATATCAGTGTCCCCAAATCCAGCGACGTTTTGAATTGCGGCTTTTATGGATTTCTTCATGGCTTTATTTTTTAAGATTCACCAACCCCGCAGCCTGACGCAGCGGCAGGTATGAAACAGTTATCTTGGAACCAATCCAGACGTTCCTCTAAGATAGCCAGCGATACCAGCAATATCCGGGAAGACCGAATACCTTGTAATATTGGAAAGGTCCAGAAACTCAAGCGCCGCCGGAATCACGGCGTTCGGGAGTATGACCTTCTTAATCGCGTTCGGGAATTGCTTTTCAATAGGCTCAATCTTGTCGTGATGAACGGTGAACATGCCTCTTTGAGCAAGCATTCTGTCATTAAAGAAAATAGGCTCAATGGCAATTGGTGCTGCAGCCGCCATCGGATCTTGATTCCAATAAATCTTTGTGTACGCAAAACTGGCTTCGTCTTTTGGGACGCGATATACTTTATTGATTCCACTAATCTTATTCAATGCGATTGGATTCAATAAGTAGACTGCCGCATCCTTGTCAGGATGGTGTGATTGATTGTATGTTGCGGCGAAAAACAAGGCGATACCAAACGTTTCGGTCCAATCAAGCAGCCGTGTCGGCACGCCGTAGTGCTGCATCTCGAAGAGTGTTTCCCATTCACTTTCGCGGCGCTTCAGAATACGGTCGGTGAATTTTTGAAAGCTATAAAAAAGCTGCTGTTCCTTTTCGAGACCATTTTTAAATCTAAGCAGATTCGCGAGGAGATAAAATTCAGAATTCGGATGTCCTCTATACCAGAGCGTTTCCGGATCTCCCAAGGCCTTCTTTGCAGCCTTAATTTTGTTAAGGAACTCAGTCCAACCAGTTGAAGTAATTCCGTCGTTCATAGATGATGCTCATATTGCTTTTTTATAGCTGATGCCATAAAGGCTCTGCCAATCGTAGGCACACGATATCGCATATGAAAGTCCAAATCAGAGGTCTCCGGAATTTTTGAGCTTCGGGTCGGTGGGATGAGGGCGTGTACGAGGAGGATTAGCCATTGCGTGAAGAACTGCGTGACAAGTTTTCTGAAAACGATCTCGCGATTGGCCGCCGACCGTATGGGGGACGTGCTTGATTTGACCAGTTTTGTAAATTAGAGTCCGCGATAACATATCTTTTTCCAATATGGCAATGACCTCCCTTGAAAGGCCAAGGCCGCCGTTCCCGCCGTTCAACGCGGAAACCGCTGCCCAGAAAGTCCGCCTGGCCGAAGATGCCTGGAATACGCGCGAGCCCGAACGGGTTTCGCTGGCCTACACTCGCGACAGCCTCTGGCGCAATCGCTCGGAATTTTTGTCGGGTCGGGAAGCCATTGTTCAATTCCTGACGCGCAAATGGAACAAGGAATTGGATTATCGCCTCATCAAAGAGCTTTGGACGTTTAACGGCAACCGTATCGCCGTCCGGTTTGCCTATGAGTGGCATGACGATTCGGGCCATTGGTTCCGGTCTTACGGAAACGAGAATTGGGAGTTTAACGAAACCGGGTTCATGCAGCGCCGGATCGCGAGCATCAATGACCTGCCGATCAATGAAAACGAGAGGAAATATCATTGGCCGCTGGGTCGGCGTCCGGATGAGCATCCGGGGCTATCGGAGTTGGGGTTGTGACCCGCCTTCGCTAATACTTCGGCGCGGCAAGGGTGAGGGAAGAGGACCTACCCATCTTAGACGCGCTCGCGCCTGGGCGTTCGCGTCGCCCCGCATTTGCGGGGCATCGTAGGTGGGGGATTTGGGGGGGCATACCCGGGGTGGTCGTCCCGATTTCATCGGGACTCGGCATCGGGCTAATATCCTGAACCCCGCCGGGGTTCTCAGTTAGCACACGTGTGCGTGTGTTCTTTGATATAATGAATAAACAACAAAGGCGTCACCGCATTCGCGGGACAAGCAAAGGAACAAAGGGTGTCGCCGAGGGTTCCGGCCATAGGCCGGACGCTACAGGGGTCCGCCTTCGCTGAAGCTTCGGTGCGGCAAGTAGTTGAGGGTCCTTACTTTGAAACAATTCCGTGCGTGCCGATAGAAAATGAAACAATCACGTCGTGATCAATTACGAACAACACGCGATATTTGGCCGTGACATAAAGGTCGAAAACCTGATGACCATGCCAGAGAATCCCTTCGAGCTTGTGAACGTTCAACGAGGGATGCCGCCAATTATCGGAAAACAAAGCAAACTTCGCCAGAGCCACGCGCTGAATTTCGCCGGGAAGCGATGCAAATTCTTTTTTAAAGCGGATGGTGCGGCGGAAGATCACAAATCTTTGGCCATGTCATCCATTGATTCGTAATCCTGCGGCTCAATCGAATCGCCTTTATGTTCCTCCACGTCTGCGATGTCTTTTGCGGTGGGCTTACGCGCCGGAACGGAAGCAGCGAACAGCACCGGATCAAACGGCACTTCGGCGCGCTGCTTTTTCTCTTTTGCCTTCATCAAAAATAAATTAATACAAATGTGCCGAAAATCAAACCCGATTCGTGAACTTGTTGGCGTCAAGTTTTCTGAAAATGACCTGGGGATTGGTGTATAATGGCCGGTAGCTGTATGAAATTTAATTTAGCCACAGAGCCAGAGAGGCCACGGAGTCAATTGCTGAATCCTCAGTGTTCTCGGTGGCAAAAATTAAACCCCAAATTATCACGCCGTTCCAAGCCCTGCCAAGCTCCGCCAAGCCCTGCCAAGCAGTTTTCAGGAAAAAAAATTATTTATTATTCGCGCGGCGGCCACACACGCGTGCGCTCGATCCGCCGCTACGGGGGACGGCTCGCGGGTACGCTCGCCCCACCACCCGGACGCTACAGGAGTCAGCATACGCGTGTGGTGCCCTGCCCTACGTTCAGGCAATGCAAAGGGAGAAATGAAAAATTCGTGTCAAGCCACGCGTGGCATTCGTGTAATTCGTGTCTAAAGTTTCAGCCGGGCGACAAAGGCGCCGTCCAATTGGTCGGTGAAGGGCAAGAGCTCGCGTTCGGCTTCCAATTTGAATTGCGGGTGGGCGCGCAGAAATTGCTGCACGACGGTGGTGTTTTCTTCGGGCTCAAGGCTGCAGGTGCTGTACACCAAAACGCCGCCGGGTTTGAGCATGGGCGCGGAGAGTTTGAGCAGGTCGAGCTGGCTTTGTTGCAGGCGCGAGATTTCTTCGGGCGTAATGCGCCAGCGCAAATCCACGCGGCGGCGCAACACTCCGGTATTCGAACACGGCGCATCAATGAGGATTCTGTCGAATTTTGAATTCTTAAATTTTAAGTTTAAATTTTGAATTCCCCTCACCTCACCCTGACCCTCTCCCCTCCCATGGGATGGGCGCGGAGAGGGGACAGCGGGGGCCGGCAGCTTTTCTGCAACCATGACAGCCGAGTCGGTCGTCCTGCCAGACAGGTTGAAAAAATCCACACAGGTGACACCGAGGCGCTGGCAGTTTTCCTGAATCAATTGCAGGCGCTCTTCGGAAACGTCGCAGGCAACGATTTTGCCTTCGTTGTTCATGAGCTGCGCGATGAAGGTGGTTTTGCCGCCGGGCGCGGCGCACAAATCCAGGATGGTTTCGCCGGGGCGCGGGGCCAGTTCCTGCACGGCCAGGAGGGTGCTGGGATCCTGGATATAAAACCAGCCGTCGCGAAAGCTTTCGAGGGAATCGAGCGGCGGATGGGATTTGAGCTCGAAGGCGGTATTTTCGAAATCGCCGCCCAGGAAATTGCGCCGGACGAAATCGTATTCGACGTCCTCGGCGCGCCACTTTTCAATCAGCTGGCCGGCGTCAATTTTGAGCGTGTTCACGCGGGCGTAATTTTTCGGCGGCGTATTGTTCCATTCGAGCAATTGGCGAGTTCGTTCGTCGCCAAAGCGTTTCAGCCATTTTTCGACGAGCCATTGGGGATGCGAGTAGCCGACGGCGGGATGGGAGGTTTTTAAATCGGCGAGGAGTTTTTTGGTGGCGTCAAACTCGCGCAGGTAGCCGCGCAGGATGGCGTTCACAAAGCCGGCTTTGGGGCCAAAGCCTTCCTGCCTGGCGAGTTCGACGGTTTCATGGACGGCGGCGTGGGCAGGAATGCGGTCGAGCCAGAAAATTTGGTAGAGGCCCAGGCGAAGGAGGTTTTGCAGGGCGTCGTTTTGCTGGCGGGCGTCGGTCTTGCGGGCGATGAGCCAATCGAGGGAGGCCTGCCGGCGGACGATGCCGTAAACGAGTTCCTGGCAGAGGGCGCGGTCGGCCCGGCTATGCCCGGTTTCGGCGCGGTCAAGCCCCGGCGCAGGGGCCAGGGCGCGGTCCATGAGGGTTTCGGTATAGTCGGCGCCGCCGCGCATGCGTAAAACACGGAGAGCGATTTGTCTTGGATTTTGGCCGTTCACCAACTTTAATAATGGCAATCATTCTAGCGGGCGCGAGTTAAAAACCGAATATGAAGCAGGAATTTGAAAAATTAGCGGCGGCGGGAAAAATCGAAGCACGGCATATCCAGGCACTTACGCTGCTGACCGAAAGCGGCTGCTGTTGCCACCGGAGCTGGGGTTTCGGCAAAATCAAAGCGGTGGACACGGTGTTTGCGCGGTTCACGATTGATTTCCCGGGCAAGCCGGGCCACACGATGGACCTCTCGTTCGCCGCGGAAAATCTTAAGCCGATTCCCAAGAACCACATCATGGCGCGCAAGGTCAATGACCTGGAAGCGGTGCGGCAGATGGCGGCGCATCACCTGGAGCTGATCCAATTGGTGCTCAACAGCTATGGCGGCAAGGCTACGGTGGACCAAATCCACCAGGTGCTGGTGCCGGACGTGATCCAGGATGACTGGCGCAAATGGTGGGAAGTGGCGCGGCGCGAAATGAAGCGGGACGGCCATTTCCTGGTGCCGGTCAAAAAGACGGACCCGGTGGTTTACCAGGCGCAGGAGACGACGCCGGAGAATCGCGCGCGCGCGGATTTCAACGCGGCAAAGGGTTTGAAGGCGCGGGTCGTGGTGGTCGCGGAAATCCTGAAGATTATTCCGGACCTGCCGGACAAGGGGGCAGTGGCCGGCGACATTATTACCGCGCTGAACACGGACATTACCTCGCATCAGCGCACGCAACCGGCGGTGGCGCTGGAGGCGATTTTTACGCGCGACGAATTGCGCCAGGCGGCGGGATTGCCCGCAGTGGAGGGCGAAGTTTCCGCGGCGCAAATCTGGCTGCAGGACGGCGTGAAGTTCGGCCCGCTGATGGAGGCCATTCCCGCGGCGAAGCATCATCGCGCGCTGGATTCGTTCAAGCTGGCCAATCCGGAGCATTGGCAGGAGATTATCCGCGGTTCGCTGAACCTGGTTCCGGCCAAGCTGGCCAAGGAATTCGCCGCGATGCTGGTGCGCGAAGGCAAACTGAGTGTGCTCAAGGAAGCGCTAACCCGGCTCATCAGCCAGCATTCGGCAAGCAGCGAGTTGCTGTTGTGGTTTGGCCGCGAGCGCAATGAGGATTTCGTGGACATCCTGGGACCGGAAGTGTTTCGCGCGATGCTCACGGCGATGGAGCGCGACCAGTTCGCCGAGAAACGTTCCAACCGCCTGCGCGATTTTATTTTGGAAGACCAGGAACTGATTGGCGAGTTGACCGCGAGCGCGGACATCGAAGTCATCAAAGACTTGACGCGCGCGCTGCAGCTTTCGCCGGTGTTTGACGACATGGACAAACGCTCGTTGCTGGCGCGGCTCGTCAAGGCGCATCCGGCGGTGCAATCGCTGGTCAGCGGCGAACAGACACGGCAGGAATCAACGCTCACGGTGTCCTGGGAAAGCCTCGAACGCCGCCGCATAGAGTACGAAGACCTGGTGCAGAAAAAGATCCCGGCCAATTCGAAGGAGATTGCCATCGCGCGCAGCTATGGTGATTTGCGCGAAAACCACGAATATAAAGCCGCCAAGGAAATACAGAAGGTCCTGATGCGCCGCAAAGAAGAGCTGGAAAATCAAATGGCCCGCTCGCGGGGCGCGGATTTTTCAAACGCCAAGACGGATGTCGTGAACATGGGCACGGTGGTGGAGACAACCAATTTGCTGACCAACCAGCGCGAATCTTTCACCATCCTCGGCGCGTGGGACTCCGACCCGGACAAGGGCATCATCAGTTACCTCTCGCCCGTGGGCGGGGCGTTGCTGAACCACAAAGCCGGCGACGAGGTGGAATTTGAGCTTCATGGCACGAAGCACCGCCATCGCATCGAAAAAATCGAGGCGTGGAAAACAGAAACGCCGGCATCAAGCGTTCCCGCCTGACGCGGCGTTTTGTCGTCCGCAGATTGTGACAGATTAAGGCTTGCCGCCGAAGGTGACGTAATCGTCCACGTCCAGCATTTCAAAAAACGTGAAGATATCCTCGCGCTTGGGCGCGGCTTTCTTGCA
>Ga0206826_1058_pt1 | contig 18785 bp, 22 predicted proteins | sample Alteio_BWOrgCont_80_FD_152636 | JGI IMG/M metagenome (GOLD analysis project Ga0206826, IMG submission 152636) | Enriched cells from forest soil in Barre Woods Harvard Forest LTER site, Petersham, Massachusetts, United States -... | ecosystem: Environmental > Terrestrial > Soil > Temperate forest >... | reverse complement strand
ATCCAAGGATAACTACAACATCGCACCGAGGCAGTGGGTACCGGTAATTTTTGAAGACGAGGAAATGGGTAGGATCGCCGAGCCAATGCAATGGGGATTCATCCCCTTTTGGAGCAAAGATCCCACCAAAGGCCCTCGGCCGATCAATACTAAATCTGAGACCGTTTTCGATAGTAGGTTATGGATCGGCGCCATACGACATTCACGTTGCCTGGTTCCAACCAGGGGGGTTTTATGAATGGAAAACCGTCAATGAAAAGATGAAAATTCCTTACTTCATCCATCCGAAAGATCAGGAGCTCTTTAGTTTTGCTGGTATATACAGCACATGGAACGATGTCGAAGGCAGACCGCTGTATACGTTCTCGATACTTACGACCGCGCCGAACAAGGAGATGAAACCCATACACGACCGCATGCCGGTGATTTTGCACCCAGACCAGGAAGCAACTTGGCTGAGTCGACGTATCGACGAACGCGAGGTTATAGAAAGCTTTCTTAAGCCGTATGAAGACGGAAAACTCGAGATCTACAAAGTCAGCGGTGATGTGAATTCACCCCGGAATAACGACAGCAACCTCGTGCAAGCTACTTAATTCCGCAATCAGTTTATTCGATATTTATTACAGTATATTCGCTCATTCGTCTGCTATATTACCTACCGTTACTAGCAAACACGTGATTGGAAGCTATGACAGAAATTAAACTGTATGATCCAAGGAATTTAGATCAGGAAGACTGGCGACAGTTGCAGACGATGGCGCGAGCTGCCTTCGGGCAGGCACTAGACCGGACCCCGGACGAAATTGATGCACTTATAGAATGGGATGACCCAGGCAGGTACTACCGGTCACACCGGGATCCAAATTACGAAGTTGGTCACCGATTCAATGGTGATCAATCATTCTCGAACCAACGGGTAGCTATTGCGATGGAACTAAACGAGCCAGTTGGATTTGCATACAGTGCGAACAACGTGTCAGGTGAAACGGAAGAAATTCGAGCTCATAAACGTCTCTCAATTGTAAAAAATTATCTATGGTTGCGAGAATTTGTCGTAACACCTGGATACGATCTACAACGGAAAGGTATTGCAACGCAAATGGGAAGACGCCTGCTCTGGCATGCGATACCAATCCAACCGGTTAGCGCGTACATCTGGCCTGACGAAATTCCATTCATACAGGACAGATTAGAAGCACTAGGTTTTGAACAAACAGGTGAAGAACCGATCAAAATATATGGAGAAGATAGTGAACCGGTAAAACAAGTCCGCATGCAAGCGAGGACTGCATGGGGCGTATTACGAAGGTCGTACTCATAGCACGTGGGATATTTCATTGCTACATAAGTGACAAGAGTTTTTATATATACAGATGAGAAGACTACGAGGACTAAACAGATCAACGTTACTCTTAATTGGTTTTTTGTTCGGTATTTTTGTATTTTGGTTCATTGGCACATTTGTCCATATCCCTGGAACATACACTATTACTCCAGTGGCATACGTCCCAAACTCCAATAGCGGTAATACGCAGAGCAACAACCCTAGCGTTGGTAGTATCGAGACGAGTCAAAGTAATTCTTTACCTTCAGCTATTCCAGTCTATACCCCATCAACCGTGACCGCATCAGCTGACAAAAAGGAAGTACTTGGCAGTCCTTCACCAACCTATACCGTCATAAACTACTACGGTGAAGTGCTTTCGAAAAACGGCTGGAAAATAACGACTGATTCGTCCGAGAATGGTATTACGACGATCAATGCTGCCGGAAACGGTTACACCATGAGCGTCTCAATCACCAGCAGTGGCAATACTGGCAGCCAATTCACCATTCAAACTTCGTAAATAGCAGCTTGTATGGCATTTTATTGCGGTGGCAAGGCAAGGTATGCTTTGATATCTACAGTAGAAAATAGACGATTAAAACAAGGGGTACCCATGAGCCAACTACATACCGATCCGTACATAAACTTTCAGGGCAAGGCCCAAGAGGCTTTTAAGTTCTATCAGAACGCGCTAGGAGGCGAGCTGACCCTTATGACCTTTAATCCGGATGGTGCTCCTAAACCAGCCGGCCCCAATGACCCAATCATGCACGGCGTCCTTACAGCAGATGGTGCTATTATCATGGGTAGTGACGGTATGGCAGAATATCCAGCAAAAGTAGGCGAAAATATTGCAGTAGCACTCAGTGGAGAAGACGAAGGAAGACTCAACAAGGCGTTTGACGCACTCTCCGAAGGTGGCAACGTGAAGCAAGCACTTAAAGTAGAGTCCTGGGGTGACGCGTTTGGTTGGCTTGAGGATAAATACGGTATTAACTGGATGGTAAATATCGTAAAACCAAAAGCATAGTTTACGTCTTATTAAATTTTGTAAAACGCATAAACAAACTTACGATCCGTAACCTCAGCAGAAACGATACTACAGCGATAGGGATCAAAAACACTACAGCCGTGCCGATATCTGATACCGTTTTTGAGCCCTTATAGTTTTGGAACAAAACATCCCGTACCCTGATAAATGGATTCAACGTATGGTCATTGGCGCTGGTTACACTGTTACTTATCGTAGAAGTTGCCGTTTCGGTTGTCGGTTGAGATGAAGGCTCCGTAGTAGTACCACTTGCAGTGTGCGCTACATTGGTAATTGTAGCAGCGAGATGCTGCGCACTCGCACTCATTGAAGGTTTAGTAGTGGCCCCCGAACTGATTGCCGTACTCCCTCCGGAGCTAGGCGTAGATTTTGTCGGTGATGGTAATGGGCTGGGTGATGGAGACGGAGACGGCGAACTGCTTGTATATGCGGAAACATCTTTAACTTCGGTGCTCCAAAACGACGGCAGTGTCGAGTAGTTTGGTGGTTCCGCTTCATCGTCTTCATAAATATTACCGATGTTGTCACTGACCGCATTTTTAACGTCGGTACCAATTGTCGAAGTTGTACCGGCACTCAAGGTCACTACAAACTGGCTTGGCGAATACGAGCTCATCCAGCTTAGGAATGAAGTTGATTCAAACGAAGCGGCGGTACCTTCGAAGACCTCTATAGTTTAGACCAAAACAGAGGCCACCCACAGGTAGCCTCTCTCATTATTTGCAAGATTACTATTACCTATACGTTTGTCTTGCCGAAGACTTGCTGCAATGCCTTAGCGGCGTTTTGCATGCTGGTTTGGAACACGCTATTTGCAGAGTCAAATGCACTATTGCGAGTTGCTGCATACTGCTTGATTTGTGTTTCTACGGTCGAATCGCTCTTACGATCACCTTGGAAAGTTTCACGAGCAGTCTTCAAGCTTCCAACAAGCGTCGCGCGGATACTAGCGCCCTGGCTTGGAGTACTTGCACAGCTGGCCTGTGCATTGATTAGCGCGTCGTCAACCGATGACTCAAATACGGCCAGCTGGCCCTTCACGGTCGTTTGCCGTCCGCTAGCAACACCTTCTACACTCGAGCGGTAACTGCTCCGGGCGTTATCATATGCAGTCCGACGCGTGTTTACCGCCTGTAATACTGCCGTCTCATAGGTGGTGACAGCCTGCTTCTCAGCTGACGTCGTCGCCTTTGTCATGAGTTTTGTAAGGTCGGTCTGACGCTCACTATCTGCTTTAGCCCGATCAGTGGCTACGTTTTGATCGACCTTTTGGAAAGCGTTTGCAAGATCTTGTGTCTGATTTGCCCAAGCTGTCTGTAACTTACCGCTTAAAGTACTCATTTCATTGGTAATCGTCGTACTTTTTGACGGTAGTTCAGTACAAAACGGACTTGTCTTGGTTGTAGTAGCGCCAGATGTTGTCGAACCAAGTGCGTAAACCGAAACCGGCGCTGCAATAAGTACAGCACTCGCGATCAATGAACTGGTAATACCGATATGCTGCACAACGTTAGAGTGTATTTTCATTGTAGGCACCTCCAACGTTAGTCGCAGCCGAATTAACGTTTGTAACCGTCTGCATATTCTGTGCATCTGTCGAACTATCTGCCGAGGTCTCACTTTGGGCTTCCTGTTGCATAAGTTGCTGCACGCTGTTTGTTGTGCCATTTAACGGTTCTGCCTGGCTCGAAGCAGTTGTCGTAGTTGCAGTATTAGCTGTCGTGTAGGCTTTGTGATGCTTAGAATATACATAGGCGCCAACGCCCAGTACTCCAGCTACAATAACGAGGACCAGAATGGCTTCAACAACGGCAAAACCATTGCTCCCCTCTTGTTTTTTAAAAGTGCCCATAGTTCGTGATCCTAGCTCCTTTCAAGCGTTTTATGTAATGTCCATGTATTTATATTTATTGACTGACCGAAGGCGGATTCATGTCATATGGTTGCGTCGCATCTAGTTCAACCGCTTCTGTTTGTGATGATGGTTTCAAAATACTGTCGACAAGTTTGTCCAAATCATCATTGGTTAAGTTGGCCTTAACGGCATAACCTTCGATACCCATTTGGCGGAGCCCACCTGGTGCATCAACTTCGTTCAAGTTTGAAATAATGTAGACTTTTGTATCTTTACCCCATTCGTTGGCGCGCATGTTTGCCAGGATCTGGTCACCGGCTATTTTAGGAACCATAAGGTCAAGTAGCACCAAATTTGGCCGCTCTCTTTCGATAAGAGCAAGTGCCTGAACACCATCATTGGCCACCAGACATTGATACCCAATTAGTTCCAACCTTGTTTTATATATATCCGCAAGGCTTAAATTGTCTTCGACGATAACGATTTTTGGTTGTGATCCGAATGTTGTCATAATGCTTACGATTGTACACGCTGCAGTTGATTTTTACGAATTTTCTGTGCCGGTGATAACACCGTAAAACACTGTGAAATGCTTTACAGTTTTGGTACTTCGATGGCAATACAATAAAAGGTATGCCCTCTTAGGAAGGCAACGTTTTTTTATGTCATAACATTTCAAAGGAGAAGGCTATGGGTGCCTATGAACGGAAACTAACTGGAGCCCCTGAGCTTGGGCCACCTGACGAAGTGGCCATTGATGATGACCATTGGTTGCATCTGTCCACGATTGGGTCACACGGTATTGATATACGACGTCTACCCCGACCTATCGACACCATGGATGATGCACCGGAAACTTTGACGGATGAACAACGCGCCGTGCGAGATGAGTATATGGAGATGTGTGCGGCAGCTTATGGCGCAGTCAGGCATGAAATTGAAATGTTTATTGCTACCACGTCTATCGATGAGAACGCTGAACTGGGTGATAGTGCTATTTTCGATACCCATTTGGCGCTTAATGAGTTGGTTCAGAATGGCTTCCGCCACGGCGGAAGGCCACAACGGATATCGGTGAGTATTGTGAATGCCTCAGATGCATATTCATTTATCCCGCGACAGCCTGAAGAAAGTGCTGTTCAACTTCGAGCACCTCAGGTGGCTACCGCACCAGGAAATCGGATATTACTTGGTGTACAGGACGCCAGTCCAGAATGGATTGAACCGGAGCACGTTGACACTGGTGATTTGCCGGAACATCTTCGAGGGTTAGATATTGTACGCGGTATTTCAAAAGCAGTCTGGTATCAATCTAATGAAACAGACTCGAAATGGGTATGGACGCTGATTTAATGATGCTTAGTTTTACGTTATTGCGCCTACTGATTTAGATCTACGACTTGATACTAGGGCTAGACTATTATATGGAATTATGAATGAGCTACCTGAAGAAAATGTGACTAATTCATGGCTATAGTGTTGTCTAATAGCACCTTCCAACATTCCACACCCCATTTCTAAGCCTGCAATTCTATCTAAGCACCATGTGGAAATTGTGCACGTAATTAAGCTTGACACGTTATTGTTTTAGTATGTATACTATTTAGGTACTAAAGATATTACTATGGATACGCGAAGTAAATACACTCAGGACATATACGCTACAGCCGCTGTTGTACAGCGGATGATGCATGCTTGCCTGCAACATCTGTTCGATGAAATCGGTGTTGCACCATCGCAGCTTCAAGTACTGCACCTTATTCGGCAACATCAGCCGATAAGTTTAAAAGTGCTCGCTGCTGAACTGCGCCTGACTCCAGGTGCAATCACGCAGCTCGTTGACGGTATTGTGTCAGCCGGCTACGTTACCCGGTCAGAGAGTAGCGAAGATCGTCGTATTACGGTTGTTTCACTGACTGATGCGGGGACAGAAGTAGTTAAAAAGCTGGAACATATGAAGCAATCGTTACTGACAAAAGTTGTAGCTGATCTTGATGATGACGAACTGGCGGTGTACTTACGAGTGCAGCAAAAGATGCTGACGTATTTGGAAGAATACAGCGCAAAAGTAAAGAAATAGATAAAGGAGTTTGAACGTGAGGTTCTTATTATTTGGTGGTAAAAAAACGAGTGCAACTCAACCGGCCCCTGCCAAAATGACACATCAGGAACCTGATGGTGAGCGAAGCCACGCTGAGATTATGGTTATCGTCGTAGCATTGATGCTTGCAATGCTTTTATCTGCATTGGACCAGACCATCGTCTCAACTGCATTACCTCGAATCGCTAGTGATTTGAATGGTCTGAACAAACTATCTTGGGTCGTCACGGCATACTTAATCACCAGCGCCGTCGTAACACCACTTTACGGCAAAATTAGCGACCAACTTGGTCGTAAAAAGCTTTTCCAAATTGCCATAGTTATATTCCTTATCGGCTCCGCACTCTGTGGCCTCTCCCAGAATATGGACCAGCTGATCTTCTTCCGCGCTTTGCAAGGTATTGGTGCCGGTGGGCTTATGGCACTCGTCTTTGCAATTATTGGTGATATTATCCCACCTAGGCAACGTGGCCGTTACCAAGGTTACTTCGGTGGTGTTTGGGCAGTTTCCAGTATCGCTGGGCCACTGCTCGGTGGCTTTTTAACGACCGACTTCAGTTGGCGTTGGATCTTTTATATCAACATTCCGCTTGGCCTGATTGCATTGTCTGCCATTGCCGCCCGCTTACACTTGCCAGTTCGTAAAATCGAGCACCGAATCGACTTCCTCGGCGCAGCCATGCTCGCGGGTTCGGTCGTATGTTTACTCCTCGTGACCGTTCTCGGTGGCGCTACCTACGCTTGGACGTCTACACCTATTTACGCACTTGCAGGGAGCGGTGTTCTGCTCGCACTGCTTTTCATATACTGGGAATCCAAAGCTAAGGAGCCAATCATTCCATTACACCTGTTCAAGAATGATATTTTTTCCGTCTCATCAGCCCTCTCATTTCTCTCAGGCGCTGCCATGTTCGGGGCTATGACCTTCATACCGGAGTACCAGCAAGTGGTACGTGGTTATTCCGCCACAAAGTCTGGCCTACTCTTACTGCCGATGGTTGCCGGCTTGATGTGCGCCATGATTCCCTCAGGTAGACTGATTTCAAAGATTGGTAAATACCGAATTTTCCCAATCATCGGTACAGCCGTGACTGCGTTTGGCCTCTTCCTCTTTAGTCACATAACCTTAACGACAAGCCAGTGGATGCTATCAGTCTGGATGGTTGTATTAGGCCTGGGGATTGGTACGTACATGCAGGTTATGACTTTAGCAGTCCAAAACTCCGTTGACCGTAAAGACATGGGTTCGGCCACTTCGGTTGTTACGTTCTTTCGAAGTATGGGTGCATCATTTGGTACCGCTATCTTCGGTGCAATTCTGACTGCTCGCCTCTCCCACTATCTGATACAAGATCTGCCAGCGTCAGTCTCTTCACATGTCAGCACAAAAAGCTTACAGCAAAGTACTGCGAGCATGGCACATATACCAGCTAGCATTTTACATGACATATTGGTCGCATATTCATCCTCATTCCACGACGTCTTCCTAATCACTGTGCCGTTTGCACTACTGACCTTTGTGATCTCATTCTTCCTGCGCGAGTCGCCGCTTAAGACATCTACAAAGGAAACCGCTGAAGGCGAATCCTTTGAGACCGCGCACGCACACGCCGAAATCTAGTCTCTTAGAAGAAAGAGACTAACCACTTGTCCGTTAGTTAGGTCGTGAAATAGAGTTCGGCTTACTCAATTTCGGTTCGCGGCCAGATGACTTTGGCAGATACGGCTTCCACCGGTAGCCAGCCAAAGTCGCGGCTGTCGGTACTGAGTTCGCTATTGTCGCCCAGTAAATAAAGCTCACCGTCACGTACTTTGTGTACGCGTTTTACCTTTTCTCTACCCTCATGCAAGATAATGACGACATCGCTTGGTTTGATGCCAGAGAACCAACTCAAACCTACGAGAATACCACCTTCTCTAAAACTCGGTAGCATGCTTTTGCCGACGATTTGGCGTAGGAGAAGGGGTGGTTTAAGCTTTTTTAGTTTCCCAGAATATCTTTGCAATTTCATCCACTTGATCCAACAACTTTTGCCCTTCTTCGGGCCCGAGGTGATGTTTGCACTCACTTGCTTGTTTTATAGCTTTCCAGAATTTGTCATGCAAGTCCGGGAATTTTTCGAGATGTTCGGGCTTAAAATAATCAGCCCATAACACCATAAGGTGATGCTTTACGAGTTCGGCTCGCTCTTCTTTGATAATAATGGCTCGGGTTTTATTATGGTCATCTAGACCAGGATACTTATCCATGATCGCTTTTACGCTTTTAGCTTCAATTTGCGCTTGTGCAGGATCATAGACACCACATGGTAAATCACAGTGGGCGTAGACCGGTTTTATAAACGGTAGCTTCATGTCCCCTCCTCGTTAGTTGCTTACGTTTTACCAGATCTTTTCAGTATAACTAGTTTTCAGCCTTATGGCTATGGCTCGAGCGCCATTTTGCAATTTCAGCGTGATGACCGTTCAAGAGCACTTCCGGTACACGCATTTCCCTAAAGATCTCAGGCCGTGTGTACTGTGGAAACTCGATATTTTCGTCATCTTCCTGGAACGATTCAATTTCAGTCGACGTTTCGCCGCCCAACACGCCCGGGAGTAAACGTACGACGCTATCGATGACGATCATTGCTGGTAACTCGCCACCGGTCAGGACATAGCCTCCGATACAGTACTGTTTATCTATCCATGTAGTAATCCGCTCATCATAACCTTCATAGCGCGGACAGACGATAATTAAGCCCTGAGCGCGTGCGGCAAGCGCCTTTGCGGATGATTGCTTGTATATCTCTCCGCGAGGCGTAGGCAGTAGTACGAGGGCCTCTGGGTCATTTTGCTTGGCCAGTTCAATTGCCGCCACGACCGGGTCAGGCTTCAGTAGCATACCGTCTCCACCACCGTACGGCGTATCGTCGACCTGTTTGCGAGGACCGAGCCCAAAGTCGCGTAGGTTAATAAATTCATAAGTAACAATCCCCCGGTCCTGGGCTTTCCAGAGCATGCTATTCCCTAGCACACCGGTAAACATTTCCGGGAAAAGTGTTATAACTTGAATTTTCATTGAATATATTGTATCACAAACAAAAAGAACCTCTATGATTGAGGTTCTTTTTGTCACATATAAAGCTCCCAAATCGTACTATTGCTACTACGGTTTGGCTCGCAAGAGCTAGGTATATTTTTGTTTTAAAGAATTAGTCGAGATTTTTTCGACTCATGAGTCACTATACCAGATAAACGCTTTTGCTTGCAAGCAAAAAATGTTATTTTGCCTCTATACAGTGCTTCTTTGAGTTATTGGGTTTACCTAAATATCTAGGTCATCGAGCTCATCAAGCTCTTTACGAGTCTTGCTGACAACGCTGCTCTCATCTGTTTCTGAAACATCTGAGTCACTGCTCGTGTCATCAATCTGATCATCTGCAACTGCTGGCGACACACGGTCGTCATCGTTATCACGCGTACTGGTTTTCTTAACAACACCGTCGCTCGAGTTTACACCTTCGCCGTTATCAATTATTTTAAGGTTGTAACGAGCATCGTTCTTTGTTCCCAGGGCACGTAATAAAGTACGCAAAGATTGAGCAGTTGCACCACGTTTTCCAATTACACGACCAAGATCTTCAGGGTCAACCGTGAGTTCTAACAGAACACCCTTCTCGTCAATTCTCCGCTCCACTTTAACTTCATCAGGCTTACTAACCAACGACTTTACGACAAATTCTACGAATTGTTGGTCGATGCTATTGCTCATACCTGTAATCCTCCCCTTAACGGCTTCTTCTCATTATAACAAACCGGCGCATGTTGGCCGGGTTGCTTGTCTAACGTTTTTGCACATTACGCTTCGGGCTCGGACACGGTATCGTCTTCAGCAGCAGGTGCTTCTACTGCCTGATCTGTAACTTCTGCGTTTTTAGCTTCTGCTGGTTCCTCGACAGCTGTAACTTCTTCAGCTGGTCGGTTCTTACGAAGCTTTTCTGGGTTTTTGAGAGCACCCTGCTTAGCAGTACTCTTCTGAACCCAACTTGGTAACTTTATACCCTCCTGCTCAAACAGACGTATAACACGGGCAGAAGGTTGCGCCCCGTGTTCAAGGTAATACTGCGCTCGATCTTTCTTCAAGGTTACAACTTTTGCGTGCGGGTCATAACTGCCAAGTTGTGCTACTAATTTACCACTGGTTGGGGTGCGGTGGCTATCTTGCACGACAACACGAAACATAGCATGTCCCTTGCGGCCGGTGCGTTGCATACGAATAGCTAACATCTAAAGTTGTTTCTCCAATTTTACCTAAGAATTTATCAATATTCTACAGAAGTTTAACAGAGATGTCAATCAGATTAGATTCTGACACCCGCATTATGCAGTACTGCTATATACCCGAAGGGCATCTTCTGCTGCCTTTTGCTGACCAGCTTGTTTGCTTGGTCCACTACCTTGACCCTTGAGCCTACCATCTACAAAGACGCCAACGGTGAATACTTTATCATGGTCAGGGCCGACTTCAGCAAGCACCTTATATACCGGTGTAAATCCGTCGGTACTCTGTACTACTTCCTGCAGGTGAGATTTTGGGTCCATCCAGGAGCCGGTTTCAAGGATATCTTTGAAGGTAATGAGCAGGTTATCGGTAATGAAGCGTTTTGCAACGTCATACCCCTGATCTAAGTACAGCGCACCGATAACAGCTTCAAAACTGTTTGCGAGGATTTGCTCACGCGCACGCTCAGTACCACGCTTTTCACCTCGGCTGAGGCGCAAAAGCGACTCAAATCCGCCACGTGCTGCAGCTGCACCAATAGATTCGGTTCGAACGAGTGCACTACGCCAGTTGGTTAGGATACCTTCAGGCTCGGGAAAATTGCCATACAAATATTCGGTAGAGACCAGTTCAAGCACTGCATCACCGAGAAATTCCAGGCGCTCATTATGTTCTTTTACCGTTTTCTTATGCTCGTTAACATACGAACGGTGTGTAAAAGCCGTTACGAGCAGTTCGATATTCTTGAATTCTACGTCTAGTTTCTCTTTTGCAAACTCTTGATACGCGCTATAGTCCATGATTTTTTTTAAGTGGTTCCTATACTTCGTCGTTTTCGTACATTCTACTACTAAAGATTACTCTCGCGAACTTTTTTCATGCCGACGAGCATCAGCTTACCGATATCGTCGTAGGCAATTTTCTCAACGGCATCCCGTGACGAGAACCATTTCACGTCATTTAGCCAGTCTTCAGGATTTAACTTGTTGGTGTCACCCTGGCCTTCAACCAACCAAATATGCATCGTCATAAGCACCAGTGTGTCGCCGCGTCGGTATCTAAAATTAACTTTACCGAGCCAGCAAATAGCCTCTAGGTCCTGCAGCCCGGTTTCTTCGCGGATCTCACGCTCAGCGGTCGCGCCATGCTCTTCACCCGGTTCTACGTGGCCTTTGGGAATCGTCCAGCGATTCTTTACGTCTTGAATGAGCAGGATTTCAACTTGTCTCGTTTTTTCGTTATGGCGAAACACAATACCACCTGAAGTGGTTTCGCGCACGACCTCACTGATCGATGGACGCCTTCGTGTAACGAAGTCCTTAAAACCCTTCAGGGGTTTCGGCCGCTTCATGCAGCTTTTCCTTCCGGCTCAGCAGAAGATTTCTTCTTAGTTTCTTTCTTCGGCTTTTCTTTGGTCTCAGCCTCTTCTCGCTGGCGCATCACTGTACCGAGTACGCCATTGATAAATTTAGATGAATTCTCGCCGCCAAATGCTTTGGCAAGTTCAACGGCTTCATTAATAACCACTTTTGGTGGTACATCTTTTTCAAACTGCAGCTCATACAGACCGATTCGTAATACGACACGGTCCATACGTGCTATTTGATCGATTGGCCATTCGGGAGCGATTGGTTGTAGCTGATCATCAAGTGTAGTTTGCTGCTTTGAGACACCTCGCACAAGCTCTTCGATAAAAGCCTTATCATCAACCATCTCTTGATAGCGCGCAATATTGCGTGCGAGCACTTCGTCAAGGCTGAAATCCACATCACCCGCTTCACGCCTAAAATCCTGCTCATACAGCGTCTGTAGAGCTATGATGCGGCCAAGGTGACGGTTTGATGCCATTTACGATCCTTTTATCTTCTTTAAAGAGCGTTTCTATGCCGGAACAGTTGTCCCTATGCTTGTACGCTGGAAACTTTTTTACCGGATTCACGTACAGTCGTACGTACTTTAACCGGTGACTTTGCGTTAACTTTTCGCGCTAGCTTAATCACTTCGTCGCTACGGCGCATGCCGGTGCGACGAGAGCTGGTGCGTTTTTTCGGTTTACCCATTGGTAGTTATTGCTCCATTTAGTCTATTTAAATTGTGTTACTCTTTTGCTGATTATACCGGTAGATTATGTAAATCTCAAGTGAAAGACGTCCGTCTTCAGCTTCGAGTAAGTTTACTTGACCACAATATTAAGAATTTTGCCTGGGATATAGATCGTCCTAACGACTTCCTTGCCATCCGTATGCGCTTTGACTTTATCATTGGTCTTAGCAGCATCTTCGACCGCGATTTGCGGTGTATCTACCGGTAATGTAACTTCCCCTCGTAATTTACCGTTCACCTGAACCGCGATAATCATCTTATCGCTCACTAAGTAGTTTTCTTCGTAGCTCGGCCACTGTGAGATATGGATTGAACTATCGTGTCCTAATTGCTGCCATAGTTCCTCGGCAATATGTGGTGCAAATGGCGCCAATAGTTGCAGTAAGCTCTCCAGCGTGAATGCCCACTCGTTGCCATTTGCAAACTGATCCTGGTCCTTGATCTTGTACAAATCATTCACCGCTTCCATCATAGCGGCAATTGCCGTGTTAAAACTCAATGCCTCCAAGTCCTGGCCGACTTTCTTGATCGTACGATGCGTGACTTGCAGTAACTGCTGGTTTGATGAAGCCTGTTTACCTGCATGTTCTTTGTATTCTTGTACTAACGCCCAGATACGCTGCAAGAAGCGGAACGAGCCGCCCAATCCTTCAGTGCTCCAATTAGCGGATTGATTCCAGGGCCCGATGAATAATTCCATAATACGGATTGCGTCGGCCCCATAACCCTTTTCAATTAGCTCACCTGGTTCGATGGTGTTGCCCTTGCTCTTGCTCATCTTTAGGCCGTCAGGAGCTAAGATCATGCCATGATTGCGCAACGTCTTAAACGGCTCGTTGAAGTCAATCAGACCCGCATCATTCATGACCTTCGTCCACATACGCGCATACAGGAGGTGCATGACGGCATGTTCGGCTCCGCCGATATAGTCGTCGACCGGCAGCCAGTACTTCACTTTATTTTCGTCAAATGCCTTCTCGTTATTGTGTGGGTCAGCAAATCGCAGGAAGTACCAGCTACTGCAAGCAAAACCATCCATCGTATCCGTTTCACGCTTGGCCGGTCCGCCACAAGTTGGACAGATAACATTTACGAAACTATCAACCCGGGCGAGCGGGCTACGGCCATCGCCACTCGGCTCGAAACTCTCAACATCCGGCAATACAACTGGTAATTGGTCATCAGGTACCGGCACGATACCGTCTTTTTCGCAGTGAATGATCGGGATCGGGGCGCCCCAGTAACGCTGCCGACTGATCAGCCAGTCGCGAATCTTGTAGTTAACTTTCTCGTGCGCCGTACCATCTGCTTTCATCTTCTCGAAGATACGCCGACCGGCTTCCATGTTGTCCAAACCGTCATACGGTTCACTACTGTTGATCTGCTTGCCGTGTTTGGCGGTATACACTTTAGTACTTGTCAGGTCTTTGTATGCTTCGGGGACTTCCGTGGTTAAGATAACCGGAATATCATGTTGCAACGAGAATTCACGGTCACGCTCGTCATGTCCACCCATGCCCATGACCGCACCGGTGCCGTAGCCGGCAAGTACATAGTTGGCAACATAAATCGGCACTGGATTACCGTTAAACGGATTAATTGCGTAACGCCCGGTAAACACACCTGATTTTTCTTTATTTTCCTGGCGTTGGACGTCGGTTAGCTTGGTCGCTTCCTGACGGTAGCTGTGTACCCGTGCATGGTGATCTTCAGCCGTGACTTCGTCCAGCTTGTCATACTCTGGCGCAACCACGATAAAGGTGACACCCGGAATGGTATCTTTGCGCGTCGTAAAGGTCTCAAACTCTGCGCCGGTTTCTTTGCCTTCAGCATCACTGACGCGCCACTTTATTTCAGCGCCTTCGCTCTTGCCGATCCAATTACGCTGCATGGTCTTAATTGAGTCTGACCAATCGACAGTGTCTAAGTCTTTTGCAAGGCGATCGGCATAGTCAGTAATCTTGAAGAACCACTGCCTCAGCGCCTTCTTTTCGACTTCACTGCCACAACGCCAACATTTTCCGTTTTCAACCTGTTCATTTGCCAGGACCGTTTTATCTACGGGGCACCACCACTGCAAACTTTCCTTCTGGTATGCCAAACCGCGCTTATACAGCAGTAAGAAGAACCACTGCGTCCATTTGTAGTACTCAGGATCAGAACTAGTAATCTCACGTGACCAGTCATAGCCAAAGCCCATTTGCATCAACTGCTGTTTAAACCGCGTAGTGTTCTGATTGATGGCCTCTTTTGGGCTGATGCCAGTCTTGATTGCATAGTTTTCAGCGGGCAGACCAAATGCATCCCAACCCATAGGGTGCAGAACGTTAAAGCCGTTCATACGAGCGTGGCGTGAAAGCGCGTCACCAATCGTGTAGTTACGTACATGTCCGACGTGCATCGCTGCGCCGCTCGGGTATGGGAAATATTCCAACACGTAGCGCTTCGGCATCGATGAGTCATCAACTGCTTCGTAAATTTTATCGTTAGCCCACTTTTGTTGCCATTTGGGCTCTATTTCTTTTGGATTGTATCGTTGCATTAGAAAATACTCCTGGTCTTAGCTGAAATTATATCTGAGAATGAGAAAGAATGCGCCCCTATCGGGCGAGGAGGTTGAGCGTAAGGGATGCGGCTGCTCTTGTCATAATACACATACTATACCATGGCTAGGAAGCCTGCTCATGCTGCCATTCTTCTTCAGCCTGATCAATGAGCCGTCGCAACCGTTTGGTTACAGACGTATCGTCATGTAAATGCCACCCGGTCCGTAAGCTATCTGTCGCATTGCTGAACTCTCGATTGTAACCATCATTCTCTGTTGAGAATAAGGTACGCCATGGGCCGTGGAGCACTATTGGGTATTTCGTCTCTCGGTGTGGGAATAGATCGTACGCAGAAGTTCGGGTCGCATTATGCGCTCGAAGTGCTTCAACTTGCTCCATGTCTTCCGGAGCTATCTCAACCTGGTAGCGTTCAAATCCGAGTACCCGATTTAGGGCAGCAGCTGTATCGACAATCTCTTTCGCTATCTCGACGATATAGCGATCCTCGACCCTGCTATCAACATAGCGCCCTTCACGAAAAGGCCGATATTCTGAAGGTTGTCGCCGAGATTGTAGCGTTGAACTTGGTCTGAATCCGATAAATCCGTCAGTTCCGTTTTGCTTCCACTGTGGTTCAAAATCTATTCCCGCCGACTTCAGAGTCTTGTACGTATGTACGAGATCACGTTCACCACCTTCACGTCGTTCTAACTGCTCCCATTGTTTTCGTATATCAGTCATAAGGGCTAAAACATTAGGGTCATTTGGTGCGGCTTTTAGATACATCGTTGCTAAGCGACCTTTTGCATGCAGTGATGTCACCGGATCTTTTAACTTGCTACACTCCGCATATAGCCGTGACAATCCTTCGACTATATCTGCATTGGGTGCATTATCATTACCTGATTCAAACAAGCCATTTACCTGGGATTCGACCGGCTCAAGCTCACTCAAGAAGGCGCCTTCGTATACTTCGTGTGCCGCTCCAGCAGCCTGTACTTCATACAAGTGCTGGGAGACCATCAACGCAGCCCCAATACTGCTACTTTGTCCGTACCGCGCAATATATGCAACATAGTTCGCGCGAACTGACTCGTAATCTTCCGCGTCCAGAGACAGCCTAAGTGAGCTTAATTCACTGAAAGACTCATACCCAATACTCTTCAACCTGTCTGGGACGAGCTGTTCAAGCAAACGCAAGTTATGAACATTTTGATAATCTACTGACGGTGCATCCTGTTGAGGATCATTGAGCCAGCGTAGCAGCTTACCAGTGTCACCAGAAAATCTAAGCCGTTGTTTTTCATTAAAGCCAAGCTGTCCGTGCGCCGCTTTGATCGTTTGCTCAACCCTCTGCACGTGTCGATCGAGATGTCGTCCTTGTAGTACAGCAGCCCCCTCCCACACTCCAGCACGGGCGAACGCCAACATGGCATGCCCTTCAAGGTTATCAGCGCTCCAAGTACGTCCCATAACTTGATTTGGATGCTCTTTGGTAGCACGCATTTCAGTAAGTAAGTCATTGAGACGAGTGCCGTATTCGATCGCCATTTGTTTGTGTTCTGCACGTGCAGTAGCTAATTCTTCTAGAGTTAGTCCCTTGCCATCTCCCTCCGCGGGGAGTCCTTGTTGCTCACGTAGAGCAGCAAGCCGCTCTGGGTCAATGATGGATGAGTAATCATGCAGTTTTTCCATAGTGAGCGCCATCATCCTGGATGCTTGCGTCACCGTACTTTGGTCTTCGGCTCCTCCCTCATGTGCAACATTGAGTTGGTGGCGCCATTCCGCCAAAATCTGTGGCCTTAGCTTGGACGTATCGTAGGCATCTGCATAGACAAGCCACTTATCGCCGTCATTAAGATGCTCAAATCCAAACTGAGCAGCATCTTCTCTCCCTGTTTTAGCAGCGTAGCTCGTTAAGTCTAGCGTCGATCGTCGCATAGTACCAATCCGAGCAGCATCGGAACAAAGAACCTTCCTGGATGTGTACGCATCAGCCTCTTTACCCACTTGTCCTAATGCATCTTTAAGATAATCGTCTTCTTCCGGGCCATCTGTCCCGTGCACGAGATCCTTAGTCTGAAGGAGTATTTCAGCTTCGCGTATAACGTCCTTACCCATGAACTCATACACTTCAGGCCTAAGCTCGCTTTTAGGTACCTCTACTGGGCCATCAGCCTCAACCCTGATTTCATGGCTGGCAATTTGGTGCCCGACTTCTACGACATCGTCACCAATCAACCTTATGCGAGGCTCATCTAGTGAAGTGTCTGCAAAATCATGAGGTCCTTCAGCGTCGTCAGCTTCTACAAGCGCTCCAGTGCGAACCGTACTGCTTACTCCAGTCATTGCAAGTTGCCAATCTTGTACTGTTGGATCTTCGTCAGTACCACGTCGCAGCCTTGCAGATTCAGGCGCTCCGTCAGACTCTCCTATACCATCGGATTCGTTTATTTCGCCAGCCATACATACCGTCCTATCCCCTGCTTCGAGTTAACACCTATGAAGGAGATATTGATATATAAAATTTGATTTAGGTTACTCGCACCTGCCGATTAAGAGAGACATGCGTTTTTCTATACATCACCTCTGGGGGCAACATACATATCTCCAAAACGTTAAAGTACTTACTATATCACTTATCTGTGATATTTACAAAACTACTGGCGAGCGTGACTTACTTCGTTTTAGTGAGTGTGTGTACTGTTGATTCTGACAAAAGTGATGATGCGTTACTTGTAGAATCTGAGCCAAGTCCAAGCTGTAGCAGTAAGGTAGTAAACGATTCCGCATTCTTTGGAGCTGTAACTTTAACTGGCGTATTGCTTGGCGTAGCGCTAATGTTAGCTGTTAGGTTGGTCATACCATCTGATGCGGTTTCATTGTCGGTTAATGAAAAGTTCATCTTATTCGTGGCTGTGTTAACTGAGACATCGAGACTCGCTGCCTCAGGCTCACCACTACTGTCTTTGCCAGTAAATCCAAATTCGAACGGGTAGGTCGTACCACCTGTGTAGTTCTGCTCAACGCTAAAGACTGACGACTTATTGGACGGATCGGTAAAGCTGATTTTTGCGATGAGTTTGGTTTTCGTATCGGCCCACACATCAAAGCTGTAGTTACTCGGAGCGCTATTTACCTTCTTCTGCCATGAAGCGATATCGACACCATCGCTTAAGTTCTTACCGTCACTCATATTCTTGTACCACGTATTAAGCTGGCTGCTGTTAAGCGCTTGTCCCACAGCGGTCAAGTAAGCGTTCAAATGGGTCTTGCTGTAGCTAACTTTGTAGTGATCTAATGCCCGTCCGCCATTCGTTTCTTTGGCAATAAATTGCGGATTTGAAAATACAGCAGTCGACGCATTTGTCGAGAAGAGATACTGTTTGTTGACGGCTTGCACTTTTGATATTGCATCTTCAACAGCCGCATACGTCGGTGCACTGCCAGTGCTTGATGACTTTTGTCCGGCGAGTGAGTTCAAGTACGTTTCAACCAGCGTGTGGTCAATGGCGATCCACTGACCGTCAATCTT
>Ga0206826_1052_pt2 | contig 18798 bp, 12 predicted proteins | sample Alteio_BWOrgCont_80_FD_152636 | JGI IMG/M metagenome (GOLD analysis project Ga0206826, IMG submission 152636) | Enriched cells from forest soil in Barre Woods Harvard Forest LTER site, Petersham, Massachusetts, United States -... | ecosystem: Environmental > Terrestrial > Soil > Temperate forest >... | reverse complement strand
GGACGACGAGCTGTTCCACCTGCATCGCGGTGGTCACGATGCAGGAAAGATCTACAACGCCTACAAGCGCGCCACCGAGCATAAGGGCGGCCCTACGGTCATCCTCGCCAAGACGGTAAAGGGCTACGGACTCGGCTCCGCACAGGCGCGCAACGCTACGCACTCAGAGAAGAAACTCTCCGAAGACGCGCTCACAGAGTTCGTCAAGCGCTTCAACATCCCCATCCCTGCTGAGGCGGCGAAGGATGCAGCGTTTTACCGTCCTGAGCCTGGCGATCCAGCGCTTGAGTACATGAAGTCTCGCCGCGAACAGCTGGGCGGTTATCTGCCGTCCCGCGTGGTTCCGCCGTCCACCTTCATCGCGCCGAAAATCGAATTTTTCAACGAATGGATGGGCGGGTCCAAAGGACGCGCAGTATCAACGACCACTGCGTTCGTCGGCGGCATGTTGCGCGCACTGCTCAAGGATCCCAACGTCGGCAAGCTCATCGTGCCTATCGTCCCAGACGAAGGCCGCACCTTCGGTATGGAGTCCGTCATCAAGCAGGTCGGCATCTACGCGCCAGAAGGCCAGAAGTACGTCCCTCACGATATCGACATGGTGCTCAGCTATCGCGAGGACAAGGACGGCCAGATCCTCGAGGAGGGCATCACCGAAGCAGGCGCCATGGCCAGCTTCACCGCAGCTGGCACGTCTTACACCAACTACCGCATCCCCATGGTGCCGTTTTACATGTACTACTCTATGTTTGGCTTCCAGCGCATAGGAGACATGGCCTGGGCCTTCGCGGATTCACGCGGCAAGGGCTTCCTGATGGGAGGCACTGCAGGCAGAACCACCATGCTCGGCGAAGGGCTCCAGCATCAGGACGGCCATTCGCCCATCCTCTCCGGCACCATCCCCACCTGCATCACCTACGACCCCGCCTATGCGTACGAGATGGCCGTCGTTCTGCAGGACGCACTGCACCGCATGTATGAGAAGGGCGAAGACCGCTTTTACTACATCACCATGTACAACGAGGACTACCCCATGCCGCCTATGCCGCAAGGCGAAGGCATTCGTGAGGGAATCCTCCGCGGCATCTACAAATTCAAATCTGCAGAAAACGGCCCGGCCACGCTACAGCTCTTCGGCTCCGGCCCCATCCTGAATGAGGCCGTCAAAGCCCAACAGATTCTCGCGGAGAAGTACTCGATCGCCGCAGATGTCTGGTCCGTCACCAGCTACGTTGAGTTGCGCCGCGATTGCCTCGATGTCGAGCGTCACAACCGCCTGCATCCCGGCGGCAAGCAGCAAACGCCGTTTGTCGTGGAAGCTCTCGGCAATGCAGCTGGCCCACTTATTGCCGCCAGCGATTACATGAAATCGCTGCCCGATGGCCTCAGCCCTTGGCTCGGCAGCCGCCTCGTCACGCTCGGCACGGATGGATTCGGCCGCAGCGACAACCGCGAGCACCTGCGCCGCTACTTTGAAGTTGACGCAGCCTCCATCGTCGCTACAGCCCTTTCCAAGCTCGCTCGCGACGGTACTATCAAAGCAAAGGTCGCAGAGCAAGCTTTCGCCGATCTCGGCCTCGACCCCGAAGCCCCCAACGCCGCACACGCTTGATCGCAATTTCCGGCATCATTCTGTCGCCCCCTTGAACTTATCATCCCGACCCTGAACTTGCCGAAGGGGAAGGATCGGCTTTCCTTCGCACCACCGCAACACAACTTTCTGAGGTTCCTCTGCTTGGCTGAAAACCCACTCCTCCCGCACCGCAAGCTCAAAGAGCTTCACGCTCTCATCCTGCGTTGCCGCGCGCTCGACCGCGTACTCCATGGCAAAACGAAATCGCCTGCGCGCGAAGCCCTCCTCGCCGCCTCCGCCATTCATCTGCAACCCGGCGACCTGGTTTTCGCGGAAGCGGACGATCCCGTCGCCGCTTCCCTCGCGCCCGCCACGAAAACTGCACTGCGTAAGCCTTCGAAAAAAACAGTCAAGACCGCCCAGTTCAATCTTCCGCGCCTCGGCGCCTCTGCAGCCGCCGCGTACAGCCTTAGCCCCAAAAGCAAGAACCTGATTATCGCTCATACCCACGAGAATGCCATTGAGCCCAACTGGCAAGCCACGCTTCGCTTCGCGCAGGCCAACCGGCTGCCGCTGCTGTTTCTCTGCGCTGGCATCCACCCGCACCCCAAGCTGCGCGCCGCACAAAAAAACAACCGCGACGCCTTCACCTGGGAATCCGTCGGCCGCCTCTGCGCCCGTCTGCGCCTCCCTCTTCTGCCCGTCGACGGAGAAGACGCTGTTGCGCTCTACCGTGTCTTCCAGGAATCCTCCCTCCACGCCCGCGCCGGAGCAGCTCCAGCCGTCATCTGGGCCATGCTCCACCCCTCCACCGCCGCTCTGCCTCGCTCGCAGACGCCTGTTGCGCGCCTTGCGGCCTACTGCCGAGTCCGCGGAATCCAGCTCTGAAACCGCCACCCCGGCAGAATCGCCCAAACTTTAGGGCACTCTTCCGTCACTTTGCAGCGCATCCGGAATCGGTACACTTGATTGCATGAGCCTCCGCTGCCCCCCCAGGCCGTCCTCTGTCGTTCTCTGCTTGCTGGCTGCTGTTATTACCCTTCCTTCGGCCGTTGCTCAAGTACCTTCGCAGCCGGCCATGCCTGTAGCTACGTCCGCCCCGGCCAGCAGTCTTCCCTCCATCCCTACCGGAACTCCCGCCGCCCAGACGCCCAGCGCCACCCCTCCGCCGGCACCTGCAACGCCACCCTCCGTTCAGACTGTTCAGCCGCCCGCCAAAGCGACGGCTGCTTCACTGCCTTCCTATAATTACGACTACGACGATAATCCGTCCAGCGACAATCTCAGCTCCACCTACATCCCTCTCGACAGCTGGGTTTATCCCGCAGCCATGCGTCTCTACTCGCTCGGCTATCTCGATACCTCCTTCATCACCATGCGTCCCTGGACACGCCGCAGCCTCCAGCACATGCTCGAGGCCACGCAGGAAGACATCGTTGACGACGAAGATGCCCAGGCCATGGAAATTCTCGTCAAACTCCAGGCCTACGTCACCGACGAAACAACACCGCCCAATGCGGAACGTGGCGCTCTCTATGGCGTGGATACCGTTTACACGCGTTTGACCGGCATAGCAGGTCCATCACTGCGCGACAGCTTCCACCTTGGCCAGACCATCTCCAACGACTACGGCCGCCCTTACCAATCTGGCCTCAACAACATCACCGGCTTCTCCACGGTCAATGAGATGGGGCGCTTCTCGCTCTACGTCCGCGGCGAGTATCAGCATGCTCCCGCCGGCACCGGCTACTCGCAGGCCATGGCGGCCGAGCTTTCCACCATCGACCAAGTTCCCTGGTCCGGCTTCAACCTCAAGTCGGCCACCATCCCCGTTGGGCCCATTCCCGCACAGAATCCCTTCCGCCTGGTGGAGGCCACGCTAAGCGCCCATGTCTGGGGCCACGAAATCTCCGGCGGTAAGTCGGATGACTGGTTCGGCCCCGGCGCCGGCGGCGGCATGGCCTGGAGCAATAACGCGGAGAACATCTACTCCTTCCGTATCAACCGCGTCGAGCCGCTGCACATTCCGTGGTTCTCCGCGATATTCGGCGATGTTCGTTACAACTTCATGGTCGGCTCGCTCAAGGGCCACACCTATTTCAACTCGCCATGGATCCACACCGAAGAAATTGAACTCCATCCCACTGCAGACTTCCAGTTCGGCTTCCAGCGTTCCGTTATCTGGGGTGGCGAAGGCCACGAGCCCGTCACGTTGCATACCTTCCTGCGCAGCTTTTTCTCTCTTGACGACACCGAAGCCGACCCCGCCTCCAAGCAGACTTCCGCCGATCCCGGCGCGCGCTTCAGCACCTTCAACTTCGCCTGGCGGCTGCCCTTCTTCATGCACTCGCTCACCCTCTACACCGATTCCATCGTGCATGACGATGTCACGCCGGTCAGTGCTCCGCGACGCGCCGCCTATCGCCCCGGCATTTACCTATCGCAATTCCCACACTTCCACAAGCTCGATTTGCGCGTCGAAGCCGCCAGCACGGACACCTCCACCCTGCGCAGCTTGGGTGGGCAGTTCAACTATTACGAGACCGAGGTCCGTCAGGGTTACACCAACAAGGGCTTCATCATGGGCGACCAGGTCGGCCGAGAAGCGAAAATGGGTCAGGCCTGGCTCACCTATCACCTCTCCGGCAATGAGTGGGTACAGCTCCAATTCATGCACAAGAAGACTCCCAAGGACTTTGTCCCTGGCGGCACTTCACAGACGCAGTTCATGGCACAGGTGGTCAAACGCTTTGGCAAGGAAAAGAACATCGAACTCAACGCTTCAGTGCAATTCGAGCGATGGATGGCCCCCGTGCCGCTCGTCACTAACGGCAATCCACTACAGATCACCGGTGGCCCGCTCTACTACACCAGCGCGCAGCATGACACCGTTGCAGCCTTCCAGGTCACCTGGTACCCCAGATTCCGCTCCGTGGCAGATCCGCTGAAGCGGAAATAGCAAGTAGTGAGTTGCGAAACAGCGGATGTCTTTCTTCGCTTACTGCTTACTGCTTACTTGTTTTTTGAAATACTCCAGTGACAACCCCAGCCCCTCGCGCAGTGCCACCTTCGGCTCCCATCCCAACAGTTTTTTCGCCTTTGTGATGTCCGGTTTTCTCTGCTTCGGATCATCCTGTGGCAGCGGAAGGAAGGTAATCTTGCAGTTCGAACCCACCAGCGACTGGATCTCCTTTGCGCACTCTAGGATCGTCCACTCAATCGGGTTGCCCATGTTTACCGGCAGTGCCTCATCGTTCTTTGAGAGTCGCACAATCCCGTCAATCAGATCCGATACGTAGCAGAACGACCGCGTCTGCGACCCATCGCCATAGACCGTCAGGGATTCTCCGCGCAGCGCCTGCATCATGAGGTTGGAGATCACGCGTCCATCATTCGGCTGCAAACGCGGGCCATACGTGTTGAATATCCGCACCATCCGCGTCTTCACGCCGTGGTAGCGGTGGTAAGCCATCACCGCGGCCTCAGAAAACCGCTTCGATTCGTCGTACACACTGCGCGGTCCGATCGGGTTCACGTTGCCCCAGTAGCTCTCCACCTGCGGATGCACCTCGGGATCGCCATAGCACTCGCTCGTCGACGCCTGCAAGAAACCCGCGTCATGCTTCTTTGCAATCTCTAGCACGTTAAGCGTTCCCGCGGAACCCACTCGCAGCGTCTCTACACCCAGCCGCATGTAGTCCACCGGGCTCGCCGGCGACGCAAAGTTGAAGACAAAATCCACTGCGCCGACATCGAAATGCTCGGTAATATCGCGCTCTTCAAACGCAAACCGCGGCTCGTTATGTAGATGTTCGAGGTTTGCGAGGTTTCCCGTCGCCAGGTTGTCCACGCCGATCACGCGCGCGCCCGCAGCCAGCAAAGCATCACACAGGTGCGACCCCAGAAACCCAGCTGCGCCTGTAACCAGAATCATCTGCTCAGCCATGAGCCCACCCTCTCTCTTTATGCCGATGCAGGCTCGGGCTCGCGCGTAGGAGTCGCTGCTGCCCTTCCAACGCTCAGGTACGTGAATCCGTTCTCCATCATCTCCTGCGGGTCATACAGATTGCGCCCATCAATCACGATCGGATACCGCATTGCCGCGTGCAGCTTCTTCAGGTCCAGTTCCCCAAATTCCGTCCAGTCGGTGAGGATCAGCAGAGCATCCGCATCACGCGCCGCCTCTTCCGCACTCGCGGCATATTTCATCTGGGGGCTGGCAGAAATTTTTTCCTGCGTGCGCTTCATCGCCGCCGGGTCATACGCCACAATCATGCAGCCCTCGGCTAGCAGCATCTCCACCATGTCGACCGCCGGACTTTCACGGATGTCGTCGGTCTCACCCTTGAACGCCAGCCCCAGCACCGCGAGCCGCTTGCCGCGCAGAGTCCACAGCGCCGACCGCACCTTGCTCAGGAAGCGCTTCTTCTGCGCTACGTTGATCTTCTCAACCTCGCTCAACAGGCCAAAGTCCACACCCATCTGCTCAGCCACAGAACGGAAAGCTGCAACATCTTTCGGAAAACACGAACCGCCATACCCAATACCCGGCCGCAGGAACTTCGGTCCAATGCGCGAATCCAGACCAATGCCGCGCGCCACCTGCTCCACGTCTGCGTCGGCCGCCTCGCAAAGGTTGCCAACCACGTTGATGAATGAAATTTTCAGAGCCAGGAACGCATTCGACGCGTGTTTGATGATCTCGGCGCTCTTGGTAGAGGTCAGCAGTAGCAGCGGCGGTGCATCGCTCGAGCATCCGCCCGCAATCTTCTTTTTACCCTGGTAGTATTCCCCGCTCGTCAGCGGCGCATAGATTGCGCTCAGCACCTCTGCCGCGCGCGGACTGTCCGCACCCACCACAATCCGGTCGGGGTGCAGAAAGTCCTGCACTGCCGTGCCCTCGCGCAGGAATTCCGGATTCGAGACCACATCGAACGCGTCGCGGCTCACGCCACTGCGCTCAATCACTCGTCGAATCCACTCATTCGTGTACACCGGCACCGTGCTCTTTTCGACGATGACCTTATAGCCATTCACTGACCGTGCAATCTCGCTGGCCACGCTCTCCACGTACGAGAGATCGGCATCGCCCGTGTCCGACTGCGGTGTCCCCACCGCGATAAAGATCGCTGCGCTCTCCCGCGTCGCCTCCGCCAGGTCCGTCGTGAAACGCACCTTCGTGTTGCGGTAGCGATCCAGGAGTTCGGGTAGGTGGTTTTCGTGGATTAGAGTATCGCCGCCGCGCAGCGCCTCTACCTTGCGCTCGTCGTTGTCTACGCAGATGACCTCGTGGCCCATCTCCGCAAAGCACATGGCCGCAACCAGCCCAACGTACCCTGAACCCACTACTGCGATCTTGATCGGCTTGCCCATATTTATCATCGATTCCGGTTTCCATTATCGCAGAGCAGCAGCCTTCAACTCGCGCCCTCCCGTCACCAGTCTGAGTCTTCCTCAGCGCCTTGCAACTCGTCTGTCTGCCATCTCCATCACCTGTTGGTAACGCTCGAAACCGCACGTTCAGACACTCGTTGGTAACGCCCTAAAACCAGTGCATTCAAGTAGACTTAGCTCGATGACTCCTGGTTCAATCGAGAACCCGCGCACGGACTCTGCTCTCGCCTCATCCGCCGAGCGTTCGCAGGGCTCCGATGCCACGCTCTCTGAGGCCTGGCTCACCATCCGCAAGCGCAAGTTCATCATCATCGCAGCCGCCATCCTTGGCATCGCGTACGGTTTTTACCAGGCTTATACGCAGCCCAAAATCTACGAGTCTCACGGCGAAATTGAGATCCGCAGCGGCTCTTCCAATGAGTTCCGTGTCAACAACACCAGCCTTGGCGCGGCCAACAACTCCGTCCTGCCCTCCCAGGTCGTCATCCTCAAGAGCGACACAATTCTGCTCACCGTCGCCCACGACCTCAACCTCGCCAATGACCGCGACTTCATGGGCTACAAAACCAAGCCGGCCAAGTTCGTCGATATCGACACCGATGCTGCTGCCCGCAATAGCGTCCTCGGCGCTCTACAGGGGGCTATTTCCGTCTCCGGCGTCACCAAGACTGACATCATCCACATAAGCTGCGTCACTCTCAACCCGCAGCTTTCCGCGAAGATCGTCAACGACCTCATCCACGCCTACACCTTCCGCAGCCTGAACACCAGCGCCGAAACCTCCAAGCGCGTCTCGGATTTCCTCTCCACCTCGCTCGGCGACCTGCGCCAGAAGGTTGAAACCTCGCAGGGGCAGATGATCGAGCTGCAGAAAAAACTCGGTGTGCTCGGCTTCGATCCCAGTCACAATCAGATCACCGCCAACCTCGATGAGCTCACACGGGCCTCCGAGCAGGCGCAACTCAACCGCATCATGGCTGACGTGCGCTATCGCACTCTTACCGGCATGGACCGCTCCGCGATGGATGAGGCCGTCGACCCCATCAAGGGCGTCCCCAACTCCTCGCAGCTTCCCTCGCTCCGCGCTCAACTCGATCTTGCCAAGGCGAATCTCGCACAGCTCAGCGCAACCCTTGGTCCCAACCATCCTCAGGTCAAGGCCGTCCACGCACAGGTTGATGAACTCAACAAGGTCATCACGCAGGAACAGGATCGTGTGCTGGCACAGGCCAAGGCCGACCTCACTGCCGCACAGACGGAAGAAGCCCGCACCAACGGTGCGCTCGATACCGAGAAAAACGCTGCTTACCAACTCCGCGACGATCTCGTCGCTTACACTCTCGCCCAGCGCGAATTCGACTCCGACCGCACCCTCTACGAAAGCCTCACCCAGCGCCTGCGCACCGCCGGCATTCAGGCCGGCCTTGAGTCAACAGAAATAGACATCGTCGACTCCGCCGTTGCTGCCGTCAGCCCTTCACTCAGGCCCACTTCCACCATCCTCATCATCGACACCACCATCGCCCTGGTCATCGGCATCATCCTCGCCTTCGTCCTCGATGGCCTGGACACTGGCCTGCGCAACGTCGCTGAGATCGAAGCCATCTCCGGCCTGCCTTCGCTCGCGCTCATTCCGCGACTCCGCCGCGATAGTGCCGGCGAAGGCCCCGGCCTCTCTACGGTTGTCCGAAACGTGCGCGTGCTCTCCAGCCCCAAGTCCGAGTTTGCAGAGGCCATCCGCGCTCTGCGCACCTCGCTTCTGCTCTCTGTCGCCGGCCGCGAGCCACGTGTCATCCTGCTGACCAGCGCTACGCCCGCCGAAGGCAAGACCACCGTCTCCGTCAACCTCGCCTGCGTGCTCGCACAGCGCGATGTGCGCGTGCTGTTGATTGACGCCGACCTGCGCCGCCCAACCATCCATCATCGCTTCGGCCTCACCGGCAAGCTCGGCCTCACCTCCGTACTTACAGGCACGGCCACGCTCGATCAAGCCGTTCAGCACATCGCCGAGCTGCACAACCTCGACATCCTCGCCAGCGGACCCATTCCGCCCTTCCCCACCGAGATGCTCGGCTCGGACGTGATGCGCAAGCTGCTCGATGAAGCTCGCGGCCGCTACACGCACGTTGTCATGGATTCACCGCCGCTGCTCTCCGTCACTGATAGCGTCGTTCTCGCTCGCGACACCGACGCCGTGGTGCTGCTGGTCCGCCATGGCAAATCAGGCAAGCATGCCATTCGCCGCGCCCGCGACCTTCTGCTGCGTGCCGGCGCTCACATCAGCGGCATTGCTCTCAACGCCGTAGATCTCTCCAGCCCCGAGTACTACTCCTACTACGGCTATTACGGATATTCCGGCTACGGCTCCTCCGGCGTCGACAGCGCCGCGTGGGATCCGAAGTCCGGTTCCAACAAAGGAGACAAGTCATGACATCGACCAAACTCCAACTCGGCCTCCTGAATCTCGGCGCTCTGCTGCTGCTCACTACTCCTTCGCTCGCGCAGTTCAACGGGCCACCCACCACTTCGGCCGATCTCAACCGGCCATCTACGCTCACAACCGACCGCACCATCCTCTTCCCGCCCGCGCACGATCAGGTCCTCCAGCCTGGCGACATTCTGACCGTCCGCGTCTTCGGCCAGGGCGATTACGTACCTGTCGTGCGCGTCTCCAACGATGGCAACATCCAGCTTCCGCTCATTGGCACCGTCGCCGTCGGCGGACTTTCGCTTAGCCAAGCGGAGTTGCGCATCGCCAAGCGCCTCGAAGATGCGGGCATCTATGTCAGTCCGCAGGTCACCATCCAGGAAACCGAAGGCCCCAACTCCGTGGTCACCGTCATCGGCGAAGCCCACGGGTCGATTCCAGTATCAGGTTCGCGCCGCCTCTTCGATGTGCTCTCCGCCGCAGGCGGCCTTCCTGCCTCTGCTAGCCACGTCATCACTATCCATCGCCCCGGCGTAGCTCAGCCCATTGCCGTCGATCTCGGCAGCGATCCCGCGCACTCCGATCTCGCCAACATCCCACTCTTCCCAGGTGATACCGTTGTTGTCGCACGCATCGGCGTCGTCTATCTGCTTGGAGAATTCCGTACTCCTGGCAGCATTTCGCTCACGCCCTACGCACCGCTCACGCTTACCCAGGCAGCCGCCATCTCCGGGGGCGTCAACTTTGCCGGCAAACTCACCGACCTGCATCTCATCCGCACCGTAGGCGACCGTCGCACTGTCGTCTCACTGGACATCGACAAGATCTTTCGCGGCAAAGCGCCAGATCCCATCCTCCAGCCCAATGACATTCTGTATCTACCCTCCAGCGTCCTCAAGGTCGCCATTCAGCAAGGAGGCATTGGGGCCGTCCTCGGAGCAGCTTCGCTCGCCTTCACCGCCATCGCTATCACGCGATAACAGAAGGAGCCTCGCTCACACGATGACGCCTTCTGCTGGCTCCACTCACACCGTCCGGCTCGCCTACCTCGTCTCGCATCCCATTCAATACCAGGCGCCTCTGCTCGCTCGCATTGCCCGCGAGCCGGACATCGACCTCACCGTTTTCTTCACCTCCGACCACTCGCTGCGACCCTTCCTTGACCCCGGCTTCGGCGTCGAAGTCTCCTGGGACACGCCGCTGCTCGAGGGCTACCGCTCGCACTTCCTCCCGCGCCACTTCGACTCCGCTCCGGTCAATGAAGTCACCGCCCTCTCGCCCGTCAGCCGCGGAATCCGCCGCGCACTCAGTAATCCTGACGGTTCGCCTGCCTTTGACGCGCTCTGGGTTCACGGCTACGCCACCATCAACTCCCTGCAAGCCATCTTCCACGCCAACACTCTCGGGATCCCCGTTCTGTTGCGTGCGGACATGTGGCTTGGCGACCGTCCTCGCTCGCCCTTCAAGCTCGCCATCAAAAATCTCTGCCTGCGCCTGCTGCGCACCGGCATTACCGCGACGCTGCCCGTAGGCTCCGTCAACGCCGCATATTGGCGTCACTACTTCGGCGACGACTTCCCGCAGTTCCTCATGCCCTACGCCGTTGACAACAAATTCTTCGCGCGCCAGGCGGCAGCTGCCGCTCCGCGTCAGGCCGCTCTCCGCGCCGAACTCGGCCTCGAACCTGGCCGCCCCGTTATCCTCTTCGCCTCCAAGCTGCAATCGCGCAAACACGCCGACGATCTCGTGCAGGCCTACGCTTACTTTCTCGAAAACCGCCCCGCCGCCGCCGCGCCTTATTTGCTCATCGTCGGCGACGGCGAAGAGCGTTCGCGCCTCGAAGCCCATGTCCGCCAGCTCGGCCTCACCGGCGTGCGCTTCCCCGGCTTCCGCAACCAGTCCGAATTGCCACGCTTCTTCGAGCTCGCCGACGTCTTCGTTCTGCCCTCGCGCCACGAGCCCTGGGGCCTCATCGTCAATGAAGCTATGGCCACCGGCTGCCCCGTCATCGTCTCCACCGAAGTCGGAGCCCATGCCGATCTCGTCACCCACGGCGTGGAAGGCTGCGTCTTCCCCACCGGCAACATCGCCGCGCTGACGGAAGCTCTCCGCACCGTCTTTGCCTCGCCCGAAGTCCCACGTCGCATGGGCGAATCCGCGCGCCGCCGCATCGCACACTGGACCTTCGAGCACAACATCCGCGGCCTCCGCCAGGCTCTCGCCTTCGCTACCCACAAGATAAAAGCCTAGAACCCATCGGGCTTCTAGGCTTTCATCGTTTTCGAGTTCGCGAAGCGCAGTTCCTAAAACTCCACTCTCAGCGCCATCTGCCCCGTGCGATTGCCTGCATTCTCTGCTGTTGTCGCAGAGGTGAGTTGGCCAAAGGTGCCTCCGTCGAACTGCGTGCTAGGCGGCGCAAAATTGGTGTGGTTCAGCACATTCGTGAACGTCGACTCGAATCGCATATGCACCGCATCACCAATCGGGATCACCTTCGCCAGGCCAAGTGACACCACAGCTGTCCCCGGACCCTGCAGAATCCCCACGCCGGCATTGCCGAAACGGCCTGCGTTGTTAGGCGTCGGCGCAAACGCATGGATGTTGAAGTACTGCAAGCGCGATTGGCCCTGGTAGAAGCTCCGCGAAACGACATCCGGTCGTAGCGTTGCTCCGCGATTGGCCACATTCGTGTTGGATTGGTCATTTCCAGAGCTGATGCTCGGCGTCAGCCAAGGACCGGTCTCCAGCAACGTAATGGTGTTAAGGTTCCATCCCCCGATCACTTCGCTCAAAAGGCTTTTCTTGCCGAGGAACTGACGCCCAACGCCAACCGGCAGCTCATATATGCCCGTCAGCAGCACCCGTTGCCGCCGTGTACCCTCTTCGTTCCCGTAATCGCTGCGAACGTTGAAGCGGTTGGTGATGGGTGTGCCGTAGTTCACCTCTCCCGCAAATCCGCTTGGCGTAGATCCCTGGTTGTCCGCAAGGTTCTTCGCCAGCGTGTAGTTGACGTCGTAATACAGCCCCTTCGCCATGTGGTGCGTGGCTTCCAGCTCGAAGGCGTTGTAATTGGCCTCACCGGCATTGAATGTGCTCAGTAGCACGGTCCAGTTCTGGTATGGCGCGCGAGTGTCTACATACACGCCCCCCGTCGCTCCTGTGTCATACGGAGTGGTGCTGGCTGGAATCTGGTTCAGGTCCTCCGTGATATTGAGCCGGTAGGAGTGCGTGCCGACATAGCTTGCTCGCAAAGAATTGTTCGGCGTAATCTGCCGCTCAATCGTGAGGCTCCACTGCGTCGATTGCGGATCACGATAGTCAGGGTCTACGCCTTGGTCCAGACCACCGCCGCCAATCACGGGGCCGCCCGTGCTGGGTGGCTGCGTGTTTGGAAACGTGATGCTGGGCGTCGGTGTGTTCGAGTAAATGTGAAGGTTCGATGTCGGGTTGCCGCTGTTGTTGAACGAGAGCGGTCCCAGGTTCGTCATCGTATAAATCCCAAATCCTCCACGGATTACGGTCTTGGTGTCGTTGAACGGACGGTAGGCAAACGACACACGCGGCTGGAAGTCGCCCTTGTACGTCTGCCGCAGACCTGAGGACAGGCCATCCTGGCTCGCCGTCAGGTATTTCGTGCACGGCAGCGGCGTCGGAGTCCCACTCGGCCCGGGCACCATCGACACATTCAAATTGCACGCATTGAACGATTGCTGAAACGCAACGTTGGAGCTGACGATGTTCTGTTGCTGCAGATATCCTGCAAGATTGTCCGGCACCACAATCGCATTGTTGTTCTGGTCGAAGTTCGCCAGGTTGCCGCCATCCTCCACGAACGAGGGCAGCACCTGCCAGCGCAAGCCATAGCTCAACGTCAGCCGCTTGGAGATCTGCCACTCGTCCTGCGCAAAAAAGTTCCACTGCGTCGCCGTTCCACCTACGTCTGGGCTTGAAACCGCGAAGAACTCCGTCGTCGGATCGCCCAGAAGGAAATCGCCGAACCCATTGCCACCAGTGCCATTGGGACCGCTGTAGTTGCCTTGGAAGCTGAAATCTCCGAAATCGTCGCTCGCAAATTCAGGCGCAAAGCTCTCCAGGTCGAAATAGCGCACGCGTCGAACATCGATGCCGCCCTTCAGCGTGTGTTTGCCCAGCGTGTACGTAAGGTTGTCAGAGAACTGCGTTGTTCGCGACTGTGTGATCCCCGCCTTGTCGCGCCCAATCGGAGAAAAACCCGTCCCCGCGCTGAAGTTGAACGTCGGAAATGCGTGCGTCTGCGGATGCTGGCTGATGTTCACTCCGTTCAGATCCAGCTGCTGTAGTGCCGTCGACCCCTGGATCGGAAAATTCACGCTGGTCGTCACATTCGTAAACCCGAAACGGAATTCGTTGACCAGGTGGGTAGTGAACGACTCCGTATCCGAGACCAGCAGGCTGCGATTGTGGATGCTGTCCACATCGTCGGGCAGAAATAAATTCGCCACGCTCGAATTGATGTTCTTGCGGCTGAAGCGCGCGTAAAGCTGGTTCTTCGCCCCCAGGTTCTGGTCCACGCGCAGATCTGCGCCATTCGTGCTCGAAGGGATTGGCTGAAAGTTCTCGTAGTTGAAGCCGCCCGGGACAACCACCGCGCCGTTCGCGCATGAAATCAGGCCGCCGGCATTCGGCTTCGGAATATAGTTCAGCAGCGCCGTCGCCGTGGGGTTGATGCTCGTGATGGGTGTAGAGTCGCACAGATCGGAGAGGTTGCCCGTGCGATCCTGCAGAGACGGCACCACGGCCTGCTGAAACGTCGCTGTGGAGCGCCGGTTGCCTTCGTAATCGAAGAAGAAAAATGTATTGCGCCCGCTGTAGAAGTGAGGAATGATCACCGGCCCACCCAGCGATCCGCCAAAAGTGTTGAAGTGCTTCGGCGCCTTGCCCGGAGCTGCATATGGGATTGCATCCAGCACATCGTTCTGCAAATACTCAAACAAGCTACCGTGGAACTTGTTGGTTCCAGCCTTGGTCGTAAACGTTACGTCGGCCACCTGCGAGAACTCCGCACTGTTGTTGAACGCCGTCACCTTTACAGCGGCAATGCCTTCTTGCGAGGGATACGCATCCGTTAGAGGGCCGTTTTGACGTACGTTGTCCGTAGAGATGCCGTCAACCGAGTAATTGGTCATGGAATAGCTCGCGCCATCGACGGCCACGTTGCCTGAGCTATCCTGCTGCACATTCGGCGAAACCGCCAGCGCGCCCAGCGGGCTGGTGGTGGTCGCACGATTGTTCAATGGCAGTTCCGTAATCAGCGCATTGCTCTTGGAGTCTGAGATGCTGGCATCTTCCGTGTTGATCGCTTCCGCCGTAGCGTTCACCTCAACCGTCGTGGTCTGCGAGGAAACCGTGAGCGTCACCGGCACGCGCAGGCTCTGCCGCGCATCCAGCACGATCCCATTCAGGTTGGTCTCCGCAAATCCTTGCTCCACCACGGACAGCGCATACCGTCCGGGATTCAGATTCTCAAAATCGAATGTGCCGGTGTTATCGCTCACCGCTGTATGCACGCCGCTCTGGTCCAGCGATCGCAGCGTCGCCGTCGCTCCGGGCACCGCTGCCCCCGTAGAATCGCTCACCGTTCCGCGAATATTCCCAAACGTCGATTGCCCCTGCATGCCGAGCGGACACAGGGAAAATACTGCCGCCAGAAAAATTGCAGACACCCGCGCAGCTTGCTTCATCGCCTTCGACCTCGCTCCAAAACCGGATTTGATCAATTTCATCCACTACATCAAACTCATCCGTAAAAAATCCGTAGACACGGCATTAGGAATCCGTTAATTCGGCGGCATGTGCTCGAGCGCGTCATGCTCCGCTTCATCAAAGTTGCGAATGCCCCATCGGTAACGCATTAATCGGGTACCGAATCAACGGTTTTGCGGTACGGATGTGCGAGACCGCCCTGCTATCCTTCCTTCGGACCATGCAATAAATATGCGTATTCTTCACATCGTCGGCACCGTTTCGCCCGCTGCCGGCGGTCCCAGCGAAGTCATACGCACCCTCGTCCGTTACGCCCCTGCTGATGTCGAATCCGAAGTCGCCACCATCGACGATCCCGCCGCGCCCTTCCTCGCGAAATTCCCTTGCCCCGTCCATGCGCTTGGCTCCGCTAAGCAGACCTGGTACAACCCCGCGCTCTCCCGCTGGCTCACCGCCAATAAGCATCGCTTCGATGGCGTCATCGTCCACGGCCTATGGCAGTACACCGGTTACGCCGCATGGCGATGCCTCCGCGCCACGCGCAATCAGCCTGCGACGCCCTACGCCGTCTTTCCGCACGGTATGCTCGACCCCTACTTCAAGCGTGCACATCCAACCAAGCACCTCAAAAAATCCATCTTCTGGCGTCTAATCCAGGCGCGCATCCTTCGCCACGCCCGGCGCGTGCTCTTCACTGCGGAGGTCGAACGTGATCTTGCGCTTGAAACCTTCCGTCCTGCGCGCTGGGAGTCGCTGGTCGTCGCCATCGGCGCCGAAGCTCCGCCGCCCAACACCGAAGACCTTCTGCTCGCCTTCTTCGGCAATTGCCCGCAGCTCCGCGGCGAACGCTTCCTGCTCTTCCTTGGCCGCATCCACCCCAAAAAAGGTTGCGACCTTCTGCTGCGCGCCTTCGCCGCCCTCGCGCCCGCCGACCCCGATCTGCATCTCGTCATCGCCGGCCCCGACCCCACCAACTGGCGCGCCGAACTCGAGCCCTTCGTTGCGAAATTCGGTCTTACCCATCGGGTCCATTGGCCAGGGATGCTGACCGGCGAAGCCAAGTGGGGAGCCTTCGCCGCCTGCGAGGCCTTCGTCCTCACCTCGCACCAGGAAAATTTCGGTGTCGCCGTCGTCGAAGCACTCGCCAGCGCCAAGCCCGTGCTCATTACGCTGCCCATCAACATCTCGCTCGAGATCGCCGCCGACAACGCCGGCCTCGTCGAGCCTGACACCTATGAGGGCGTCCGCAAGCTGCTCGAAGACTGGCTCAAAACCTCTGAGCCGCAGCGACGCGCCATGTCAGCCGCCGCGCTCGCCACCTTCCAGCGCCGTTACGACATCCGCAAAAACGCCGAGACCATCCTCCGCGTCTTTGCACAAAAATCGCCGCAAACCGTGTAGCCTCATGCCAATGCCCCGCACGCCCGACTACCGCGCAGCCGAATCCGGAGCCGACCCTTACCTCCGCCCGGCGTTCTCTTTCTCCAATCGACTGCTGCGCTTCATCTGGAACTGCGTCTGGCTCTGCTGCTATCGCCTTTCGCCGCGACCCTTCCACTTTTGGCGCGTCTTTCTGCTGCGGCTCTTCGGCGCCAAACTCGGCTCGCACTGCCACTTCTATCCCGCGAGCAAAATCTGGGCGCCGTGGAACCTCGTCTGCGCCGACCACGTCTCCGCAGGTGACGGTACGGATATCTACAACCCCGCGCCCATCCAGCTCGATTCGCACGTAATCCTCTCGCAGGGCAGCTACCTCTGCGGCGCCACGCATGATTACAACCACCCCGACTTCCCGCTCCTCGCCTATCGCATGCACATTGAGCAGCACGCCTGGATCTGTGCCCGCGCCATCGTCGCTCCCGGAGTCCACGTCGCCGCCGGCGCTGTGCTCGGCATCGGCGCAGTCGCAACAAAAGACCTCGCTTCCTGGACTGTTTATTCCGGCAACCCTGCCCAGCCCCTCCGCGAACGCACACCTAACCCCTTGGCCCTTGGCCCTCGGCCCTTGGCCCTATGATTTCAGCGCTCATCCTCACCTACAACGAAGAGCAGGACCTTCCCGGCTGCCTCGACTCCCTTGCCTGGTGCGACGACATCCACGTGCTCGACTCGGGCAGCACGGACGCGACGCAAGAGATCGCCGCCGCCCGCGGCGCGCACGTCACCACGCGCGTCTTCGACAACTTCGCCGCCCAGCGCAACGCCGGCATGCAGCTTCCCTTCAAGTATCCCTGGATCTTCGTCCTCGACGCCGACGAGCGTCCTACACCCGCGCTCTCCGCTGAAATGCCCCGCGTCATTGCTGCTGCAGCACCGAATGTCGCGGCCTTCCGCCTTCGCCGTCGCGACTTCCTCTGGGGCACGTGGCTCAAGCATGCGCAGCTCACCCCGTTCTACATTCGCCTGTTCCGCGCCGGTCACGTCCACTACACCCGCGACGTCAATGAGGTCGCCGAGATCGACGGCGATACCCTCTCTCTCGCTGCACCGCTCGATCACCTCGCCTTTTCCAAGGGCATCAGCTATTGGATGGACAAGCACAACAAGTACGCATCCTTCGAGGCCGAGTTGCTCGTCAACGGTGGGGCCACGCAAAACGCATCGCTGCGCCAGGCGCTCTTCGCATCGGACTTCCACGATCGCCGTGTTGCGCAGAAGGCCATCTTCTATAAGCTGCCGCTGCGGCCGCTTATCAAGTGGGGTTACATGATGTTCCTCCGCGGCGCCATCCTCGATGGACGAGCCGGCATCACCTACGCCACACTGCAAAGCTTTTACGAGTTCCTCATTGAAACCAAGCGCCGCGAAATCCTTCGCCGCCGCGCCTGTCTGCCGCTCTAATTCTTGGGCAACCCGGAGTTCATCTCGATCCACGCCTCATCGGTCATCCCAGCACGCATATCCAGAACGGCTGCAGCTCCTGGTCCAACGTGCCTGAACTTCCACGTCCCGCTCTGCACGATTTCCAGGATCTGCTTCGCCACCAGCTCCGGCGAGATTGGGTTCTTCTCTAGCAGCTCGGAAAACATCTTCTCGAACCGTTCCGTCTGCGCATAGTTCGATTTTTCGTGCTCATTCGCCAGGGCTCGCGCCATATCCGTCGCGATAAGCCCAGGCTCAACCAGCGCCACCCGCACGCCAAAGGTCTTCATCTCGCTCGCCAGCCCTTCGCACAGAGCTTCCAAGGCCCACTTCGACGCGCAGTAAGCCGTCAGCGGCGAATTCGAAATCCGCCCCGAAACCGAGCTGATGCTGACGATGCAGCCACTGCGCCGCTCGCGCATCTGCGGCACTACGGCTTTCACGCAGCGCAGAGTTCCGAAATAATTTGTCTCCATCATCGCGCGGAATTCCGCAATCGAAGATTCTTCCACCGCCCCCGGTGACGCGATTCCCGCATTGTTCACCAGCACGTCAATCGGCCCATGTGCGCTGACAATTGCCGCAATCCCCTCGCGCACGGACTCATCCGAGTCCACATCCATCGCGCTCACCGCAATCGACAGCTTCTCGCGAGCCGCAGTCTCCGCGAGCATAGGAGATTTCGCCGGGTTTCGCATCGTCGCGAAAACCTGGTATCCCGTTCGGGCAAAAGCCAGTGCCGTCTCCAGCCCGATACCACGGCTGCATCCTGTAATCAGCACAGGCGCCATCGTCGAGG
>Ga0206826_1057_pt1 | contig 18867 bp, 19 predicted proteins | sample Alteio_BWOrgCont_80_FD_152636 | JGI IMG/M metagenome (GOLD analysis project Ga0206826, IMG submission 152636) | Enriched cells from forest soil in Barre Woods Harvard Forest LTER site, Petersham, Massachusetts, United States -... | ecosystem: Environmental > Terrestrial > Soil > Temperate forest >... | reverse complement strand
AACCATCCATGACATCATCAATTTTGTATCAGAGCAAAGAGCAGTCCACATCCAGCAATCACCAGCTTGGCCTTTCATGCCTTCGGGGACGTTCTTTTGTTTGCAAAAAACGAAACTCCAAATTTCGTCCAGTTGGATTTTCTTGCATGGCAGATTGCGGAAAGCCTTATCTTGGTAATTAGCAAATACCTTGCCAGCATCCACCAACAGTTTGGTGACGGTATTTTTGCTTGCCCCTGTCATGCGGGTTACGGCACGGATGGAAACCCCTTCGCAAAGCATTTGCAGAATTTGGGCGCGTTCTAGGGTAGATAGCCTTTTCATACTGACTATTATGCATGAGCGATCATGTATTTCAAGAGCTATTTCCTAACTTTTAGCAAAAGAATTCTATTGACAATATATCATATTGATATATATTATTATGATATATGGAAGGATTGCCGTGACAGTTATCCCAATGATGAAACCTCCTAATAAGAGGGAGGCACAGGATATAATCCGTAAATTGGCGGCCGAGGGGCAAGTTTTTTTTCATCCTCATATCAGGAAGGCAAAAAGAAGGAAAATTACGACGTTACAGATTCTGAATTGCCTTAAAAAAGGTCAAGTTGATGAAGAGCCAACTCAGAATTTTTCTCACAAGGGGTGGCAAACAGCAATTGTTGCCCAGATAGCAGGAGCAAGACTTCGCGTGGTTGTGTGTCTGCGCTGGTCACAAGATGCTTTGGTTATTACTGCCTACTATGACTAACAGGAGGATCGAAATGACAAAAAAATTCTATCACTACACGGAATGTGGTCTTGATGATGTATTTCTCCTCAATGGTTATTCCATTGATAGCGATGGTGTATTATTCATAAAGAACATTCAAGGTTTGCATAAAGCAATTGCAGAGCGCCTCATTTTTGTACCGCGCAAACTAAAAAACAAGGAAGTGCGCTTTATTAGGCACTATCTAGATGTCAGCCAAAAGGTTTTTGGAGAAATGTTGGGCGTGGATTATCAGTCCATTCTTAGATGGGAGACGGGAAAGACTAAAATTACGAAAACCGCAGAAAGGTTTTTGCGGAGCATTTTTTATGAATACGTAAACGGGAATGTCAGGGCTGTAGATATTATTGACCGTCTCTCAGACCTCGATAACAACCGGCAGGACACAAGAATAGAATTCTTGCATAAGCTGGATAAGTGGGAAACGGCAGCTTAGGCATCTTTTTTCCACCGCGCCTTTGCTGCCGTCTTTCCAATTTCCGACTTTCTCTTGTCGCTCAAACTGGCGGCTCGGGCGTTCCCACCCTTGAGACCACCTAATCGTCCCAAGGCCACGGCGGCAGGGTTTTTACCCTCATGGGGAGATGGGTCTGTTTTTTCACCTATAGCTATATCAAGTATCAGTTTTGCTAGTTGTACAGGATCACGAGGACGCTTCGGGTGTTTTGCCATCCTATGAAGATGCCATGCCAATGCATGGGCGGTCAAGAATTGCAAATTTCAAACTGACCCAGTACCTGGAAGCTTTGAAATGCGTAGAAATGGCATAAGTCTTGCATCGTAACCCTCAAAACGGGGAAAAATATGACCTTTGGGGGTATGAATCTGGAGCAATTGGCGGCGGCCTATAAGGCCCCTGAAGCCGTTATGTCCGCCATCCAGAGCGCTAGCCAGAAAACCGGCGTGGATTTCAGCTTTTTGCTCAACAAGGCCAAAACCGAGAGCAGTTTTAATCCTGCCGCCAAGGCCCCAACCTCTTCGGCTACGGGTTTATATCAATTTGTTGATAAAACCTGGCTGCAGATGGTGCGCGACCACGGCAGCGAATGCGGCTTGGATCAATATGCGAGCCAGATCAACGGCCAGTGCCAGGTGACGGACCCCGCCGCGCGCGCCCAGATCTTAAGCTTGCGTAAAGACCCCACCCTTTCCGCCTATATGGCGGCTGAATATACCAAGGATAACGAACAGCAGCTGAAACAGAATATCAGCGGTAAAGTCGGCAAGACGGAGCTTTACCTAGCGCATTTCTTGGGCGCGGGCGGTGCGACGCAATTCTTGCAGGCTTATGAAAAAACACCGAATGCTTCTGCCGCTTCTGTTCTGCCGGATGCGGCCGCCGCGAACCCCAGCGTTTTTTATGCCAAGGACGGCAGCGCCTTAAGCCTCAGCCAAGTTTATAACCAGTTTGCCAGCAAGTTTAACGATAACACCCCAGTGAATAATAATACCGCAGCCGCCGTGCCTTCCGCGACCCAGCAAACCCTGCCTGCTTCCCCTGCCTTGGCGGCTCAGATGCTCCCTGGCTCCAGCTCGTCCATTGCAGCCATCGGCAATATCCATATCGCCGCCATGAATGCACTTTGCAATGGTACCAATTCGCCGGAAGCCAATGAAAACAATCCCTTAACCATCTTGTCCGGTTCGGCTCTCGCCGGCGTGCAGCAGCAAAGCAACCAGCAGCAATTGGCCTATTTGACTCAGGTTGCTCTGGAAACCCTTAATAAAACCAGCCCCACTGCAGCTTTTGGCTCTACCTCCGCCGCATCAACAGGCATTTAACCTGTTCCTCTGGCAAAATTTCATTCTGGAAAATGATAATGATCAACAACCGCAACCCCATCATGATCGACACTATGGGCCTTCGCCATTCGGATAGAGCATAAGCGGCGCAGGGGATGAAAAAAACCGTGCAGAAGTATCGCAGCGCAAAGGCCGAAAAAATGCAGCCGGTCAGCTTGCCAAAAACCAGTCATGACGGCATTCATAATGGATGCTCAGCCCTGTCGCCATTAAAAAGATTTTTGAGACCTTTCAAAAATTGAATCCTGAGCCCAAAACCGAACTCAATTATACCAATCCCTATACGCTGCTGGTTGCGGTGGTTTTGTCAGCGCAGATGACGGATAAGGGTGTGAACCGCGCCACGGAAAAGCTGTTTCAGATTGCGGACCATCCCGCCGCAATGGTTAAACTTGGCCTTGCGGGTATTAAAAAATACATCCGCCAAGTGAATTTTTTTAATGCCAAGACCGCGAATGTTTTGGCCCTATCGAAAAAACTGCTGGCGGAATATGGCGGCGAAGTGCCGCGTACGCGTGAGGCTTTAGAAAGCCTGCCGGGCGTCGGGCGCAAAACGGCGAATGTGGTTTTAAATGTCATTCACGGTGAAGCCACCATGGCGGTGGATACGCATATTTTTCGCGTCGCCAATCGCACGGGCCTCGCGCCTGGCAAAACACCGCGAGAAGTCGAAGAAGGTTTGCTCGCGCGCATTCCGAAGAAATTTATGGTGCACGCCCATCACTGGCTGATTTTGCATGGGCGTTATACCTGCACCGCGCGCGCGCCTAAATGCGGCGTTTGCCCCATCAATCGCTGGTGCGAGTGGCCTGACAAAAGTCTTCTGAAAAAAGCTTAGGCAGTCGCGGTGGTCGAAGCGCTGCCGTACGGATAGGTGATATCCGGCGCGGTGTCATTCGCCACGACGGGCGCGGGCACAAATTGGAATTCACCGGATAATTGCGCGCCCGCTTCGACTTCGATTTCACCATAACGCACGCGGCCTGAAATCTGGCTGCCCGCGCGCAGGCGCAAACGACCTTCCACGGTCAGATCGCCGTCAAAACGGCCTGCGATGTCGGCTTCCTGCACGCTAGCAGCGCCCCGGTACAGACCAGACTGGTAAATATCCAGGCGCTTGCCCGCGCGCAGGGTCGCATCCATGGTGCCTTCCACGACTAGCTGATCACATTCTGCAATCTCACCCGCGAGTGCGATATCACGCCCGACGATTAAGCGGCGCTCACCCGCCGAAGGCTCATGGCGCGGCGCAGAAGCCATAGAGGGCATAGAAATACTAGGGCGTTTCGCGCTGCCCATCGCCACAGCAGGCACATTGCGGCGCGGTGCGCTTTCATTATTCAGTAGCCGCACATCTTCGGCGGTTTCAGTCCCAGGCGCGCGCGCAGCCGCCGGACGCGCCGCATTGGGGCTGCGAGTTTGCTGGGTTTCAGTGCGGTTGAATAGTGCCATCGGGTATCTCCATGCCTTAAAGCTGGCGGACCCTATCATATCCCTGAGCCCGAATTCAAATGTTTTTTGGCCGCTGCTAGCAAATTCTAAGGCAAATTCCGGGCCAAGTTTCACGCAGCGCTTGAGCCTAGGGCGCGGCTCACGTATAAAAGCGCCAATGCCGAAAACGACCGCCGCCGGGGCTCTGCCGGCTGACTTAACCTTCGAGAGCGCCATGCAGCAATTGGACGGGATCGTGCGCCAGCTGGAATCCGGCCAAGGCAGCCTCGATGAGGCGATCCAGAATTACGAACAAGGCGCGCGACTGCGCGCTTTTTGCGAAAAGCGGCTGAAGGATGCGGAACTGCGCATCAGCCAGATCGCAGTAGGCGCGGGCGGCGTGACGGCTGCGCCTTTCAATGAGACTCCGGCGAAATAGGATTTGCGATGTCTGTAACTGCTGAAATGAAGGCTGCCGCGACCATTGTGGAAAAAACGCTGGAGCTGATTTTGCCCGCGCCGGAGCATCAGCCCTACGCCCAGCTGCTTGAGGCTATGCGCTATGCGACTTTTTCTGCGGGCAAGCGGTTGCGGCCTTATTTATGTTTGGAATCTTCAAAGCTTTTCGGCGTGGATCCCGCGCGCGCGCGCCGCGTCGCATCAGCAATTGAGCTCGTGCATTGCTATTCGCTGATCCACGATGATCTGCCTGAAATGGACAATGCTAATTTGCGCCGCGGCAAGCCGACGGTGCATAAACAATATGATGGCGCCACCGCGGTGCTGGCGGGCGATGCGCTGCAGGCTCTGGCCTTTGAGGTTTTGTCCGACAACAAATCGCACGATGATCCTTTCGTGCGCTGCGAACTGGTTGCAGGCCTTGCCAAGGCTGCGGGCGTGCACGGCATGTGCGGCGGGCAGATGTTCGATATGCTGGCCTCCAGCAATCCAAATTTGGACGCGCCTGCCATCACGCGGCTCCAGCGTATGAAGACTGGCGCGATGATCGCCTTTGCTTGCGAGGCTGGCGCGATTTTGGGCAAGGCCAGCCAGCAGGCACGTACCGCGCTGTATGCTTATGCAAATGACATGGGCCTGGCATACCAGATCACAGATGACGTGCTGGACGCGACGGGCGAGCGCAGCGCGACGGGCAAGGACGTGCAGCAGGACAACGTCCACGGCAAAGTCACTTTTGTAAGTATTTTGGGAGTTGAGGCCGCGCGCGCTCAGGCTGTGCGGTTGTCAGAGCAAGCGGTTTCCCATCTTTCTGATTTCGGCGCGAACGCCGACGGCCTTCGCGCAACGGCGCTCGCTCTACTCGGACGGAAATCTTAGTTTCTAATTATCCTGTAGGCGGATCAAAGATGCACCGTTTCTGAACACGCGGATCCTGGCTCTCACGCGTGGCTTTTCCCAACTGCAAGCCGTAAAGATCAAGGACTTCTTTAACTTCTCGAAGAGAAGTGGGACCAAAATTGCGTATTTTCATTAAATCGACCCTGTCGCTATATTCCTCTATGTCTCCCAAAGTGTATAATTTTATCCTGCTAAGACAATTATAAGTACGATTTGAGAAGTTAATAAGGTCTATCCTAGTTTTTCTAGAGACCGACAGATTACCCAGCCTGACATCTTGTAGTTGCAATTGTGTGATTCTCAGGCGAGGATTAATGTCCATTTCTTCCTGAACATAAACCGCTCCACCGCCAATAAGCTGTGCATCATTGAGCATTCTTTGCCTCAGCATTTTTAGTTGTCTGTCTGAATGTTGCATCGTTTTTTCCTTTCGTATGACGTTGTTGAATAAATGGGGGGATTTTATCTAGGTGCCGCTTCAAGACAACCTTTGGAGAAAGAATGTCCGCCAAAACTTACCCACTCAAATCATTTATTCAACAAGGCCCTTTTTTCGTAGCCATGCTTGCTGAGACATAGCACGAGGCTATCACAACAAAGTCCATGATTACAAGAAATTTTTTGATTTACTTATAATCCAGGCAGAAAACCCAAAATTTCCTAGGATTCTTGCGCGTGCGCGTCTATAGTATGCCCCATGTCCTCCACACCGCTTTTAGATTTTGTGCGCCTACCCGCGGATTTGCGCGAACTCAAAAAAGATCGACTGCAGCAATTCGCTGATGAACTGCGCGCGGAAACCATCCGCGCCGTTGCTCATACCGGCGGGCATTTGGGGGCAGGCCTCGGCGTCGTCGAACTTACCACCGCACTGCATTATGTGTTCAACACGCCCGAGGATATTTTGATTTGGGACGTGGGCCATCAATCCTATCCGCATAAAATCCTGACCGGACGGCGTGATCGCATCCGCACGCTGCGCCAGGCGGGCGGCCTCTCTGGTTTCACGCGGCGAAGCGAAAGCATTTACGATCCTTTCGGCGCGGCCCATTCGTCAACTTCGATTTCCGCGGCGCTTGGCTATGCCGCCGCGCGTGACCGCCAGGGCAAGAACCACCATGTCATTGCGGTGATCGGCGATGGTGCAATGTCTGCTGGCATGGCCTATGAAGCGATGAACAATGCTGGCGCAATGAAGTCGCGCCTGATCGTCATTTTGAATGACAACGACATGTCCATCGCGCCGCCCGTGGGTGCGATTTCAAATTACCTTTCTCGCCTGGTTTCGTCCAAACCCTATCGCGGCCTGCGTGGCTTGGCGAAAAAAATCGCGCAGCGTTTTCCGCGCCCGATGTACCAAATGGCCGAACGCGCCGAAGAATACGCGCGCGGTATGGTGACGGGCGGCACGCTATTTGAAGAACTCGGCTTTTATTACATCGGGCCGGTCGATGGCCATAACCTCGATGCGTTAGTGCCTATTCTGGAAAACGTGCGCGATAGCCGCGATGAAGGCCCTGTACTGATCCACGTGCGCACGGAAAAAGGCCGCGGCTTTGAGCCCGCAAAATCCGCGCCCGACAAATGCCACGCGGTAAATAAGTTTGACGTCATCACCGGCACGCAGGTGAAATCGACGGCCAAGACGCCGACATTTACAAGAGTCTATGCTGATGCCCTGATACGCGAAGCCGCGCGCGATGAAAAAATCATCGCCGTCACAGCGGCCATGCCTTCGGGCACAGGATTAGATGTCTTTGCGCAAAAGTTTCCTGAGCGCTGCTATGACGTGGGCATTGCCGAGCAGCATGCCGTAACCTTCGCGGCGGGCGCGGCTTGTGACGGCTTGAAGCCATTCGTGACGATTTATTCAACCTTTTTGCAGCGCGCCTATGATCAGGTCGTGCACGACGTGGCCATTCAAAATCTGCCGGTGCGCTTTATGATGGACCGCGCGGGGCTCGTCGGCGCAGACGGCGCAACGCACGCGGGCGCTTTTGATATTGCCTATCTCGGCTGCCTGCCGAATTTCACCTTAATGGCGGCGGCGGACGAAGCGGAACTTTCTAATATGGTCCACACAGCCGCGCTGCATAATGCGGGGCCGATTGCGCTGCGCTATCCGCGCGGCGAAGGCACCGGCGCAGCAATTCCGGAAATGCCTACGGCGCTTGAAATCGGCAAGGGCCGGTTGCTACGCGAGGGGACAAAAATCGCGCTGCTCAGCTACGGTGCGCGATTGGCAGAATGTTTGGCAGCGGCGGATCAGCTCGCGGCGATGGGATTGCCGACTACGGTCGCCGATGCGCGTTTTGCCAAGCCGCTCGATGAAGATTTGCTCCTCAGCCTTGCGCGTGAACATGAAGTGTTGCTGACGATTGAAGAAGGCTCGGTGGGCGGTTTCAGCGCGCTGTGTTTGCACCGCCTTGCGGCATTAGGGGAATTGGATAAAGGATTAAAAATCCGAACCCTGACGCTGCCGGATTATTTCCAGGATCACGCCGCGCCCGAAAAACAATATGCTGAAGCAGGCCTGGATGCCGCTGCCATTGCGCGGACGGCGGTGGATTTAATTTTTGGGGATGCCAACCGGTTCGCCGGTCGTAGTGCCGGGTGAATCTATCCGGCGCGCCAGAATTTTATTCACGCGACGACCTTCCATTTCCACAATCTCAAACTGCCAGCCCGCGTGCGCAAAACCGTCACCCGCGCGCGGGATGCGCCCAATCTGGCCGAGGGCAATGCCGCCTAGGGTGTGATAAATTTCCTCGCCAGGCAAATCCGACAAGGCCAATTGCTCTTTTACTTCGTCCGTTGCAACAGCGCCATCAAGTATCACTTCGCCTGGCGTCTGCACGCTGCTGGGCGCGGCAGCAGGCGTGTCTTCATCATCGTCCGGTAATTCGCCCACGATGGCCTCAAGGATGTCAAGCTCTGTCACAATGCCCTCAACCACGCCGTATTCATCCACGATGAATCCCATGTGAATACTGGTCTGCTTGAGCTTTTCAAGCACCGTTAAAATAGATGCGGTTTCAGGAAAAATAGTAATTTCCTCCATCACCGCGCGCAAATTCACCGCGTGATTGCCGTAGGCCTGATCCAATAAATCCTTCGCGCGCACCACCCCAACAACGTGATCGAGCGAGCCGTCACAAACGGGGTAAGTCGAATGCCGTGCTTCGCGCATCTGCTGGGTCAAGTCGCGCGGGTCAGCATTCACGTCCAGCCAGTCAATGTCGCCGCGTGCCGTCATAATGGAGCGCACCGGCCGGTCCGCAAGGCGCAGTACGCGCCGGATCATCTGTTGTTCCGCTACCTCAAAAACACCGCCCTGCGTGCCTTCGTCCACAAGGGCCTGTACTTCTTCTTCACTCACGCCGCTCAGGCGGCGTTTGTGGCCGGGGAATATTTTCAAAACGATTTGCGTTGAAACACGCAGCACTATCACGACAGGCGTCAACCAACGCACCACATGAGCCATAAAAGGCGCAACGCGTGCGGCCCAGCGCTCCGTGTTATTCACGGCCAACTGTTTGGGCACCAATTCGCCAAGCACCAGCGAGAAATAGGAAACCATCACGACAATAAAAGGCAGAGCAATACTGGTGCCGTGCGGCGCGAGACCGGGGATCATATTAATAAGCATGCCCAGTTTGTCCGCAAAGATTGCGCCCGAAAATACACCAGCCCCAGCAGCAAGCAGCGTGATGCAGGACTGCACCGCAGGCAAAAAGTGATCCGCATCTTCCGCCAACGCGATCGCCAAAGCTGCACCGCGCACGCCGCGCTTCGCCATCAATTTCAGGCGGGTGCGGTTTGCAGATAAAATCGCCAGCTCCGCCAGGGCGAAAAATCCGTTCGCGGCGATAATCAGCAGCAGAATAAAAAATTCACGCCACATCAGCGATCCAAAAAGACGCGGTAAAGGAAATAGTATTCATCGGTCCCGGGGGGATCATAGCTATCGTTGCCGTTCAAATCAAACCAAGCGCAACCAAATTGCTGGTTAGCGTTTTTTGGGATGGTATAGCCCGATGAGCCCAGCGCGGCCGTATAACGTGTGAGTGTTGTGTTATCGCGGTTGGCGAGCCGCTGAATTTCTTGGCAAACTTGAGCGCTTTCAACCGGCGCCATAATCATCGTCGCGTCGGTAGCATATTCAGGGCAGTTGGTATTTCCGCTGCTTAGATTGCAAGGCTCAAATACATAAGCGCCGCTGTGTTGCGGCAAACTCGCAAGGTAGTTGGGCACCAGCAGTGCCGCCGTGCCTGCGCCGGTCCAATCATCACCCGTAGTGCTCAGGTTGCCTGCTTGGCGCGCGGCGGCGGCGATCTGGGCCGCTTCGGCGATCCAGCGCTGTGCTTTTGCGCGCGCCTGAGCTCCCTGGTAAAAGGAGGAGATATAATCTGCCCCCCATATCAGTGCTACTGCTGTGAGCCCGATGCTCAAAATCGTGACAATCAGTTTATCCACGCGCGCAGCATAGCCATTTTAGGTCGCACAGCATAGCGACTCTGAACTTTGTTTCATCTGTTTACAATCCTTCATTGCCAATCTTTAACTGGGCCGCATTGCATATTTATACTATTCTGTAGGAAATATAGCCAAAGGAAACTGCTATGAGACTGCCGCTCACAATCACGGTGTTGTTATTCGCCGCTCTAACTCTGGCCGGCACCTCCGCCATGGCGGATAATCCGCCAGGCCGCGTGGGCCGCTTAGCCTATGTGGAAGGCACGGTGTCTTTTCATTTGGCGGATGACAATCAATGGTCACCAGCAGTTTTGAATTATCCTGTCACAACCGGCACATCATTTTGGACGGAGCCCAATTCGCGCACGGAAATTCAGGTTGGCGGCATGGAAATCCGTATGGACCAATCTACCGAACTTGATGTGACGCAGCTAGACGACAACGGCACGCAAATAGAAATCGGACAAGGCACGGCAAATATTCATTTGCGTGATGCACCACTCGGCGGGCCGGTGCAAATCAATGCGCCGCAGGGACAAGTCATCATCGATCAGGCGGGTACTTATCATATTGATGCAGGCCAGCCCGATGCAAATCATACGCCCGCCGCGCAGCTTGCTGTCACGGTACTTGAAGGTCAGGTGCAGGTGAATACAGCGAACTCAACTCTGGAAGTGCGGAGCGGCGAAGAAGCCTTGGTTGGCAGTAATACGGCGCTACAAGAAGGCGATGCCACGCCCTTTGATGACTGGGCTTTAGCACGCGAAAAACGTGAGGTAGAGTTGCAATCCGTCAAATATGTATCGCCCGCGATGACAGGCTACGAAGATCTGGACGCGAACGGCCAATGGTCAACGGATCCTACCTACGGCGCTGTGTGGTATCCGACCGTGGTTCAGCCCGATTGGGCACCTTACCACTATGGCCACTGGGCCTATATTGAACCCTGGGGCTGGACCTGGGTGGATGACGCGCCTTGGGGCTTTGCACCTTTCCATTATGGCCGCTGGGCGCAGATCCATGGCCGCTGGGGCTGGTGCCCAGGCCAGATTGTCGCAGCGCAGCCGCCGGTCTATGCGCCTGCTTTGGTTGTCTTTTTGGGCGGCGCGGAGCTCACGATCGGTAATGCTGAAGCTGTGGCCTGGGTGCCTCTTGGGCCCTTTGAAGTTTATCACCCTTATTACCATGTGGATAATAACTACCTGCGCCGTATTAACGTGATGAACGTACGGCCCAATGCAATCAATAACATCAATGGGAATATCGCGAATATTAATGTGACAAAATTCGCGAATTATCGCGCTGCTACGATGGTGTCGTCATCTACTTTTACGCATGCGGGCTCAGTGCATCAGGGGGCGATATCCGCGCTGCCTGAGCAGTTAGCTCATGCCCACGCTGCGCCGGACATGACACATTTCAAACCCACGCCGGCGGCAAAGATGGGCGGCGTTCCCTCGGCCCATACCGAAGCGCCGCATCCAGCGGCTGAGCCGCTCATACCGCATGAGGCAGTACAGGGCCATCCGTCCCTGTCCGCCCCGGGACCTGCCATTACGCATGAACATGAAATGACAAGCGCGCCCCATCCTGAAGAAGCCCACGGACCGCCAAGTGAACCCGCTCGGCCCACAGAAGCGCGCCCAGCAGTTGAGCCTCAGCGTGAAGAAACTTTCGCGCCCACTGTTGTGGCCCCAGGACCACCCATTCATCCGCACGTGGCGGTTCAGCAAAATACACCGACGATCCATGCAGCTCCGAACGCAGCACCTGGTGCGCCCTATGTTGCGGCGTCGAGGCCACAACTCCCACCCGCCAATATTCCGCACCCGGTGCAGAAGACGCAAATCACGCACACGCCGTCAGGATGGAAACGTGTGCCTGCTCAGTATAAGGAAGAAGGGGCGCGGTCAGGCGATAGCGGCAAGGATCACGATCATGAGGGCGGCAAATAAATTAAGCTGCTTTTGCCGGCAACATGCCAAGGATCGCGTCAGTTGAAGAAATATTTCCCAAGCGCGGAAAGATTTCACAGTAAGGAAAGGCGTGCATCTCAGCTGACATGCTGCTGGTGGCATCCTCGGCGAAAATAATATGATAGCCGTGCTCCCATGCCGCGCGCGCAGTGGATTCCACGCCGAAATTGGTCGCGATACCGCCCAGTATGAGGGTGCTAATATCGCGCCGCCGCAATTGCAAATCCAATTCCGTGCCATAAAAAGCGCCCCACTGGCGTTTTTTGATGATGATGTCTGTAGGCTGCACCAGCCCTTCGGCGAATTCGCTGAAATCCGCCGCGTCGTTTGACGGGCGCGGCATGGGCCTGTCGACGGGCTGCTGCAGAGCGTCGCCGCGGTCCTGTGACCAGCCCACATGGACCTGCACCACAGGCGCACCGACTTCGCGGAACCGCCGTGCGAGTTTTATCGCGGCACTGAGCACGTCATTCCCTGAGCGCGGCCGGAGTTCCCGCCCGACGATGGCTTTTTGCAAATCAATCAGAACGAGCGCCGTCCTGTGCGGATCGAGCATCATGAGGAGCTCTCTTTCGAAGGCACGCGCATCAAGATCATGGTTTTTACAGCCTCAATAATGCGGTTGACCGGCGCACGGCGGTAATCCCATTCCTGGCCGATCGCAGGCTGGGCGATAACCATCGTCGCGTTGGTTTCAAATAAAATCACATCGCCGTCCGGCGTCAGGCCGAAATCAATCCCTGCGTAATCCAGGCCAAGGGTATCTTGAATATCCTTTAGCACCTTCATCGCGCGCGGGCCGAGGACCTTGGGCATATTTTCCAAAAACTCGGCGTCTTCGGCGCGGTGATCGGGATTGCTTTTCATATCCGCGCTGAAATAATGGATCTTCCAGTTTTGTGAAACCGCAGCATGCAACGGGTAAAGTTCCCCACCTACCATCATGACGCGGTATTTGCGGGTCTTTCCGTCCACGCTGCGCGTATCCACATATTGGATGACGGTGAATTCATCGCCCGGGATTTGCGATAAAATGTTTGGCAGATCTTCGATGTTGTCCGCCTTCAAAAAATACTGGCCGCCGTGAAAGCCGGGACGGCGCAGAAGCACTGGAAAATGAAAACCATGCTGTGTTAATTTCTCGGGTGTAATATCAGCTCGCGGCAGCACCATCACCTTGGGCACAATTAAGCCTGGAATGCTTTTGAGCCGCTCGGCATTCCCGGCGCGGCTGGTTGGCAAAACCTTGGCGGGCGGATTGATAACGGGCATCTGAGTTTTCTCAAGCAGTTTGATCGCGGCGTGAAGCGCGTCCTCAGCAATTTCCACATCGCCGATACCATTAAAAATCAGTTGGTGTTCCGGCAGGGGCCGATTAGGATCAAAAAAATCCGCCACAATGGTTGAAATTAAAAAGATCTCATCATCCATAAAAGGCTGATTGGGAATATTTCCGCCTGCCGCCGAAATAAAAGCCACCACGCGGATCGGCGGTCCGTCGCCGCGGTAGTTGGACACCGTCACAGCATTGTCCGTAAAGCCTAGTCGTCGGTATTTTTCCGCCGCTTCCACTTCGCCCACGTCCATCAAAGTATGCGAAAGCCCTTGGTAAGCTTTGGCTTGATCCACCGCGATTAAGCGTAAAGCCGCCTCATAATATTTGCGTGCGGTTGTATGGTCATGGGCCTCGCGCGACAAATTTCCGAGGTTCACATAGGCTGTAGGATGGGCCCAATATTTAATTACCGTTTCATAAGCCGAGCGCGCCGCATCGCGGTGACCCATGGAAAGCATCAAGGTTCCTAGGTTATTCATCGCGATAAAATTCATTGGGTCTTTCGCTAAGACTTTCAGATAGGTTTCCCGGGCTTCCTCGCGGCGGCCCAATTCCATCAAAAGTCGCGCGCTCTCCAGGTAAAGCGATAGGGCATCGGGCCGCAACACTAAATGTTTTTCGATTTCCGCTAATTCGGCTTCTTTTGCGTGGCGGGGGCTTATTGCAGTCATGGCGCTGAACTTTCTTCGGGGGCTTTCTACACGTAAATAGCCGTAGGAGATATAGCCAATCTGCCGCATATTTGACGCCTTAATGCAACATTAACAAAATTTCAGCTCTAGCCCCATAGCCAAAAACGCACGAATATGAGATAAGGGAAGGCTTGATCTTAAGCGACTATCAATGGAGGAAGCGATGAAAAAGCTACTTGTAACTGCAGCGGTTTTGGCCTTGTCGGCTGGCGTGGCCCATGCGGATTATTACGGCAGCCCGTATCTGAGCCTGGGCGGCGGTTGGAATCACTCCGACGAATCGGATTTCAAAAGCGCCGGCGTGAAGGACAAGGTTGAGTATGACGAAGGCTGGCTGGGTGAGGCGGCTGTCGGATATGCTTGGGGCAATGTCCGGGCGGAGATTGAAGGGGCTTACCGTCACAATGATGTGGATAAGGTAAAAGGCACCGGCGCATCAGGCGGAACGGGCGATTTCCATACCTGGACCGCGATGGGCAACGTGCTCTATGACTTTAAAAATAGCACGCCGTTTACGCCCTACCTTGGCGTGGGTGTGGGCGCTGCCTTTGAAGATGCAAGCAACATCGGCAATGCCTTTGCGGCCAGCACCACAATCAATAAGGATGATACGCAATTCGCTTATCAGGGCATCGCGGGCGTGGATTACTGGATCACGTCAAAATCGGCCCTGGGTCTGCGCTATGACTACCTCGGCACCACGGAAGGAAAATTCAAAACCTCTTCAGGAGCTGATGTGAAAGGTGAATATAGCGACAATGCCGTTCTGGTGAATTACCGCATCGGCTTCTAATTCGTTTAAATTTATAGAAAAGGGCGCCTTGGGGCGCCCTTTTTGTTTCTAGAATATCGTATAGGTATAAATCCGTTAATTTCTTTTGACGAAGGCGCTAAAAATTTGTTAGCTTATCTCTAGACGGTATCGTTAAGCTCTTACATGCTACATGAAGGTTAAAATGACGGTTTCAGATATTTCTACGCATGCTCTGGCGCAGGATATTCTTTCGCCGGATCCGCAGCAGGTTTTGGGCGGCCTGCGCAGGCTTTGGGAGGAAACACTTCCGCTAGCTGACAGGAAAACTCTTTTAGAAATTCTGAAAATTGTCGAAAGCAATTTGCCAGAGCCCGCACGCTACGCCCGGTATCAAGAATATCTTGTCGCCCATCCTAGCATCACAGACAGAATGAATGCAGCACAGTTGATGCATAAATGGGCTGATATCGTACGCGCCGCCCATGAGTTTGCGCATCGGAATGGCGTCAGTCAGCGTTTGGGAAATGAAAAAATGCTGCCCGGCCAAAGTGTGCACGGTGCGCTGCGGCGCGCCTTTGATTTGCTGCAAAAACCCGAGGCATCTCCGGCGCAATTGCTTCAAAGACTCGATGACGGAGTCTTTAGTTACTGCTGGTACGTCCAAACCACTCCGCATCCTACGCACACGACGGGCACAGAATATCGAAAAGCGTTTCAAGCCTTGCGCCTCGGGCTAGGCGATTTCGCACTTAATGATGCTGCAATAAGCGAAATTGATGCCGCTTTAAGAGAAATTACCGGGGTGCATTCGGTCATCCGACTTGAAAAGCGAACAGCCACAGAAGAGGTAGATGAAAGTTTCGTTTATGCTGCCAATGGTCTGAGAGGGAGTGCCCATGCTGCATTTAAATTGCGCGAGGCAATCCGAGATCGATTAAGCGGTCGTGCTGATGGATACCACACCCAGTTATTATATCGTTACATGATTGCGCTGATGGGGGGCTGGGAATCTGCAGACGCTGACGGAAATCCGGCGCGCCTTGCCGAGGATATGAGGGCAAGCATCGAAAGCGATTTTGAACGAATCCGGCAATGGGTTGTATCATCCTTGGAAGATTTAAAAAATCGCACACGCGTGAAAGCACCTTTGGATCGACTGATTAATCGTTTGACGTGTGATTCCGAAGATCCAGACGCTCTCAACTATCAAACAGACCCTACCGGAGAGCAATTATATGCCGCATTAAAAGAAGTATCAGAGGGACAATTGGATTACGATCCTGTTCGGGTTGGTTTAAAAAAACTCTGTGCCATGGTGCACAAATGCGGCTGGTTCTGGCGGCGCGGAGATATCCGGCAGTCGGCTGATATCCATGCTGGGATTTGTGAATTGCTTGAAGAAGGCATGGATTGGGAAGGCCTAAAATCCAAAATCTCTGATTTGCAGAACTGGGCAACGGACGAAAAAAGCCAGAAATTATACGGCGTCTATTGGGAAACTCTTTCGCGTCTTGATATTTATCAAGAATATCCGGATGCCATGCGGCAATATATTATTTCGAACTATGCCGGCGTGCAGGGGTTCAAAGATTTACGGCGCATCATAAGGTTAAAGGATATCCACAGCGGGCTGCAAATTTGTCTTTTGCATGAAACGGCGCAGGACTTGATCCGCGCGCCTGATTATTTGGAAGAAATATGTCATGATCCGGAATTTGAGGAATATCTTGGAGCAAATAATTACCGCTTTACGATAAAAATAGCACTTTCCGATACTCAGCGCGAAGCCGGACCGGCCGCCTATTTCCTGCAGGTGCAGACGCCCGTGAACTGTATGCTGCGGCTAATGGAAATCAACCGCCAGCGCCAAGCACAAGGCTTGCATGCCATTCAAATGGATTTGCAGTATGGCGGTTCGGATGACTTGGTTCGCGGCGGCAATGATAATGCTAATTATTTGCAGGAGTTCGTCCGCAACTTGAAAGGCGCAGCGGAATTAAATGGCTATAGCCAGCAAGAAATCCGTGAAGCTCTGGGCCCCAATTTTAATGCCACTAATCAAGGCCGTCAGCGCGTTGCTACGTTAGGCGACCGATATAGCGCGGAACGCACGATGGAACGTCACGCGGCGCAAGTTATCGGTGCTGCCGCCTTTTTACAACATAATCATGACCCGGAAGAAATGCAGAAGTTCCAGAAGGAGTATGAAGCCAATCGGCGCGCAAAAAACATCATCTGTGAACCATTAATTGGCTATTATAAGGCCTATCGCGGTGGGATGCGGAATGCAGTCGGGAATGCCGTGACCTCCATGAATGAGGTCAGCAAACAAAATGACGGCTGCCGCCCCGATACGCGCCCGGGTGCAGCGCCGGATTGGACAGAAACGCGCGCTATCACGAATGATTTCGCAGATCAATTGGGTGGGCTGCGCCTTACCGGCTGGTTGGGCTTGCACCGGCTTTATGAACAACCCATAGAGGACTTGCAGCACCTATATAGGGAATCGTCTCAATTCCGGGATTGGTTGTTCCGCATCACCATGATTTTGGCCAACGTTGGGCCTATGGACAGTTGGCGCAGGAGTGGCCATCCGGAACTTAGACCCTGCTGTTTCACGCAAATGGAAAAATATTATCAGGCGATTGAAACGCCTTTGCTTGAACGCGCTAAAGGTAGCATCGGCACGGAAAAAATGACGGATGCGGAATGCCAGCGTATTATCACAGAGGCTCTCTCATCCCATGGGGTAGAAGATAGGCCGGAAAATCGGGCCATGATGTTGCTTTCACATTCGGAATTCGCCATGCGCAAAGCAGCAGGGGTAATTGAATATGTTATGACAGGACAGAATATGGATGTTATGGCCAGCCCTTCGGCACTCCTGCACTCCTTTCCCAATGTAAATGGCGGCGGCGAGAGATATCAAAGCAATGCGGCAAAACGTATTTTCGCAGAAATTCGAGACCTCCACTGTGTTCGTGAATTTGCTTCTGCTATTTTATCAACTCCGGAAATGATTGAGAATCGATATGGCCCGTATCATTGCCGCCCTGCTGAGTGGACAACTCTGGATCAGCTCGAAAAAACCTGCGGGTCGCTTATTCTAACCTGCAATCAAACACCTAGCGCTTATCTTGACAGCAGTGCAGCTGAAGGCGAACTCCATCTCGCCCGAGCGAAAGCCACAATACTACCCGAGTGGCAGAAATTTAACGCACGGCCGCGAAAACCTGTAGCTTTGGCTATATAAAATAAACAGCATGTTACAATTTGTCGCTCTCGAAAGGCTTGACGGCAGAGTTGTTATTTCTTCGGGTATCGAGCTTTTGTTAATGCATACTGGCCATTTTACAAATAATTGGTAAAAGGAACCAATGCTGACATCTTTTGCAAAGTCACTCTTTCACAGCCTTCTTACGGTGGTGTTCATCGTATTGCTTTCTAAAAGCGCAGGGGCTGCCAGCTTTGTTTCCGGAGATACGCAAGAGGATGCAACCGACCCCTCTTTCTTCTTAAAAAAGGGCCAATTTAGCGAAACAACCTTTTATCGTTACGGCGCAACGACAGCTGATAATTATAATTACCTGGGAATAAAAACGGGTGATTTTTCTCAAAATGAGCAAAATATAAATCAAGCATTGGCTTACGGTGTTACGGACCGTTTTATGGTTACCGTGAATGATACGTATAATCCTACCGATATAACCAAAGTCACTTCCATGTCCGGTACGACAACAGACAGAAGCAGTTCCGGGTTTACTGATCCTGTGATCACAGGGAAATATCGGGTGGTTGTTCAAAACCCCAGCTTTATCAGCTGGGATATTTTTACGGGTTATTCCCCCAATATTTTTTCGGCTGAAGCACCATCCCCTACGCAGGACGGAACGGTGGCACGTGGCTCTCAGTCTGAATTTTTCGGTATGGATATTAATCATAATTATAGAAAGCTGACCCTGCAAGGGGTCGCGCAAGCCACCTACAATGGCACGGCATCAACGCTGAATTTATCCAACAATGATTATAGTAGCACGGATGCTCATTGGAGTTATTTGGTTGGCATCAATACGCAGAGGCGCTTTTCGGATAATTTTAATATTAATTTGAACGTTGATTACACGTTTAATGATAGCGAAAATGGTAGAAACACGCTTGAACATGCTTATACTAGTGCGGCCAATAATTCTGGTGATTTCGAAGCGGCTCTTAACTATCAGGCTATTCAAAACCTTTGGGTAAGTTTGGTCTATGACTATTATCTT
>Ga0206826_1055_pt1 | contig 19211 bp, 17 predicted proteins | sample Alteio_BWOrgCont_80_FD_152636 | JGI IMG/M metagenome (GOLD analysis project Ga0206826, IMG submission 152636) | Enriched cells from forest soil in Barre Woods Harvard Forest LTER site, Petersham, Massachusetts, United States -... | ecosystem: Environmental > Terrestrial > Soil > Temperate forest >... | reverse complement strand
GCCGTCTTGCACCATCCATAATTCAGCCTTGGCGGCATAAATTGCATTTTTGCTTTTCGCGGCGCGCTGCCAGTAGCGCAGCGCCTCATCTTCGCGCCCGTTCAGTCGCGCCTCAAGCGCGCGCAAATAATCCAACTCGCCTGTATCCGCCTCATCCAGATCTTTACGCTTTTCCAGGCGGCTGATGAGCGCACCGCCCGCCACCGCATCGCCTGTGATTAGCGCGGTTTCAGCGGCGGCAAAGGCAATGGGTTTAAAATACGGATCCGGATAATCCTGGAGCAGCGTGCGCGCGAGCGAAAAGAAATAACGTGCGCGGCTATAATCTTCGTGCTGCGCTGCAGCCCAGCCGCGCCATAGCGCGACTTCAGGTTCATAAGCATAACCCGGCAGCGCCAAATCTTTATCGGCGGCGAAAATATCATGCATCGTCACATGCACCGCGCCGCGCAGCAAAACATATTCCGGCACGGAGGTAACAGTGGGAAATTCCTGCGCCGCCAGCCGCAGCCAGCCGTTCGCCTCAGGCCCATAACCCTGCGCGAACATAAATTGCGCGATCTGCATGATGCGCCCGAGGCGTTCAGACCCGCGTACATCCGCCAGCGCGCTCTCCAGTTCCGCCTTGATCGTGCGGTAGCTTTTGAAGGTACCGATACGCCATTTTTCCAGATCGAACATGCGCTCGCCCATGCCTTTATCGCGGTTGCGCACGAGGCCCTGAATGCCGCTGATGATCAGGCCCTTGGGTGGCCGCGCGATCAACGCGCCGTCCTTATTGGCATCCACCAGCACATTATCCACAAGCGGATCAACCACAATACCATTCAGCGCTGGAATAGTCGCAATCTGCGGCCAGCGCCGCGCCTCCGTTACTGCGCCCGTATCGGCGGTGGCGGGGATAACAAAGACTTCATCGCCCACATCCGGATCGCTCACGCGCAGCGGCACGGCAAAACCTGCCCCTGCAATCCTGAGGCGCGGACCGGTGTCAGGTGGATTTTCCACCGTGATCGGCAGGCTCACCGGCATCACCAGCGGCATTTGGCCATAGACAGTGAAAAGCAGCTGTCCCCCATCGCTTTTCGTAATGGCGGGGAATTGATTGTCGCCGAGCTGAATACGGTAAGCTGTACCCGTCCCCTGCCCAACCTGATAGCGCGTAACAGGACCAAATTTCGTCGGTTCCTGATCGGCTTCATCGGTTGGATTGGCGCTGTTGGGCTGGTCCAGCACTACCCAGAACTTTTTGCCACGCATATAAGCTGCGAATTTCACATTCGGCGGCACTTTGATTTTGATCTGGGCCATCGCGGTGGGTTCCGGCAACTGGGTCGGCAGCGGCGAAAAGGCCTGCGGCTCTTCAGGCGGCTTGTCTTTATCCTTGTCCGTGGTCGCCGCTGCATCCAACGCTTTTTTATCCGCCGCGGCCTGCGCCTGTTTCTGGCTTTCTTGCTCCGCCAACTCCGCGAGCGTTAAGGGCCGCCCGCCCGGGCCCGTATCGCCTTTAGTCACCTCAGCTGGTTTTTCAGCGGGCTTTTCTGCTATCTTTTCATCTTTCTTCGCCCCCGGCGCCGCCCCGCCCGTATCCTGGTTCTCCGACCAAGGCGCGACCTTTACCGACGGATTTTTGCCCGCTTCTAAATCCTGCAGCGCTTTGGGCGGTGCGGTTTCTTTTGTTTCTTTGCTTTCCGGCTGTTTCGCCGCTTCCACCTGCGGATGCGGATCCTTCACCGCATCGAGCACGAGTTTATTTCCCGCACGTGAAATGCGCAGCATATTACCTGGCCTCAGGTGAATGGAAAGCACCAACGGCGCATCGCTCATTTGGCTGATATCTGCGATGCGCCTCAGCCCGCCGAGGTGCGGGATTCCTGCCTTAGCGTTGGCAGTGAAGGAAAGCAAATAATCCGGCGCATGGCCTGAGAGCTGATAATTGACGCTTTCACCCCAATCCATCACCAGGCGATCGTGATCCGGATGCGCGCCTGCGCGCATAGAAACGGTTTCCGCCGCCCAGGCGGGCAGTGCGGCAAAGACCACCGCAATGATGAGACAGAATCTTGCTAACACGCCTTCAAGATACCCTGGCTTGGGCGCGCCGCCAAGCACAGAGACCCTTGAAAAATATAAGCTACGCTACAGACTTAATACAAAGCCTCTTTGCTTGGTTATTTCTGACACTCTATCAGCAAAAGCCGCATTAGGAGCGGGTGGCAAAGCTCCAGGCATATCAGCCCGAAGACCACTGTGCATAGCAATATAGAGGCCAGTCCAAGCGTCTGGCTTATTATCAGACGAGGACACAACCCGCTGGGCCAACCGTTTAGGAGATACTCTATAATCTGGGCCACGATTTACTCCGCCGGCGTATGGTGAAAGTGAAAAATCAGAAATTTGCACCTGCCCAGAATCTACTGCGCTCCAGGCTGTTTCCAACAACCAAGCAGCTTGGTTTTCCAATTCACCTGCAGGCAAACCATCAAAAAGAGAAGCAACTTTGCCAGTTTTTGCAATAGCTTCTTGCTGTTTTATTAAATCTGCAGTGTCCAGTTCATAACATGCTGCTTGAGCTGGTATACGCGTCGCAGGAATTACGATTGGATCTTTCCCGGTATATCTTACAGGACGAACTTGAATTCCGTATTCCAAAGGAAGTGAAAAATCACGTTCAAGAACAACAACAAGTGTGTCCTGCTTTCCTTGATATCCGCATCTATATACGCCCCAAATCGAGTCTGAATTTGGCATAGGTGTAGGGTATGTCACTGAGGGACTTAGGTGTTTAGTCCCGGCATTTGATGGTACATATTTTGACCCATCATGGAAGGATGCACTATGGGACAAGTTTTACATGGAAGCGCCACAACGACAGCGGCAGTGCGTCGAGCAATACAGCATAGTCAAGAGAGCATAAGATCTCTGGCTAACCGTTACGGCGTCAATCCCAAGACGATTGCCAAGTGGAAGAAGCGGACAGCTGCCAATGACCTTAAAACAGGCCCTGCGCAACCCAAGTCAACAGTTTTGACCATTGAGGAAGAAGCGATCGTCGTTGCTTTTCGTAAGCATACCTTGCTGCCATTAGATGATTGTCTCTATTCTCTGCAGGCTACGATCCCGCACTTAACGCGTTCTAGCCTGCATCGTTGTTTGCAGCGGCATGGGATTAATCGGCTGCCGGAGGTTACAGGTGATAAACCACTTCGCAAAAAGTTTAAGTCCTATCCAATTGGATATTTTCATATCGATATTGCCGAAGTTCAGACAGTCGAAGGAAGACTTTATCTTTATGTTGCGATTGATCGCACAAGCAAGTTTGCTTTTGTGCAGCTGGTATCTAAAGCAAACCGTCAAAGCGCATCAGCTTTCCTAGAGGCATTGATTGCTGCAGTTCCATACAAAATACACACGATACTAACAGATAATGGCATCCAATTTACTCTACCCCCACAATACGCTGATGGCCCAACAGCGAGATATATGACGCATATGTTCGATCTGCGCTGTCAGGAGAATGATATTGAGCATCGATTAACAAAGATAAAACATCCTTGGACCAATGGGCAGGTTGAACGCATGAACCGGACCATCAAAGAAGCGACGGTTAAACGTTACCATTACGATAGTCACCAACAGCTTCAGGCCCATCTGGGTGATTTTATCAACGCCTATAACTACGGCAGGCGTCTTAAAATCCTCAAAGGCCTTACTCCCTATGAATACATCTGCAAAATCTGGACAAATGAGCCTAACCGATTTAATCTAAACCCGATCCATCAAATGCCGGGACTAAACACCTAAGTTCATTTTTATCTCCTAAAGTTATAAATATGGTCAATCACCATTGCAATCAATCTATCATGGGCAACCTGATCATGTCCAGAAAATTAATACTTTCAAGGAGTATCGAATTAGAATTTTTACAAAATTCAACGCCTTAATTAGCCCTCACGCCGCCGAAGGCAAAGGCCCGAGAATACGCGTAATTTCAGCTTGCAGCATCTCGGCGCTAAAGGGTTTCACGATATAGCCGTTCACGCCCGCCGCCGCAGCCATCAGAATGCTCGATTGCTTGCCGTCCGAGGTTGCCATGATAAAGGGCATGGCGGCCAGCGCCGCATCGGCTCGCACCGCGCGCAGCAAATCAATGCCTGTCATCTCGGGCATATTCCAATCGGAAATGACCAGGCCAAAGCCGCCGCGCTTGAGCAGCTCAAAGGCCGCGCGGCCATTCGCCGCCTCGGTGATATCGTGAAACCCCATTTGCCTGAGCGCATTGCCGACATTGCGCAGCATGGTCGGATAATCATCCACGATCAGAATTTTCATGGTCATGTCCAATGAAGCGGCTCCGGCGGTTAGCGGCCTGGTTTTATGCGCAAAAGCAGCACTTGTACAGATTACTGTTTTGCGGCGGGCGCAGGCGTTGGCGCTGCGGCGGGTGCGGGAGGCAAAGCAGGAAGCGCAGTTTCGGCAGCGGCGGCGCGCACCGGCGCATCATCGGGCAAAATCTTTGCACGTTTTTCCATCTCATCCGTGATTTGTTTGGCCTTATCTGGCGGCATGGCGGCCAGAATAGACGAAAGTTTGGCTTCCTTCATACCCTGCGCGATCGGGATCAATACATCCATATTCATGCCGCCCATAATGCCAGCCGCATCGGCGGGTTTCATTTTTTCGTATACCGTCACAAGTTTTGCGGTTTCCTCATCCTGTTTCGCGTTCGCCGCATCCACGAGCTTTTTGATCTCATCGCGCATCGCTGTGAGTTCTTTGAGTTTTTCTTCAAACTGTTTTTCGCTCGCCTGGAGCAATGTCTCGCGGTCATTCAGCGCCGCTTCGCGCGCCTCAATCTGTTTGCGGCGCTCGGCCAGGGCTTGCAAAACTTCCAGCTCACCCGACGGCCGCATTTCCTGTCCTTCCGAGCTTAGCGGATCTTTGGGCGCGGCATCGGCCTTAGCCTTGTCGCTCTTAGAGTCGTCTTTGGACTTATCATCGGCGGTTTTATCGCCTGACTTATCATCTGATTTATCATCGGTTTTATTCGCGCTTTTATCATCCGGCTTTGCATCAGGCGCTGCGGAAGAATCCGCCGAAGAATCTTTTTTCGCATCATCCTGTGCCAGCACGGAACTGGTGGTGATAAAAATGCCGCGCTCCGCGTTTTGCTCAGCCCGGTGAACGCGCAGTAGCAGCGCCAGCAATGCAAATACCATCATTAGCGGCAAAAGCCGCAAACGGCGGTAGAGCAAGAGCCAATTCATCGCCTACCCTTCGGCCTGATCAGCGCGCGCGGCGGCAACGCGGCCTAAGTCTTCCAGTAATTGCGCTTCGGCGCGTGAACGGGTTTTGGGCGCAGGTGTGGTGGAAACGGGCCGGCTGCCGAAAAGGCCCGATGGCGGCGCTGCCGGCGGCGGCACTGACGAAGTCGGAGCAATGGCCAATTTCGGTTTGGGCGCATCCGCAGGCGGTTTTATTTGCGCGGGGCTTTCCGCGGCGCGCGACAAACGATTGGCCAAACTATCCGCGCTTTCAATCATAAATTGCAACTCATGCGACAGGCCCCGCGCGGAGGCAATATGGCCTTCAAGTTCGCTGCCTACTTCCTGCGCTGCGAGCTTCAAGTCCCGCAATCCTTTTTCCGCGCCGCCCACCGAGGTCACCAACTTTTGCACCACTGTTTCGAATTCCGCCTTGGTCGTGCGCAAACGCTCCAAATTTCGGTTCAGTACAAAGGCATAGACCATCGTGGCCGCCATCATTGCGATCATGATCACGTCAAGCAGCAAAGACCAATTCAAATTCATGTATCCTCCTTACGCGGCGCGTCGGCCTCAATCTGCACCGCAATCTGACCAGATTTCCGGCCCATCTTGCCGACGTATAATGATTTTTCCCCGCAGCTCAGGTGGATTAGATCATCCGGCGTGGTGTGGAGCATAATCGTGCTGCCCTTTTTCCATGCCATGGTTTCGGACAGCTTCATATCCGCCGCGCCCAGCACGGCGGACAGTTCCACATCCGTATGATAGAGTTCGTTCGCCAGGTGGGTTTCCCAAATATTATCGCGGCCGAATTTCTCGCCCATAAATTGCTGCAGCAAAAGTTCGCGCACTGGCTCAAGCGTCGCATAAGGAATAATAATTTCCATGCGTCCGCCGCGGTCTTCCATATCCACGCGGATTTTGATGAGCACTGCTGCGTTGCCGGGCCGCGCAATGGTGGCAAAACGCGGGTTGGTTTCCAGGCGGTCAAAACGGAATGACACGGGCGAAAGCGGGTCAAAGGCCGCCGATAAATCCGCTAGCACCACATGCACCATGCGCTCAACCAAGCTGCGCTCAATCGTTGTATAGGGACGGCCCTCAATGCGCATCGCCGCCGTACCGCGCCGCCCGCCGAGCAAAACGTCCACAATCGAATAGATCAGCGCGCTATCCACCACGAGCAGACCGTAATTATCCCACTCTTCGGCTTTAAAAACGGAAATCATCGCGGGCAACGGCACGGAATTCAGATAATCGCCGAAACGTACGCTGGAAATCTGATCAATGCTGGCTTCGACGTTATCCGACGTGAGATTGCGCAGCGAGGTCGACATCACCCGCACCATGCGATCGAACACAATTTCGAGCATCGGCAGGCGTTCATAATTGATCAGGCCCGTGTTGATCAGCGCCTGAACGCCGCGGATCTCGTGCTCATCACCCTTTTCAAACCCAAGCAGGCTATCGATTTCATCCTGGTTTAAAATGCGCGCGGCCTCACCGCCCTCACCAACCGGAGCATCGGTGGCCGTTTTTTCGTCTTCGCTTGTTTCTGCTGCTTCAGCCATTACGTCCCTATTGTATCAGCAGTTCTTTGAACAGCACATCTTTCACCTTAATCGGCGCCACCGCAGGTTTGATGCGCGTCAGCAATTCCTGGCGCAAACGGTAAATACCGGCCGACCCGCGCAAATCCTCAATCCGGATTTCGCGCAAGAAAACTTGAAACTCATCCACCACGCGCGGCATTTTATCTTCCATCGCCTTTTCGTCCTCGGGCGAGCCGAGCTCTAGCGTTACCGACATTTTCAAAACCGATTGTTTGCGCCCGCGGCTGTCGAGGTTCACGAGCATATCCGGCAAATTGTAATAGACCGGCTTGGCATTCGCGTCGGCCTTTTTGTCGTCGCCCGTGCCTGTGTCCTCGGTCTGATCCGGCGTGCAGTCCGCCTGGGTTTGATCGCAGGCCTTTTTGGCTACTTTTTTCGGCGAGAAAACGCCGCCCAAAAACAGGCCCAAAACGATCAATAAAATCAGCAAAACCGGCGCGCCGATCAAAACCGGCAATTGCAGCGCGGGCGGCAGAGCGCCCACCAACGGTAAGCCCTTTTTCTTTGTGCCTTCGCCCTCAGCAGGCGCGCCCTCGGCGCCTTCGACAGGCGGCTGACCTTCCGCGCCCTCAGTAGGCGCTTCGGCGGCCTCGTCTTTGCCCTTTTTGGCTTTTTTGTCTTTCTTTTCCTTGGCCATTCGCGTTCTGCTCCAGCGCCATTATGGGCGATTCGCCCTGTTTACCTAGCTTCCCATCTATAGCCTAACGCGAAAATGGTTAATAGATGATGAACGGAAAATTAAATCCGGGCCATCAAGCGGATGCAATCAGGGGACTTCTGGAGCTTCTGGTTTTCTTCTTGCTCTCGTATTACTGGAAGCCCTCTGCTGGCACAACGACAGAAGCCATTGATTTTATCGACGCATGATTCAAAAGGTCGGCACTACAGGGCCTCAGTTTTGTTGCAGATTAGCAATACGGTTTATTTAAAAACGCCATCGAGCCGTATAAATTCTTTACAGTTTCACTTGACATAACCCATCTTCTCGATTTAAGATGTAAAATCGAGAAGATGGAAGGGAAACGATGAATTACGTCCACTTTGATGTTAAAATCCCTAGATTAGCTAGCTGGGTTTCAGAGCGTATCCGGGAGAACGCTAAAACTGCTACTAGAGAAGGCACTTTGAAGGCTTATATCGAAAAAATTCTGGAAAACGAAGCTTTGCGCCCGCAACGCGAAGCCTATCCTAGGATAGCTGCCCGCCAAAAGGAAATAGCTGCAAAATATCCAAACGGAACCGGAACGGATAGCGCCGCCTTAGTACGCTCGATTCGGGATAAGCGTTAATGCTGGTAGTAGATGCCTGCGTGGCCTTGAAATGGCATTTAAAGGAAGAGTTGTCAGAGGCAGCAGCCGATTTGCTACTTGGCCCAGATATTTTAATCGCCCCCCCGAATATCAGTGACGAGATTATCGAGGGCTTATTAAGAGCCAGCCGCCAGAACCGCATTACCTTGCCGGAATCTTTTCAGTTAATGGAAGACTGGGGCTATATTCTCTCCTCCGCAGCTTTACGTATTTATACGCTTGCCGAACTTTCGGCGTCCCAGTTTGTCAATCGCGCCATACAATATAGTGTGACTTTGAAGTACTCTTTTTATGACTGTCAGTACCTGGCTTTAGCAGATATCCAGGAATGCTCCCTGATTACAGCAGACAAACAATTTTATCAGCGTGCGACTCCGCATTACGATAAGATCCGGCTGCTGGGCACATAGATGACTTCCTCTGGAACCATACAAACAGACCTGCAAGACTGAAGTCAAATAAAAAATCCCGCCGAAGCGGGATTTAAGGGATCAAAAATAAGCAGTTTTTTAAGCGGCGGCGGCGGTGTTGGCGGCCAGGGGCTTGCCGTTGGCCATCAGCGTCACTTGGATGTTTCCTCGCGTCGCCTTGGAATAGGGGCACATTTGGTGCGCGGCGGCGACGAGTTTTTCAGCGGCGGTTTTATCGAGGCTCGGCAATTGCACGTCGAGTGTTACACCGAGGCTAAAGCCTGTCGCTTCATCCTGGTTCAGGTGGACTTCGATGTTGGTGGTGACGGGTGCGACGTTTTGGCCCTGCTGCTTCGCGATATATTCGACCGCGCTGGTAAAGCAGGCGGAATAGCCTGCGGCGAAAAGCTGTTCGGGGTTTGTGCCGCCTGGCGCACCCGCGCGCGTGAGCTTGCTTGAGATCGCGCCGTCATCGGTTTTGACGGAGCCGTCGCGGCCACCGGTACTCGTTGCGCGTGCAGTGTAAAGCGTTTTCATGGGAGGTCTCCAAAGTTAGAATTGTGATGTCCAAGCTTAGGCTCGGCCTTTGCCGCCTGACAAGGGAAAAATTAAAGTTTTATAAAGAAAAAAGGAATTTATATGCGCCTACCTGGGCTGCATTTCGTTGGCTAGTATTTTTATAATCCTAAGATGCCCAGGATCTGAAAAGGTGCGCCCATTAATCTCTATCACAAGCTCGTTTCTCATACCTTCTGCAGTTCGCCGGGCACATGCAAGCAAGGCCGGGCCGGGCATATCGGGCGGCAGCTTGTCAGCATCAGCATCCCCATCTGAATAATCTATGCCCCGATTTTCTCTGGCAGCCTGAAGCAGAGGTTCAATTTCAGCCCGAATAATTGCCTCTTCATCTTCCTCAATCCTGCCCACGGCGGTTCCCCTCCTGACAGCTAAATTTAGTCTTCATTCCTTCACAAGCGATATAGCCTCAATTTACGCTCTTTTGCCCCCAGAGACAAGCCGCGGGGTATGTTGTTATCTCAGGGTTGGGTTCCTTGCGGGCGATGCGATATACCCTGTAAAACTCCGTATCCAGCATGTTTTTCTAGAATATTTATTTTCTGGCCAACCATAATCGTCCCCAACTGACGCGGCGTGGCATAAGTACCAAAATACGGCTTTCTATCATTTCCGCCGCGATGTGCGATAATACCTTTTAAGATAGCCGGCTCCTTTTCTCCTGTTGTTTGGTCAATATTGATAATGACGCATCGGTCACACGGCCTTGCAAATTCGATGGTAACATCTCCTATCTGGATAAGTTTCCATCTGTCTTCAGCAAAAGGTTCTGCGTCCGCAATCACCAAATTGGGTCGGAAGCGCATCATATTTACCTGGTCGCCAAGCTCTGATCTCATTTTATTGAGCGACGCTTGGGTGGTAACCAGAAGGGGAAAGTTATCAGCAAGACTGACATCATCACCGACTTTTGAATAATTTAAATCCGTCTGGCGCGGCGAATATTCCGGCATATGCACCAGCCGGACTGCACGCCCTAGAAAATCACTTAAAGCTTGAGTGGCATCTTCCGGCGCCGGAAAAACCTCGCAATCAACCCCTTTCATGGTGACTTTGATTGGGTCAGCCGCGTAAACGTCATCCATAGTAATTCTGAATTTCTGAGAAGCTCTAGGAATGGTGATTTCCATACCGTCAGGTGTAATTTCCGGGCGCAGTCCAACCAGAACTTCACATCCTCGATCTCTTTGCGTGATGTATTTTCCATTCTCGTCAATCATCATCCAGCGGCGATCGTGCTCAAAGCCCTTAGACATCAAAGTAGCCTGCTGGGGCGAGAATCCGGCAGCAGATTTAATGGGGTAAATATGGATGGATGAAACGGTTAGCATGGTTTCTCATGGGGATTATACAACCAGAACTGAAAGAACAAAGTCAAACAAAAAACCCAACAAAAACCCGACTTGTGGGCGTAACCGGAAAAACTTTCGCAGGTGCAAACTAGCCTTCGATGTCATATTTCACCTGCGCAGGCACCTTAATGCAGCAGCTCGTACCCAGGGGTTTTCATTTTAGCCTCTAAAATAAATATGATTTCTTACACACTTTCTTATTAACAAGTGTGTTTCCAGTGTGTATATTAAAGAATGAACAGCGCAGACATCGTCAAGGCTTTGAAATCTGATGACTGGTTTCATATGCGACTACAGGAAGTCATCATTACTTTAAACATCCCGAAAACCAGGAAAAACAACGATTCCACATCCTAGAAAGGATGTGGCTATCGGAACGGTCAAAAGCATTGAGAAACAATCTGGCGTTAAGCTTCGGAGGTAAATCATGAACTATATCGCAGTAATCCACAAAGACCCTGATAGCGACTTCGGGGTCAGCTTTCCAGACTTTCTGGGATGCATCACCGCGGGCAGTACCATCGACGAAGCCAAAGATTTGGCTAAAGAGGCATTGGAGGGCCATATCGAGGCTATGCTGGCGGACGGCGATCCGATCCCCGAGCCTTCCAGCCTGACGGAAGTTTTGGCTGATCCCGATTATGCCGATGGCGTTTTGTTTTTGGTTCCAGTTGATAATGTGCCCGAGAAAACTGTGCGCGTTAATATCACCGTACCCGAAAACGCGCTGCGCGTGATCGACCGGAAAGCCAAAGCCGAGGGCCTGGCGCGTTCTGCTTATCTGGTGAAAGCCGGATTGCAAGGCGAGCGCATTTAAACTTCCACCTCCAAGTAAGTACGCCCTGCCGGACACACTAAAAAACCCACCGAGAACTCATTCCTTCATAAGCAATATAGTCTCAATTTAAGCTCTTTTAGCCCTAGAGACAAGCATGACTAGGTATGTTGCCCACCTACAAAGGCAAATGATAAAACCGCGTGTCCACCGCGATGCGTGGAAAGGCCGGCGGCAAGTCAGTCGCTTGGATATGACTGAACTGATTGCGCTCATAAAAGCGGTGGGCAGCCAGGTATTTTTCCGTAGTGCCGAGGAAAATATGTTTGATGCCGTGTGACCGCGCATGCATGATTAAACCATCCAGTAATTTTTGCGCGATGCCGTAGACCTTGCCGCGCCATTCGGCTTCCACAAACATTTTGCGGATCACCGCCATTGCGCCGCCGATATCAATCAGCGCAATGCTGCCAACAATCTTACCAACCGCTTCCGCCACCCAAAACTCGCCGCCGCCGCGACGGTAAAAAGCGGGAATATCATGCAAATCGGGCTGATCTTCCCAGGTAATAGGAACACCGAACTCTTCCTGTTGAATAGGCAAAATCAAATGGCGCACACCGGGCATATCGCCTGGCCCATAGGGACGGATCAGGATTTTTGAGGCATCACAAACAGCATATCCCATAAATTCCATTTCAACTACTTCACGGCCATCATTAGGATGAGTTTTGACATTCGGTGACTTTTTAAAATTATTCTTTTCATAAAAGGCAATCATTGACCCAGCAGGCGACCACAATTTAATGGCAACATCCTTAAAATTATTTTGAGCCCAAGATATCACTTGCTGGATTAAAAGATTGCCGTATCCTTTTTTCCTATATTCTGGCGCTACCCAAAGACCACCTATTCGACATCCTTGGGTATCTTTTTTAATGCCATAAACGAAGCCAATAACCTTGTTCTCCAGTTCAAGAAGAAACATCCTAGAGCCCTCAACCGCCGTTAACTCTGCAGCCAAAGTTTGCCAATAGTCGTCATTATGAAGCTCGGCTTCTTTCAGCTCTTCCCAAAAAGATTCAGAATCCGTCATTAAAGCCCTGACCCGCAGAGACTTTAGTAATTCCCATTCGTGGCTTTGTAAGGCGCGAATATCAGGCATATTGAATTCATAACATAAAAAAATTTTAAATCACAAAAATCATGTAAAAAATGTATCCCTACGCTGCGCGCGAGGATGACAAATTGAGAAATCGGCAATAAAAAAACCCGCCGAAGCGGGATGGAAAAATAGAAAACCCTCGTGAAGACCTGGCAACGACCTACTTTCCCACGCCTTAAGACGGAGTATCATCGGCGCTGAGCGGTTTCACCATCGAGTTCGAGATGGGATCGGGTGTGGCACGCTCGCTAAAATCACCAGGTCATCACGAGGGTTTCGGCAGCAGGCAAAACTCGCCCGCTGCGAAAAATCGTGAATGTGTTTGTTGCTGTCTATTCAATTTATACTGCAAGAACGTTCATACAGCGCGTTTGCGACTGCACAAAATCTGTTCAAGCCAATCGAGTGATTAGTACTGGTTAGCTTCATGCATTGCTGCACTTCCACACCCAGCCTATCAACGTGATGGTCTATCACGACTCTCATGCGAGATCTGGTTTTGAGGTGAGTTTCCTGCTTAGATGCTTTCAGCAGTTATCTCGTCCGTATATAGCTACCCTGCGGTGCCGCTGGCGCGACAACAGGTACACCAGAGATACGTCCACCCCGGTCCTCTCGTACTAGGGGCAGGTCCTCTCAAATCTCGTACACCCACGGCAGATAGGGACCGAACTGTCTCACGACGTTCTGAACCCAGCTCACGTACCACTTTAAACGGCGAACAGCCGTACCCTTGGGACCTTCTCCAGCCCCAGGAAGTGATGAGCCGACATCGAGGTGCCAAACCTCCCCGTCGATATGGACTCTTGGGGGAGATCAGCCTGTTATCCCTAGAGTACCTTTTATCCGTTGAGCGATGGCCATTCCATGAAGGACCACCGGATCACTATAGCCGACTTTCGTCTCTGCTCGACTTGTCAGTCTCGCAGTCAGGCAAGCTTTTGCTATTGCACTCGTCGGTTGGTTTCTGTCCAACCTGAGCTCACCTTCGCACGCCTCCGTTACACTTTGGGAGGCGACCGCCCCAGTCAAACTACCCACCATACAGGGTCCCACTGCCGGATAACGGCAGATGGTTAGACATCAGCAAACTTCAGGGTGGTATTTCAAGGCTGACTCCACACGAGCTAGCGCCCATGCTTCGTAGTCTCCCACCTATCCTACACAAAAGTTCACTAATGCCACTGTAAAGCTGTAGTAAAGGTTCATAGGGTCTTTCCGTCTGACCGCGGGTACCCCGCATCTTCACGGGGAATTCAATTTCGCTGAGTTGATGTTGGAGACAGTGGGGAAGTCGTTACGCCATTCATGCAGGTCGGAACTTACCCGACAAGGAGTTTCGCTCAATTTTGTTACGCAATCAGAGCAATAGGACAATTTCCATCCGGTACTATAATTTTCTCCAGGATTGAAACCCTGGATTGCAATTCTAAACCGGAATTCGACGGCAAAAGCTTGACCGTAGATTGCATCTCTGATTGGGCTGGCACGTTTCCGGCCAGCTCTGCATGTCGCCATGCAGTTCGGACTATATCTTCTTTGTTTCGTATCCATAGAAACAAAGCTTGGCGTGTAGTCTCTGAGGATCCCAAATTGCTTCGGTTTCCTGCTGATTTTCTGCACTCATCGCATTGTCACTGCTTGCGCAGTAGCGTGAGATACTCAGACTTTCCAGCATATAGCCAAGTTTTACTAAGGCTAGCGATCTGAATGGTTGCCCATTCAGCGAGCGTGGCATTTTAACCAACCTTAGGACCGTTATAGTTACGGCCGCCGTTTACTGGGGCTTCGATTCAAAGCTTGCACCTCTCCTCTTAACCTTCCAGCACCGGGCAGGCGTCAGACCCTATACGTCATCTTGCGATTTCGCAGAGTCCTGTGTTTTTGGTAAACAGTCGCCACCCCCTCTTTTGTGTCCCCCATCCAGTCTTGCGACCGAGTGGGGCTTGCTTATCCCGAAGTTACGCAAGTAATTTGCAGAGTTCCTTCAACATCATTCTCCCAAGCGCCTTGGTATACTCTACCAGTCCACCTGTGTCGGTTTGGGGTACGGTCTATACGCGAGGATTATTTCCTGGATGTCCTTCATGGCCCGCTCAATCCAATAAGAGCAAACCACTTACGGCCACCGTCATCTCTCGCAGGCTCACGAATATTAACGTGATTCCCATCGACTACGCCTTTCGGCCTCGCCTTAGGAGCCGGCTCACCCTGCGCAGATTAACTTTACGCAGGAACCCTTGGACTTTCGGCGACAGTGTTTCTCACACTGTTTATCGCTACTTATGTCAGCATTCTCACTTCTGATACCTCCAGCACAACTCACGTTGTACCTTCGCAGGCTTACAGAACGCTCCGCTACCAGACACGCTTACGCGTGAATCCTAAGCTTCGGTGCATGGCTTTAGCCCCGTTACATTTTCGCCGCAGGACGTCTATTAGACCAGTGAGCTATTACGCTTTCTTTAAAGGATGGCTGCTTCTAAGCCAACCTCCTGGTTGTTATGGACATCCCACATGCTTTAACACTTAGCCATGACTTTGGGACCTTAGCTGTAGGTCTGGGCTGTTTCCCTCTCGTCCACGGACCTTATCACCCATGGACTGTCTGCCGCATATTACTCCTGGGTATTCGGAGTTTGGTTAGGTTTGGTAAGGCTCGCGCCCCCCTAGCCCATCCAGTGCTCTACCCCCCAGGGTATTCGTGCGACGGTCTACCTCAATAGATTTCGCGGAGAACCAGCTATTTCCCAGTTTGATTGGCCTTTCACCCCTAATCACAACTCATCCCCGGCTTTTGCAACAGACGTGGGTTCGGTCCTCCAGCAGGTGTTACCCTGCCTTCAACCTGGTCATGACTAGATCACTAGGTTTCGGGTCTAATGCATGCAACTTGATCGCCCTATTCAGACTCGCTTTCGCTGCGCCTACACCTAACGGTTTAAGCTTGCTGCATACACTAAGTCGCTGACCCATTATACAAGAGGTACGCGGTCACACCACAAGGGTGCTCCCACTGTTTGTAGGCGTTCGGTTTCAGGTCTGTTTCACTCCCCTTGTCGGGGTGCTTTTCACCTTTCCCTCACAGTACTTGTTCACTATCGGTCAATCGGGAGTATTTAGGCTTGGAGGATGGTCCCCCCATGTTCAGACAGGATTTCACGTGTCCCGCCTTACTCAAGAACAATCTTCAACCTCTTCGCGTACGGGGCTATCACCCACTATGGCGCTGATTTCCAGCAGCTTCTGCTCGATTGAAAATTATTACTGGCCTGGTCCGCGTTCGCTCGCCACTACTAACGGAATCTCTTTTGATGTCTTTTCCTCCAGGTACTTAGATGTTTCAGTTCCCCGGGTTCGCTTTTTACGCCTATGTATTCAGCGTAAAATACTTCGTATCTGAAACCAGACTCCAAACTCCAGTCGCCTGGAATTTGTTCTCTAGTTTCAGGAAGTGAGTTTCCTCATTCGGACACCTGTGGATCAAAGTTTGTTCGCAACTCCCCACAGCTTTTCGCAGCGTACCACGTCCTTCATCGCCTCCGATTGCCAAGGCATTCACCAAACGCCCTTATGCGCTTGAACAGATTCATGCAGACGCAAACGCACATAACTCTTAACTTTCTTTGCGTCGCACATAGCCCCCGTGATTTCCGAAGAAACCGCGCGAGCAATTAATTAGAACTCTCAGCAGTATTACGGCTATGACCAAACGAGGGGTCCGGCATAGCCGTTAAATTGAATTGATGCTTGCAACGCCCGGCTCTAGGAAAAATGGGCGAAAGCAAAGCATCTTTTGTAGTCTTTGTGTTTTTCTATGGCATGATACTCGGCTTCTGCCGGACGAATGGTCCGGCACAGCCGTCGATCAAGCCTTAGATCGGCAGGCGAATGGAAAGATTCCAACCCGCCGCCACAAGACTTTCAGACAGCAACAAACATATTCACGATTTCAGATAACTCAGTCAAAAGACTGAATTCAGACATCATAGCCGTGATGTCTGAATTCAATTTTCCATCTGATCCAACGTTTCTTTGGGCAAATACTAACGCGCGTAGCGCCGAGTATGGTGGGCCTGGGAGGACTTGAACCTCCGACCCCACGCTTATCAAGCGTGTGCTCTAACCAACTGAGCTACAAGCCCTCACCAAGGGTATTAGAGGTTAAAGTTCAATGTCTTTTATTAAGAAGCTCTGCTGCTATTCGCCGCCATCGCTTGGCGTTCCAGGATATGCCGCATCGGCAGGCTAGCGCTATCATCATGCATCATGGCCAAGATTTCGTCCGGTGTCTGCGTGACGCGGAACGGCTGATCGACACCCTTCACAAACATCAGCGTGCCATCAGGATCGCTGGCCATCGCCACAATTTCTGTCGCGCGCACATAAACCAGATTTTCACTTGGCGCTGCGCCCGCCTTGGCGCCTAACAAATTCAGTTTCATATAGTCCGTCATGCCCTGCTCCAAATGCCTTGTTAAATAGTCAGAGCATAAAGAAGCAATGGTGGAGCCTAGGAGGATCGAACTCCTGACCTCCTGAATGCAAATCAGGCGCTCTACCAGCTGAGCTAAGGCCCCTTTCTGAAGCCAGAAGCTAGAACCGTTCGCTATGCTCACTCCAGAAATCAGAAAAATTCTGGTCTCTGATTTCAGGTTTCAGATTTCTGGCTAGAACGAAAAGATACACAGACAGCAGGTAATCATCATCCCATATCGATGACGAATTGATTTTGTTTTCTACAGAAACAGTCATATCGCCGAAGCCATTTCTGGCTTCTGGTTTCTGAAATCTAGTTTCTGATTTAGAAAGGAGGTGATCCAGCCGCTCCTTCCGAAACGGCTACCTTGTTACGACTTCACCCCAGTCGCTGACCCTACCGTGGGCCGCTGCCTCCCGAAGGTTAGCACACGGACTTAAGGTAGAACCAACTCCCATGGTGTGACGGGCGGTGTGTACAAGGCCCGGGAACGTATTCACCGTGGCATGCTGATCCACGATTACTAGCGATTCCAACTTCATGCAGGCGAGTTGCAGCCTGCAATCTGAACTGAGATGGCTTTTGGAGATTTGCTCCCCCTCGCGGGTTCGCTTCCCATTGTCACCACCATTGTAGCACGTGTGTAGCCCAGTCCGTAAGTGCCATGAGGACTTGACGTCATCCTCGCCTTCCTCCGGCTTATCACCGGCAGTATCCCTAGAGTGCCCAACTGAATGGTAGCAACTAAGGAAGAGGGTTGCGCTCGTTGCGGGACTTAACCCAACATCTCACGACACGAGCTGACGACAGCCATGCAGCAACTGTGCACTGCCCGGCCGAACCGAAGAAAACCATCTCTGGAAATCAAAACAGGCATGTCAAGGACTGGTAAGGTTCTGCGCGTTGCGTCGAATTAAACCACATGCTCCACCGCTTGTGCGGGCCCCCGTCAATTCCTTTGAGTTTTAATCTTGCGACCGTACTCCCCAGGCGGTGTGCTTCAAGCGTTAGCTGCGTCACTGAGTTTAACCCCAACGACTAGCACACATCGTTTACGGTGTGGACTACCAGGGTATCTAATCCTGTTTGCTCCCCACACTTTCGTGCCTCAGCGTCAGTATTTGGCCAGAGCGTCGCCTACGCCACTGGTGTTCCTCCCAATATCTACGAATTTCACCTCTACACTGGGAATTCCACGCTCCTCTCCAATACTCCAGACTGACAGTATCAAATGCAATTCCCAGGTTAAGCCTGGGGATTTCACACCTGACTGATCGATCCGCCTACGCACCCTTTACGCCCAGTAATTCCGAACAATGCTCGCCCCCTTCGTATTACCGCGGCTGCTGGCACGAAGTTAGCCGGGGCTTATTCTGCGGGTACCGTCATTATCGTCCCCGCCAAAAGAGCTTTACAACCCGAAGGCCTTCATCACTCACGCGGCATGGCTGGATCAGGCTTTCGCCCATTGTCCAATATTCCCCACTGCTGCCTCCCGTAGGAGTCTGGACCGTGTCTCAGTTCCAGTGTGGCTGATCATCCTCTCAGACCAGCTACTGATCGTCGCCTTGGTAGGCCTTTACCCCACCAACAAGCTAATCAGACGCGGGCTAATCCTTTGGCGATAAATCTTTCAACTCTCGTCATATACGGTATTAATCCCAGTTTCCCGAGGCTATTCCGTACCAAAGGGCATATTCCCACGTGTTACTCACCCGTGCGCCGCTCTCTATTGCTAGAGCGCTCGACTTGCATGTGTTAAGCCTGCCGCCAGCATTCGTTCTGAGCCAGGATCAAACTCTCAAGTTTGATAGAGACTGAACTGAACAAGTTCATGAGATGAACTTGTTCAGAAATCTTTAGAACCAATTTGGCTTTGTTCTTACTGTTAATAACTGCGTTATTCACAAAACAGAGCGATTGGTAATTTTCACCAACGCACGACGAGGGTCGTGCTTAGCTGCTGCCTGTGCATCTTTTCATTTTCCAGCTCGCTGCCTTGACAGCAACTCACTGGATCCAAAACGACTTGTTCAAGAACCGCGGCACTTTCTAATCTGGTTTGTCACGCCCATGGCTCCAAAGGAACACAGGGGTGAATCAAATCGAATCGCGCCAAACCGGCAGCGCAGCGGCCACACCCTGAAATTTTAAGGCTTCAATTGGTCACACCGAATCTACCGGAAGGACAAATATTACAGCATGGGTTTCTTATGAAAGTCAATAGAAAACCACACGCCTCTCTACTTGCGAGAGAGTGCTT
>Ga0206826_1054_pt1 | contig 19223 bp, 17 predicted proteins | sample Alteio_BWOrgCont_80_FD_152636 | JGI IMG/M metagenome (GOLD analysis project Ga0206826, IMG submission 152636) | Enriched cells from forest soil in Barre Woods Harvard Forest LTER site, Petersham, Massachusetts, United States -... | ecosystem: Environmental > Terrestrial > Soil > Temperate forest >... | reverse complement strand
GTTTTTATTCGCACGATTGATCATGCAAATAAAAATTTCACTTCCAAACATTTGGAGATCCCAATGCCTGCTCAATCCCACAAAAATGCTTCAACTTCTCTGCGCAAAGCCGCTGATCAACACGATGAAGCCGCAAATCAGTATAGCGCTGGCAATCATGAAAAAGGCGCCCATGCGGCCGAAACTGCACGCGGCCACCGTGAAGAAGCGGACACGCATTCACGCGAAGCCAGCAAAAAGCACGCCGCGAATGGCAGCAGCAAACGCTAAGCTAACGGTATAAAATAAACCCGCTGGGTAATTTATCCGGCGGGTTTTTATTTGAACCGATGAGTGATCATCACCGCCCATTATTGTGTAAAGCCCGGCTAAATTCAAAAGAAATCCTTCTTTTTAGCGTTGTACGAAATAGCCAAATGAATCAGCCTTATTATTCTATAATGTCGTTTCCCTGGCTTAAAAAGCAAGAAAAGAATTGTCCTTTCATGCTTTTATATAATTCTATTGCGTAATTGGTAATTTTATTTCAAAAAATACAATTTTTACTTTCAAGAATCATGTGTCATACTGTTTTACGGTAATAAAACATTATGTCTTTGCATAGACGACGGTCATATTCAGATCCTTTTGAATGCTTCCTGCCTGGGAGCATGACCCATCAAACACCTCCATCTTTCGGCGTTCCTTCCTTGCGTATTGCCATTGTGGGGGGCGGCTTGAGCGGTTTGGCAACCCTCTATGAACTGTCAAAACATCTCGAACGGTGGGCAGCCTGGGGCACACAAATTGATATCACCATCTTTGATCCCCATGGCTTTGACGGCCGGGGCGTGCCCTATTCCCCGCCCCGGGGTAAATCGCCTGAGGTGGTTGAGGCCTGGAAAAAACTGACCCTGACATCAAAGGCAGAGCATATGCTGCCCGGCAATGAAATTGCAAATCCGGAACTGGACTTTTATGCTTGGCTGCGTCGCCAACCCAATGGCCGGAGTTACTCGGCCAGCTCACACGTTCCGCGCTATTTGTTTGGGGATTTTCTAGAGGAAATTGCAGCCAACTTGCAGGCAAATATCGGCGCCATGCCAGGTGTTTCGCTGCGGATTGAGACAGCCAAAATTTCCGATGCCAAGTCGTTTATGACTGACAAGCAAAAAATCACCCTGACCACAAACGGATACGATGAAACCTTTGATCAGGTATTTCTTGCCACCGGACACTTCCGCAGTCAGACGCTGAGCGAACTTGAAGGTAAGCCTGGTTATTTCCGCACGGTCTATCACTTTGATCCTGCAGCAATGCAGCCGACAAAAAAGGGGGCGCATAACCTGCTTATCTGGGGCGGTGAAAATTCCATCATTGATGCCATCGCCATGGCGGAGGCCTTGGGCTACCGCGGCAAATACACCATCGTGACCCATGCCGCGGATCATTTGGAAAACCGCCAAGAAAATTCACAAATAAAATTGCCGCCTACTTATAGCCAGTTTTGCCGTATCCGCGATCATGAACGTGGTAGAATCGAAATTCTGAATGGTTCGGTCCACGATACTGCAATTACAGCCGCTTCTGGCCGCAACTTTAATGTTCCAGCCACCATTATTTACAATGGCGGCACGATGGAAATCAATTTGACCGCAGCAAACCTAGTCAATGCAGCGCTATGGGAACGTGGGCCGACTTTCTCGGCAGGTCACGCCTTTGATGAAGCAAACTGCTCCTTTTCGCGCGTAAACAGTTCATGCCTTTGTACAGATCTCATGGACAACCTGACCAGCCACGGTCTTGCCTATTTAGACAGCCGGGATGGGATGATACGACCGAGGTCCCCGTCACTTGATCTGGTTGGCAGTCCCTTGATGATTGGACGCATTGATGAAACAGATTACAAAAGCCAATCTGCATTGCATAGCTGGAAAACAGCAGCAAGAGCCGTTGGTAATTTCAAAACACGCATAGAAGAACGAGGCCTTTTACATGTATCACATGCTCTAGATCTGCAATTGCATCGGAGGCAAGAGTTAGCCCTCTTTTAATTCGCTCCACAACTCTTTTACTTTTTTGAAAAAGCTTTCGCTCTCAGGTTGGTGGACGGCCTTGCCGCCCGCTTCGTCAAATTGTTTCAATAAATCCTGCTGTTTTTTCGTGAGGTTCACAGGCGTTTCCACTTGAATATCAATGAACATATCGCCGCGGTTGGCGGAGCGAAGGACGCTCATGCCCTTCGACTTCAGGCGCAATTTCTGGCCAGATTGAATGCCTGCAGGCACAGTAACTTTGGTGAGCACGCCGTCAATCGTCGGCGCATCAATCATGCCGCCCAGCGCCGCGTGGGTGAGCGGGATAGGGATGCGGCAATGCAGATCGGCGCCCTCACGCGTGAAAAGTTTGTGCGGCTTCACGCCGAGAAAAACATACAGGTCGCCCGCCTGGCCGCCGCGCATCCCTGCCTCGCCTTCGCCTGACAAACGGATGCGTGTGCCATCATCCACGCCCGCGGGAATTTTCACCTCCAGCGTTTTGTCTTTGCGCACGCGGCCCTGGCCATTGCAGGTTTTGCAAGGATTTTTAATCACCGTGCCCGCGCCGTTGCACATTTCGCAGGTGCGCTCGATCATGAAAAAACCCTGCTGCACGCGGATGCGGCCAGAGCCCGAACAGCGCGGGCATTGCACCGGCTCCGCGCCGCCTTCTGCACCTGATCCGTGACAAGGCCCGCACGGCGCCCAGGTGGGCACGCGGATTTTCTTGGTCGCGCCCGCAAAGGCTTCCTCAAGCGTGATGTCCAGATTAAAGCGCAGATCCGCCCCGCGGTTAGCGCTTTGTCCAGCGCGCCGCGCACCCGCCGTGCCGCCGCCGCTCATAAAATCGCCGAACATTTCTTCAAAGATGTCAGAAAATTGATCGGAGGAGAAACCGCCCGCAAAACCGCCACCCGCGCTACGGCGCTGGCCCGCGCCAAACCCGCCCTCAAAAGCCGCATGGCCCATCTGATCATAGGCCGCGCGTTTTTTTGCGTCGCCCAGAACCTCAAAGGCCTCATTGGCTTCCTTGAATTTCGCCTCGGCGGATTTATCGTCCTTGTTCAAATCGGGATGATATTTTTTTGCCTGCGTGCGGTAGGCCTTTTTAATTTCCTCCTCGCTCGCGCCGCGCTGGGCACCCAGAACTTCGTAGTAATCGCGTTTGGTAGCCATTATAAAACCGTCGCCCCGGCGAAAGCCGGGGTCCAGAAACTACCTGTTGCAAGACTGGATCCCGGCGCGGGCCGGGATGACGATATCCAGATCATTACGCGCTCTTCTTATCTTCTTTCACCTCAGTAAAGTCCGCATCGACAACCTTGGCTTCAGGATCATGCGCCGTCGTTTCCGCCGCCGCATCGCCATCCTCGGCCTTTTCCTGCTGCGCCTTGTAAAGCAGTTCGCCGAGCTTCATGGAGGCCTGGGACAATTCATCGGTTTTAGACTTGATCGCGGTCACGTCATCGCCTTCGAGCGTTTTACGCAGCGCGCCGATGGCGTCATTCACCTTCGCCTGTTCTTCGAATGGCAGCTTGTCACCCAAATCCTTGAGCGATTTTTCCGTAGAATAAATCAAGCTGTCAGCCTGGTTGCGCGCCTCCACCAATTCGCGGCGTTTTTTGTCTTCGCCTGCGTTGCTTTCGGCATCCTTCACCATTTTTTCGATGTCGGCGTCGGACAGACCGCCCGAAGCCTGAATGCGGATTTGCTGTTCCTTGCCGGTCGCTTTGTCTTTTGCAGAAACCTGCACGATGCCGTTCGCATCAATATCAAACGACACTTCAATCTGCGGCACGCCGCGCGGCGCGGGCGGAATCCCCACCAGGTCAAACTGACCGAGCAGTTTGTTATCCGCTGCCATTTCACGCTCACCCTGGAAGACGCGGATAGTCACAGCCGTTTGCGTATCTTCTGCGGTTGAGAAAGTTTGCGATTTTTTGGTCGGGATAGTCGTGTTGCGTTCAATCAGGCGCGTAAAGACACCGCCTAGGGTTTCAATACCGAGCGAGAGCGGCGTGACGTCCAGCAGCAAAACATCCTTCACGTCGCCTTTCAAAACGCCGCCCTGAATGGCCGCGCCGACGGCAACAACTTCATCGGGGTTCACGCTGCGGTTCGGCTCTTTGCCGAAAAACTGTTTCACGGTCTCAACGATCTTCGGCATGCGGGTCATCCCGCCCACGAGAACAACTTCGTTGATATCACCCGGCTTCAGGCCCGCGTCTTTTAGCGCCGCTTTGCACGGCTCAACCGTACGCTGAATCAAATCATCCACGATGCTCTCCAGCTTCGCGCGCGTTAGCTTTACCATCAGGTTCAGCGGACGGTGCACGGGACCCGATAGATCCGCCGTGATAAAGGGTAGGTTTACCTCAGTCTGCTGCGCGGTGGAGAGTTCGATTTTCGCCTTCTCAGCCGCTTCTTTCAGGCGCTGGAGTGCCAAGCGGTCCTGGCGCAGGTCAATATTATTTTCTTTTTTGAATTCGTCCGCCAGATAATCAATGATGCGGCTGTCGAAATCTTCACCGCCGAGGAACGTATCGCCGTTGGTCGATTTCACTTCAAAGACGCCGTCACCGATTTCCAGAATAGATACATCGAAGGTCCCGCCGCCGAGGTCGTAAACTGCGATCGTGCCGGAACCTTTTTTGTCGAGGCCGTAGGCGAGCGCCGCTGCCGTCGGCTCGTTGATGATCCGCAAAACTTCTAGGCCCGCGATTTTACCCGCGTCCTTGGTCGCCTGACGCTGCGCGTCATTAAAATAGGCCGGAACAGTGATCACGGCCTGCGTCACAGGTTCATGCAGGTAGGCTTCCGCCGTTTCCTTCATTTTCGTCAACACCATGGCGCTGATCTGCGCGGGCGCGTATTTTTTGCCATCAATTTCCACCCAAGCATCACCGTTATCGCCGTCCACAATTTTAAAGGGCGATTTGGATTTCATTTCCTGAGTTTTAGCGTCCTTGAATGAACGGCCGATCAACCGCTTGATGCCGTAAATCGTGCCGTCAGGATTGGTCACCATCTGGCGTTTGGCCGACTGGCCCACCAGGCGCTCACCCGAGGGCGTAAAAGCAACAATCGACGGGGTGGTGTTATAGCCTTCGGCGTTATCAATGACTTTGGTGGTCGAGCCCTCCATCACGGAAACGCACGAGTTGGTGGTGCCGAGGTCAATGCCGATTACTTTAGCCATGTTGATATCCCATTGGGGGTTTGAGGTTAGGTGTTGAGGGATACATGGGGTTTTCCCGTGCCTGATGCAAGGGGGGCTTGGCAGGGAAGGGCGCCGAAAAGCGGACGAAAGCATTTTTCCTTTGATTTCCAGCCGGGATTTCGGTTAAATAACTCCCGGAAAATACTATGAAAAACCATAATTTAATCATTCAGCCCCGCATGCCGGGGGTCGTTTTGGCTGAGGAATTGCTGGCCAGCCCGGAGGCCTTTGACCGTCTTTTCCCCCAGGCCGACGTGGTGGATTTCACGGGGCTCGACCAGGATGAACAGGCCGCCGCCGTTAAAAAATACATGGCTATGTATCACTGCGAAGACCCCTATCAAAAATCTGAGGCCGAGCGCTGGCGCCTGCGCCGCTGGCCTGAACGCTGCCGGCGGGATTATTACCTTGCCGCCCTGGCCAATAATGATCCTGCGTTACTGCATGAAATTCTTTGCAGCGGAGATTGGAATGAGGGTTGGTATAAAGTCAGCCTGCTAATTGTTTCAAATCCCAATATTTCACAACCTTTTTTATCACTTGAAATGGCAGATGACCAAGAAATCCGTTTTGATTATGCGCTATCAACCAAATTGATAAACGGCAACTTTCTTGTTATGCCAGACGAAATTCTATCAGATCTTGATCCGGCAATACGTGAAAATTTAGTGCATGGTTCGGGCAAAACCATGTTTCTCACTTGCCATGATGATCTGCATGGCCTTGCCTCCAATTATAAGGCCGAAAAATATTTACGTGCCACCACCGCACACCTTTTCCAGGCGATGCCGCGCAATTTCCGCCAAACCGTTGTAAACGAGGCCGCAGATTGCCTATCTGCGCTTGATAAGCTTGGGATTTCCCAACACGAAGGACAAACTAAATTTTGGCATGACGCCTTTGTATATATGGTGCAATATTTATTCGATTTTAAAGATCCATTATCACTGCTGTCCCAACGTTAATCGAATAGATTCAGTTGCTTAGGACCGGCGTCGGTTATTTCTTGTGATGGAACGTCCTGAAAGAGGCTCAAAAGCTGAGTTTTTTCGAATAATGTAAGGCTCAAGATCTGTAGAATCTCATAGAGACTGTTTTTGATGGCGAGGCGTTTTTTAACGATGGCGACCAGGACATAAACACAGATGGCTGACCAGATTTGAGATTTGACGGCGTTCTCTGATGTTCCGAAGAATGCCTTGATGCGCAGATGCTGTTTTATCCATTTAAAGAATAGCTCGACCTGCCAACGGTATTTGTAGAGCTTGGCGAGGGTCAGTGCTGGAAGTGCAAAATGGTTGGTGAGGAAGACGAGGGTTTTCCCTGTTTCTGGATCTTTGTATTTGATGCGCCGTAGGGGACGATCAAAACCTTTCCTGGAATAATATCCAGTCAGGACGATGGTCTGATCACAGATGATGCCGGTTCCTCGATCCACGGAGTGAGAGTAACGACGTTGGGCCCTCATATTGCTTTTTGCGCGTGTGACGAAGAAACTCCCGGCATCATCCCATCTGCCTAAGCGTTCAAAATCAAGATAGCCGCGATCCATGACATAGAAGGCGCCAGGCTCTGGGATCAATTGGTCCAGAATGTTGACATCGTGCATTTTACCATCGCTGATGAAGATAAATGATGGGATACTGCCCCGAAGATCCAGGAGTGTGTGCAACTTGATTGCCGCTTTTGTTGAACGGAAGGGTGCCCATGGGAACACCGACAAGCATAGATCGATGGTGGTTGAGTCCAGCGCATAGACGGTCTTGAGGTCTTGGAGGTCTGGCAAAGACTCATCGACGTAAAGCTCACGTGCGATGCTGATCAGATGCTGGGCAAAATCGGCATAGATGCGCCAGTCACGCACAGCGTTTGCATTAGCCATGGTATTGCGCGTGACGCGCGTGCAGCGAAAGCCCAGGTGGTATAACTTGGAGGCCTGTGTTCTCAGACAGGCTTCGATATCACGTAAACTCTCTCGCCAGGTCAGCTGCGCAAACACAAAACATCGGAACTGATCAATGCAGGAGAAGTTTTTGATCTTGTGATCACCATCATAGCGGGCAACGCAACGGCGAAAAGCGTGCCAGGGCAAATGATCCATGATCTGTGCAAAAACATACTGGCCTGTGTACATACGTTCCTCCGCGATCGAATGAAATCGCAAGGAAATACCAAGAAATAGTTCAAGTCGGTAACAGCCAAAATCCCATAATATTATAATAATGTCAGATACTTAAGCCTCATTCAGAAAATAACGTTGGGACAGCAGTGATCCATTATTAGAACCATTTATTGCGAAATTAGAAGAGCAATACCCGGGCAGCCTTAAAGGACTTAAGCATTATAACTATGATTTGCGCGTTTATCCACATCGGCTCTGGGAGGAAATACGGGATCAGTTGGGGTCTGTGGAAGTAGGTGAGGCGCCCTATTTGGTTCATAACCAGGCTCATCAAGCCATTGGCTTGAAATCAATTAAAGCAAATATAAATACTCGGTTCCCTGTGCCGGTTCCATTTTCGCGTTCCAGTCAGTTTTTGCGTTTGGATGATCCAACGCATGGATCCATTTTGGTGCCGCCGCCGCATCTGCGCAGGGTTCTTCGCCCTCTCCCTAGGAATACGAATGCTTCATGGGAAGCCATTTGCGGGGCCGGACCATCTAGTGGGTGAAGCCGACATGGGATAAGATGCGGCCCTCCAGGAGCCGCCCATGCCATGCCGCACACATCTGCATGTATTCTTGATTATCCTCTTGGCGCTGCTCCCGCTCGCCGCGCGAGCTGCTGATAAAACGCCCATTAAAATCGCCCTGGTGGGGCCCATGAGCGGTTCGGTCGCCAGCTTTGGCGAAATGATGTGCCGTGGTGCCGGGCTTGCGGTTGAAAATATCAATGCCAAGGGCGGCGTGTTAGGGCGGCCCTTGGCGCTTGAGATCGCCGATGATGCTTGCGATCCCAAACAAGCCGTGACAGTCGCAAACAAAATTGTTTCTGAAAATATTCAATATGTGGATGGGCATTTTTGCTCTGGCGCTACCATGGCCGCGATGAGCGTCTATAGCGAAAATAATGTTCTGATGATGACGCCTACGGCCAGTAATCCTAAAATCGGCGACGGCACTCAGTGGAATATCTTCCGCGCCTGGCCAAGCGATGCAGAAGAAGCGCGCGTAGCCGCCGATTATATCGCCAAGCGCTACCCGGGAGGCAAAATCGCCCTGGTGGATGATAAGCAGACCTTTTCGCAATCCATCGCGGAATTGCTAACAAAAGAACTGGCGGCGCGCGGCGTGACGGTGATGCTGCGCGAGAGCATCAATCCAGGCGAAAAAGATTACGGCGCGCTGGTGACAAAAATTATTTCCGCGCATCCGGATTTGTTTTATTATTCAGGCTATCAGGCCGAAGCAGGGCTGATCGTGCGCCAACTGCGCGAGCACGACGCGAAACTACCTATCATGGCAGCGGATACCGTCATGGCGCCTGATTTTTACGCCATTACAGGAAAGTACGGCGAGGGCGTGACGTTTGTCTCCAGCTTCAATGCATCTGATCTGCCGGCCAACCAGGCGCTGCTTGCACAAATGCGGCAGCGTAACATTTCTGTCGATAACCCAACTCTTTTCACCTATGCGGTCATTCAATTATTCGCGCAGGCCATCGCTAAAGCGGGCTCACCTGATCCGCATAAGGTCGCGGATGTGCTGCATCATGAAAAATTGACTACCGCGCTTGGCGATAGTCACTTTGACGCCAAGGGTGGTTTCGCCGGTGCGCCGGATCAGTTATATACTTGGCAGGACGGCAAAATCGTGCAGGTGAAGGAATGATCGTTAATATCGCATTTTATCTTTTCTCGGCGGTGCTGCTAATGGCGGCGGCAGGCGTGGTCTTCGCGCGCAACCCGGTCCATTCCGTGCTGCTGCTGATTTTGTGCTTCTTTAACGCAGCAGGGCTAATGCTGCTCCTGGGAGCGGAATTCCTTGCGCTCATCATGGTGATTGTCTATGTCGGCGCGGTGGCGGTCTTGTTTCTATTCGTTGTCATGATGCTGGACGTGAATTTCGCCCAGCTGCGTGCGGGCTTTACGAAAATGCTGCCTTTTGGCCTCGGCACTGGCGGCGTGCTGCTCGCGCAGCTGCTCTTCGTCATCAACGCCTGGCCGCATTTACTCACGACGCCTCACGCGCCCATTCCGAATCCCGGCAGCGTTACCAATACTGCCGCCTTGGGCCGGATTTTATACACAGACTACTTTTACGTCTTTCAGATTTCGGGCGTGATTTTGCTAGTCGCCATGATCGGCGCGATTGTCCTCACGCACCGCCACCGCGGCGACGTGCGCCGCCAGTCCGTCGCGGCGCAAACCCAGCGCACCCACGCGGATGTCATCACGATGGCGGAGGTCACCGTAGGCCAGGGCATCCAAATGCCAGGAGACCGCCCATGATCCCCGCATCCCTTTCCGTTGAACATTTCCTGGCCGTTGCGGCGGCGCTCTTTACGCTGGGCGTGCTGGGCGTTTTTATCAACCGTAAGAATATCATTGTGATTTTGATGGCGATTGAGATGATGCTCCTCGCCGTCAATATTAACTTCGTCGCCTTTTCCGCGCAGCTGCATGACCTGGTGGGGCAAGTGTTTGTGATGTTTACCCTCACCGTCGCGGCGGCCGAAGCGGCTATCGGCCTTGCCATCCTCGTCATCTACTTCCGCCGCCTCGGCAATATCCAGGTCGCCGAAGCAAGCCAGATGCGCGGGTGACAGCCGCATAAACTTTCGCTATATCCAAAGCAACGAAGAACTCGGGAGTTTGGGGTCCGCGATGGAAATCGCTGTTGTCTTTTTGCCGCTGATTGCCGCCGCGGTTGCGGGCCTGGGGCGCCGCATTGTCGGCGCACGCGGAGCGGAGATCATTACCACTGCCGCGCTGGGCCTTTCCGCCGCCATGGCGGTGGCGCTCTTTTACCAATATGCGGGCCTGGGGCAGGCCGCGACCGTCCCCGTGCTCGATTGGATCAGCAGCGGCAATTTGCACCTCGGCTGGGCGCTGAGATTTGATGTTCTTACCGCTGTGATGGTGCTGGTGGTGACTGCCGTCTCCGCCATGGTACACCTTTATTCTATTGGCTATATGCACGAAGACCCTTCGCGCGCCAAATTCATGGCCTACTTATCGCTTTTCACCTTTATGATGCTGATGCTGGTAACGGCGGATAACTTCGTCCAGCTGTTTTTCGGTTGGGAAGGTGTGGGCCTGGCATCTTACCTGCTGATTGGTTTTTGGAACCACAAACCTTCCGCCAATAATGCTGCGATCAAGGCCTTTATCGTCAACCGCGTGGGGGATTTCGGTTTTATCCTCGGGATTTTCACCATCTTTGGCCTGTTCGGCTCTTTGCAGTTTTCTGAGGTCTTCGCCGCTGTCGGCCACGCGCGCGCCGCCTGTATTTTCCATATCTTTGGCCTACCCTTTGATGGGCTGACGCTTGCCTGTATTTTGCTTTTTATCGGCGCGATGGGAAAATCGGCGCAGCTCGGCCTCCACACCTGGTTGCCCGACGCAATGGAGGGTCCTACGCCCGTCTCTGCGCTGATCCACGCTGCGACGATGGTAACGGCGGGAGTCTTTATGCTGGTTCGCATTTCGCCCTTGCTCGATGCCGCGCCGATTGCGCGCAATGTCATTGTCGTGGTGGGCGCGCTGACCGCCTTTGTCGGCGCGGCCATCGCTTTTGCGCAGTTTGATATCAAGCGCGTGATTGCTTATTCTACCATGTCGCAGCTCGGCTATATGGTGTTTGCGGCAGGCGCGACAGCCTACGGGGCCGCGATTTTCCACCTTTTTACCCACGCTTTTTTCAAGGCGCTGCTGTTCCTGGGCGCCGGCGCGGTCATCCACGCGATGCATCACGAACAGGACATGCGCCATTACGGCGGCCTTTATAAAAAGCTCCCCATCACCTATGCACTCATGTGGATCGGGACGTTGGCTCTGATGGGCTTGCCGCCCTTCGCCGGATATTTTTCCAAAGATATGATCTTGGAATCTGAGTTTGCGGGCGGCAACGGCTTTGACATCTTTGCTTATTGGATCGGCGTGGTGGTGGCCTTTATGACGGCGGCTTATTCATCCAAGGTCATGTTCATGACCTTCCACGGCCGCCCGAAATACGACCTTGACCATGCGCATGACATTCATGAAGCGCCGCTGACGATGCTCATTCCGTTGTTCGTTCTAGCCGCGGGCGCAGTGGTGAGCGGCTGGCTCGCCTATGATTATTTCGTCGGCAGCCATCACGCGCTCTTTTGGGAAACGGCCATTCGGCCCGAGACCGAAACGGTGCTTGAGGCCGCGGAACATGACCCGCTGTGGGTCAAGCTCTCGCCCACGCTGGCGGGGTTGCTGGGCCTGCTGCTCGGCTGGGTGTGTTACGTGAAGGAGCCGGATTTACCCGCCTGGTTTGCGAAAACTTTTGCGCCTCTGAACCGCTTGATTGAAAACAAATTCTATTTCGACAAGGTCTACGGCACGGTCTTCGCTGCGGGTGCGCCGCTCCTCGGCAAATTGCTGTGGCGCTACGGCGACCAGGGCCTGATTGACCGCTACGGCGCGGACGGCAGCGCGCGCGCATCCCATTTCCTCGGCGCGCGCCTGTCCAAATTGCAAACGGGATACCTATATCACTATGCCTTTGTCATGCTGATGGCGCTGGTGCTGCTCATCGCATGGCTGCTTTTCGGCCATAGGATGAGTACATGATGAACTTCCCCATCCTTTCTGTTCTTACGATGATCCCGCTGCTCGGTGCAGTTTTTATCGCGACCCTGCGCGGCGATGATGCGGCGGTTGCGAAAAATGCGCGCTGGACGGCGCTGTGGGCCGCAATGGTGAGCTTTGCGCTCTCGCTCATGCTGATTTTCAATTTCGACGCCGCCAATCCCACCTTTCAGTTCATGGAGCGCGCAGTGTGGTTCGCGCCCGCCCATATTGATTACGTGCGCGGTGTGGACGGAATTTCGATCTGGTTTGTCGCAGCCTCATGCCTGCTCACGATTTCCGCGATCCTATGCTCGTGGAATACCATCACCTCGCGCGTCGCCATGTATCACATTGCGCTGATGGTGCTGCTGACCATGATGATCGGGCTCTTTTCCTCGCTCGATTTGATTTTGCTTTTTGTGTTTTTCGAAGGCGTGCTGCTGCCGATGTTTTTCATCATCGGCATGTGGGGCGGACCGCGGCGGATTTATTCCTCATACAAGTTTTTCCTCTACACCATGCTCGGCTCGCTTTTTATGCTGCTGGCGATGTTGACGATCTATGTGCAAACGGGCTCGACCGACCTCACGGCGCTTATCGGCCATCATCACCTGCCGCTAAGTCTGCAAGTCTGGCTTTTTGGCGCATTCTTTTTATCCTTCGCCATCAAATCGCCGATGTGGCCGGTGCATACCTGGCTGCCTGACGCGCACGTGGAGGCTCCCACGGCGGGCTCCGTCATTCTGGCAGGAATTCTGCTGAAAATGGGCGGTTACGGTTTCTTGCGTTTTTGCATCCAATTGCTGCCTGAGGCGAGCGAGGTCATGGCGCCGCTGGTCATGACCCTTTCCGCCGTTGCGATTATTTATACCTCGCTCGTCGCGCTCGCGCAGCAAGATATGAAAAAGATGATTGCCTATTCTTCCGTCGCGCATATGGGCTTTGTGACGCTCGGCCTTTTCAGTTTTACGCATCAGGGCCTAGATGGTGCGATGCTGGTGATGCTCTCGCACACCATTGTATCGGCAGCGCTCTTCCTATGCATTGGCGTGATGTATGACCGGCTGCATACACGCGAAATTAACGCCTATGGCGGCTTAGCCTCTATCATGCCGAATTTCGCTCTGGTGATGATGGTCTTCACCCTTGCCTCCGTCGGTCTGCCAGGCACGTCGGGCTTTGTAGGCGAATTCCTTTCCATGCTCGGCGCTTACCAGGCCGCGCCGACGATCACGATTTTCGCCGCGCTGGGCCTGATTTTAGGCGCGGCCTATATGCTGCGGCTATACCGCGCCGCTATTTTCGGCGTGCCTGCCACGCAAGAAGTGCGGAGAATGAAAGATCTGTCCGTGCGTGAATGGATTATTTTCGCGCCGCTGCTGGTGATTGTGATTTGGATGGGGATTTATCCCACAACCTTCAGCCGCCTATATCAAGCCAATTTGCAAAGCATTCTGGCCCCTCGGCATCAAAGTCAGGGAGCCGCACAATGAATCCCTTTCTGCACGATGCAGTTATTTTCGCGCCTGAACTGGTGCTGCTCATCGGCGCATTGGGCGCTTTGATTGCGGGCACCTATGTGCCGGACGGCTACGGCGCAGCGCAGCGCCTATCCTATCTGGCGCTGGCAGGCGCGGCGGGATTGTTGCTGTGGCTTCCCGCGGGCAGTGAAGTGTCCTACGGCCTGAATTTCGCCCAAACGTCTTTGACGCAATTCGCGAAACTGTGGGTGGTGATCGGTGCTGCGGGCGCGCTGGCACTCGCGCATCACGCGCTGGCGCGCATCCAGGCGCAGCGCTTTGAATTTCCGGTGCTGGTGCTGCTTGCAGCGCTCGGCATGTGCGTGATGATTTCGGCGCGCGATCTTTTATCGCTTTATGTCGGCATCGAATTGCAATCTTTGCCGCTTTACATCCTTGCTGCCTTTGCGCGTCAGGAAGCGCGCAGCGCCGAAGCGGGCCTGAAATATTTCGTCCTCGGCGCCTTGTCGTCGGGCTTGCTGCTTTACGGTATTTCGCTGCTCTACGGCGCGACCGGCACGATCCAATACGAGCCGCTGACGCGCTTCATTGCCTCAGGCGCGCCGAGTATGGCGGTAACGCTCGCCATGATTTTCATCATCGCCGCTCTGGCTTTCAAGGTTTCCGCCGCGCCGTTTCATATGTGGACGCCTGACGTTTACCAAGGCGCGGCCACACCCATCACGGCTTTTTTCACCACTGCGCCAAAGGTTGCGGGCGCGGTTGTGATACTCGAGCTGCTGCACGGCCCGCTGACTGGTGCCGGCGCGGTATGGGAGCAAATTTTATGGGCGATGGCGGCGCTTTCGCTGATTGTGGGTGCCTTTGCCGCGCTAATGCAGCAGGATATCAAACGCCTGCTTGCCTATTCCACGATCAATCACGTCGGATTTTTGCTCATCGCCATTCTGTCGGGCGGCCTGAGCGGTGCGGCGGCGCTGCTGATTTACCTCGCGATTTATGTGATCATCAGCCTGGGCGCATTCGGCGCGATTTTGCTCCTGCAGCAGCAGGGCGAAGCAGCCGTAGAAATCAATGACCTGCGCGGCTTGGGCAAACGCCGCCCGCGCATCGCCATCGCCTTTGCGGTTTTGATCTTCGCCGCTGCAGGCGTGCCGCCCACCGCAGGTTTTCTAGGTAAAATGGTTGTACTGCTTGCGGCCATGCAGGCGGGCTATGCGTGGCTCGCGGCGCTCGGCGTGATTACGTCAGTGGTGGCGGCGTTTTATTACCTGCGCGTGGTTAAAATTATGTATTTTGACGAAGCGCCGAACCTGATTATTCCCCATATCCGCATGTCACGCCGCCTGGCGGCCGTGGTGGCGATCACGACTTTCGTCACGCTCGGCCTCATACTGGCACCGAGCGCGCTGGTTGCGCCCGCGACCCAGGCGGCACAAAGCTTTATTGTCGGTGCGCCTTAGGTATCATCATTTCGAAAAATTAGGCAGCACGCAGGACCAGGCGCGCGCGCTTTTGGACCAAGGCGAAGCGCCGCCTTTTTTGATCACAGCAGATGAACAGAGCGCGGGTCATGGCCGCCTGGGGCGTACGTGGATATCGCCGCGCGGTAATTTTTACGGCAGCCTGGCGATGCGGCCCGCGGTCGACCCCGCGCGTTACGGCGAATATAGTTTTCTTACCGCCGCTGCGCTGCTTAGCACCATTGGGAAATTTTCCAAGGGCGACATCACGCTTAAGTGGCCGAATGACATTTTGCTCGGCGGCAAAAAATGTGCGGGTGTTTTGATCGAATCCTGCGGCGCGAAAAACGAAATTCTGATCATCGGCATGGGCGTGAATTTGCGCTATGCGCCGCCCGTTCAAGAGGTGCCCAAACCCACAGCCGCGCTTTGGCCCGAAGCACCGCTTGATGTAAAGCGCGACAAACGTTTTACCAAAGAGCTGATGAAAAATTTTATTGCCTGGCACCGGCGCTATGAAAACCGCGGATTTGAAGTCGTACGCAACGAATGGGCGGCCTATGCACACCACCTGGGACAGCCCATCACGGTTGAAACGCCGCGCGAAAGGCTGGAAGGGGTTTTCACCGGCATTGACGCACAGGGTAACTTGCTCTTGACCCAGGACGGCGAGACCCGCAAAGTCACGGCCGCAGATGTCTCTCTTTCATAAAAAATTCACGCTGGTCATCGACGCGGGCAATACCAATATCGTTTTTGCCCTGGCGGAGCCCGCGCGCGCGCTGCGCATTTTATCCGAATACCGCCATGAAACCAATTTGCGCGCCACGGCCGATGATCTGGCCGTGTGGATTTTGCCACTGCTCCAGCTTGAAAAATACGGCTTTGATGACGTCAGCGGCGTGGTCATTGCCTCCGTCGTACCGGCGTTGGATTACGCGCTGCGCGGCTTTGCGCGCAAATACCTGAAAGCGGAACCGCTTTTCATCACGCCTGATATTCGTCTGCCTTTCGCGGTGAAATTGCCGCATCCCGAACAGCTGGGCGCGGACCGGCTCGCCAATGCGGCGGCGGCGCGCGCCTATTACGCTTGCCCTGCCATTGTGATTGATTTTGGCACCGCGACGACCTTTGATGTGATGGATGCGGCAGGTGATTACATTGGCGGCGTCATTGCTCCGGGGCCGCAGCAATCTTTGCGCGCCCTCACCGACGCAGCGGCGAAACTGCCGCACATCCACATCACGCGGCCCTTGCGCGCGCTGGGCCAGGATACGGTTTCAGCCATGCAATCGGGCCTGTTTTGGGGCTATGCGGGTTTGATCGAAGGGATTTTGAAACAGCTGCAGCTTGAAAACGGTGCAGCGAAAAACATCATCGCGACCGGCGGCCTCGCGAAATTATTTCAGGAACATATCCCAGACCTGACGGCGATGGACACGGACATCACTTTGCGCGGCGCGCTCTCACTTTATGAATATCAGCGGGTTAAGGCATGACGGCGAAGTTGCATTTTGTTCCCCTGGGCGGCTGCGGTGAATTCGGCGTGAACCTGAACCTCTTCGGCTATCAGGATCAATGGCTGATGGTCGACCTCGGTATGGGTTTTGCCGATGATAATTTGCCGGGCATCGAGATCATCCTGCCCGATCCAAAATTCATTGAGGAGCGCAAGGAAAAACTCCTCGGCATCGTTATTACGCACGCACATGAAGACCATATTGGCGCCATTCCTTATTTGTGGACGCGGCTGCGCGCGCCAATTTACGCCACGCCCTTCACCGCCGAAGTTATCCGCATGAAAATGAAAGAGGCGGGGCTCTTGGAGCAACTGGTGCTGCATGAAATTCCGCTGCGCGGCAGCCGCAAGTTCGGGCCTTTTGACGTGCAGATGGTGAATGTCGCGCACTCCATCCCCGAACCGAATTTACTGATCATCAAAACGCCCGTGGGCAATATCGTTCATACGGGCGACTGGAAATTTGACACGACGCCCGTGGAAGGTTCCACGACCGATATCGCCGCACTTAAAAAAATCGGCTCGGAAGGCGTACTGGCGCTCATTGGCGATAGTACCAACGCCGCCACACCGGGGCGATCAGGCTCGGAAGGCGAACTTGCGCAATCTTTGCGTAAGATTTTTCTGCGCTACCCGAACCGGCGCATCGTCGTGACCTGTTTTGCTTCCAACATCGCGCGCATCAAATCCGTTGCTATGGCGGCGCATGGCGCTGGACGCGTGATGGCGCTTGCGGGCCGCTCGCTCTGGCGCATGAATGAGGCCGCACGCCGGACCGGATACTTGAAAGACGTACCGCCGCCCTTATCCGAGCGCGAAGCGACCGCCGCCAATCCGGGTGAGATCGTCATCATGGCCACAGGCAGCCAGGGTGAGCCGCGCGCGGCCATGGCGCGCCTTGCAACAGGCGAGCATCCGCAGCTGGATTTGTCTCCCAATGATGTCGTGATTTTTTCCGCGCGCGCGATCCCGGGGAATGAAAAGGACATTGCACGCGTCCAGACCAACCTGCGCGCCATGGGTGTGCATGTCGTGACGGATCATGAGGAATTCGTGCATGTGTCCGGCCACCCGGCGCATGATGATGTCGTGGACCTCATCCAATGGCTGAAACCCAAAGTGCTGTTGCCTGTGCACGGCGAAGTCTATCAGCTCCAGGCCCATGCGAAGATCGGCGAAGCGCTGCAGGTGCCGCAGGTGGTGATCCCACGCGACGGCGATGTGGTGGAGTTGACCCCTGATGGCGCGCGCGTAGTGGATGAAGTGCATCACGGCATTCTATGCGTCGATGGCCGCAAAATTGTTTCCGCCAATGACATTGCCATCCGCGGGCGCAAAAAACTCGCAGAACTTGGCACGGTGATGGTCTCGCTCGCGCTCGACACCAGTGGCTCACTCGTATCCGATCCGGCCATTTCGACACTCGGCATTTATACCGAGGCGCAGCAGACCGACGGCGAAGCGGAACTGGCCGCGCGCGTGATTGAGGCGGTTGAGGAACTTGACGACCGTCATATTTTCAAAAATGAGGCGGTGGAGCAGGCCGCGCGCATTGCCGTACGCCGCGCCGTGAATGCCTCGCATGGCCGCAAGCCGGTTGCCGAAGTGCATGTGATCCGCGTATAATTCAGCATGGACTGGTTCACGGGCGTCGTCGTTTATTTCCTCATCTGGTGGGTGAGTATTTTCGCCATTTTGAATATCGGGCACCGCGTCGCGGAAAATCCGCAGGTCGGCACCGCGCCGAGCGCGCCAGTGAAATTTTACCTCTGGCAAAAATTGCTGCTCAATAGCGCGATTGCAGGCGTACTTTGGCTGATTGCCTGGGCGGTCATCAAGTTTGGTCACATTTCTTTCCGTGAAATGGTGAAGGATTGGCAATGATTCAGAAAGCCGAAATCAGAAACCAGAAGCTAGAAACGATGCTTTCGTGCTTCATTTTTATTTTTATGATTTCAGGATTTTGGATCCTGGTTTGTGTCTCAGCGTCAGCCGAAACCATCACGATCACGGGGGATGCTTGCGCCAATGCGGCGGCAGCCACGCCCGCGCCGGACGTGGAATATAAACCCGGCGGCGTAGATGTGAATGGCAATCCGGTCGCGCCCGCGGACGTGGACGGATCAAACGCCATGCCCTGGCCACAAGATATCTCCATTCCGCTGCAGTTGAATTTGCAAAACGCGCTGCATCTGCCTGCGACCAGCCTGACCTCACCCGAGGCCGTCATCGGTAAGATCGAATATAAAAACGGCCAACTGACCTTTAATGGTAAACCGATTTCCGAAGATGCCCAGGCTGACATTCAGGCTGCCTGCCGCCAAAGCCGCTCGGGAGCCGCGCCGCCGCCCGAGCCCATCATCACGCATAAAGATTTGCTCAAGGGTGATTGATCTCAGGCCGCCCTGCGTTAAAACAGGGCATGAGCAAATCCGCCCTAGCCGCGACGCGCGCTGACAATTATCCCGAATGGTATCAACAGGTCATCAAGGCCGCGGACATGGCCGAGATGTCCGGCGTGCGCGGCTGTATGGTCATCAAGCCCTGGGGCTATGCGATCTGGGAGCGCATCCAATCACTGCTCGACGGCATGATCAAGGCCACGGACCATGAGAATTGCTATTTCCCGCTGTTCATTCCGCTCTCCTATTTCCAAAAAGAAGCTGAACATGTGGAGGGCTTCGCCAAGGAAATGGCGGTCGTCACGCATCACCGCTTGGTAAACAAAGGCGGTCAATTGGTGCCCGACCCTGATAGC
>Ga0206826_1045_pt1 | contig 19356 bp, 22 predicted proteins | sample Alteio_BWOrgCont_80_FD_152636 | JGI IMG/M metagenome (GOLD analysis project Ga0206826, IMG submission 152636) | Enriched cells from forest soil in Barre Woods Harvard Forest LTER site, Petersham, Massachusetts, United States -... | ecosystem: Environmental > Terrestrial > Soil > Temperate forest >... | reverse complement strand
GGTCGGTGCGGCCGTTGGTTCAAGCCCTGGGTACGAAGACCGGGTAGCGGCCCTCGTTAAGGCAGGCAGTGATGTAATCCTCGTTGACTCAGCCCATGGGTATAGCCTGCAAGTAATCCTGGCAACCAGCTACATCAAACAGCACTATGATGTGCAAGTGATAGCCGGCAGTATCGCAACGAGCGAAGGTGCTAAAGCCCTGATAGAGGCGGGAGCTGATGGGCTCCGCGTCGGTATGGGTCCAGGTGCCATTTGCTCAACCCGTATCATTTCCGGTATGGGCATGCCGCAAGTTACCGCCATTACGGATACCGTTAAGATTGCCGCACGCCACAACGTTCCAGTCATTGCCGACGGTGGAATTACATACTCTGGCGACATAACCAAAGCGCTTGCAGCTGGCGCTTCTACAGTCATGATGGGCCGGATCTTTGCAGCAACCCTTGAAGCACCAGGCCAGATAGTCACCTTAAAACCTGAAAAAGTACCGGCGCGGTTCCGCAGCATCATGAACGGAGCGTCGAGTTACGCCTTTAAAACGTATCGTGGCATGGGTTCTGTCAGTGCTATGAAACGTGGGCTTGAAGTAAGTTCAGAAGACGAATTTCACGGCAAGCAATATCACAACAACGATGTACTGATTGCTGAAGGGGTAGAGGGGCTAGTGCCATGCACTGGGACTGTTGAAGAAATTTGCGCACAGCTGCTTGGCGGAGTTAAATCTGGGTTTTATTACGTCGGCGCAAAGACTATTCCAGACATCTGGGAAACAGCACAATTCGTCCGCATCACACAGGCATCATTATCTGAAAGCCACCCGCACGATCTCTTTATTACCGATGCAGGTGGCAATTATCATTAGAAACAAAAGGCGCATAAATCTTCAGAATTTATACGCCTTCTTTTATAAAGAGTTTTACAACTGCTTACAGTAAACCATCTTCTTTGTACCGAGCTATTCTCGCTAAATCAGAACCATGGTTCGACACATGTTGTTGCCAAGGAGTAGCAAGTGCCGCAGCTTTTCTGCTTGCTTCTTCTTGAAGCATCAACGCAATAACTGCGTGCCTTGGTAAACTATTAAACATTGGATGATACTCAGCTTCTTGTGCCAGGAAATGCATATGATCTGCTTCGTCTCTATCTACTGGTGCTGATTGTTCTGGAATCATGGAGCGCATGGTATCTAACGCTGTCGGTTGGTCCAACGCATCTCTTGCTTCAGCAAGTAGCTCTTCAATAGCATCGTAACCTGTACCTTCGGAAGTTCCGCCTGCTGATTCGATGCTCATATTATAATCCCAAGTTTTAGAAAGCATTAGAAATATTACAGATAATTATATATTAACCATAACCATTCATCAATGTGAGAATTCTCACAGAACTGTTATAGTATGCCATGATACTCTAATTTTGTAAAGGGTGGGGACTTATGGTTGAAGCGGACGGTTCATTGCCGAGGTTACCTGCGGAAGCAGCAGCGTTAGGCGTTCCAGAAGAAGCCTTAGTTGTAGTAGAAGCTGGTCCAACAAACGAAGCTGCTCTTGAGCAGCGGATGTACGATGCTCTTATCAAGCAACGAACTATGGCTTTAGGCTTAACGATGGCAGGCGCCAGAACTCGTGATGGGCTTTATACCGCATGGGCATATAACGCGACAGCTACAGCCGGTCTCTTAAGAGAGCTCCTTGAAAGACAAGACACCGATAACGCGAGAGCATTACTGGAACGATTGCGAGACGAAGATGTAGCAAGAGAAGAAAACACAGGGAATAGGCAAGTGTTTTAAAGTCCGGATACGTTTTGATGTGCTACCATACGAAATATGTTGCGAAAATATTTTCGCGTTAAGCACGTAGCTATTGCTGGAGGGTTACTGCTTTTTGTCGTTGGTGCGCAGTTATTATGGAATCATGATCATCCTGCAGCCCTACCCATACGCGAAACGTTTACCTATAATTGCAACGGCAACTCTGAGAGTCTATTGTGCTTGGAGAAATCCTATCAATCCATTACCGAACAAAAGGGCGTAGCTGCGGCATTTGTTAAGCTAAAGGCAAGCTACAATACCGACCCCGCAGTGCATGCCAACTGTCATCAATTAGCACACGTGATTGGGCGAACCGAAGCAGACATCGTCAACAATGTTGACGCTGCATACGCGCAAGGAGATAACTTCTGCTGGTCCGGCTACTACCACGGCGTTATGGAATCAGTCATATCCCGCATTGGCGTCAATAACCTTCCGAAAGCGTTGCCCTCTATATGCGCACCGATTGCCGCCCAGAAGCCCTACTCATTTTATGCATTCAATTGTTTCCACGGCCTCGGGCACGGCATCATGGATGTTACGAGTAGTAACTTATTTGCTTCATTAGCAATGTGTGATCTGCTCACAACTAGCTGGGATCAGCAATCGTGTTATGGTGGGGTCTTTATGGAAAACGAAATGGATGAAGTAAACCCGGATCACCACACGGTTTATCTCAAAACCGGCCAACCCATGTACCCGTGCACCGCAGTTGCAGATAAATATAAAGAGCAATGTTATCTCATGCAGACATCACACGCGCTTCGCGTAGCTGACGAGAATTTTTCTACTGTCTTCAGTGAATGCAGCACCATTGAGCAATCTTATGTAGATTTCTGCTACCAAAGCTTAGGACGGGACGCGTCGGGGAATAGCAACAGTACCATAAGTCCTACGGTCTCTAACTGTATGCTCGGCCAGACCGAAGACGCGAAAGAAAACTGCGTCGTTGGTGCTGTGAAAGATTTCATATCGTATTATCACAGTGATAAGCAGGCGAACAGTCTCTGCGAGGCATTGCCCAGTGCGATACAACCAATTTGCCAGACGACAGAAACCCAGTATTACGCTACGTTCTAAGCAGATAGAAGCACGCTTTTTGCTATAATTCCGCATATGCCGATACCATCAAGAGACTCGAGAATTGACGAATACATACAAGCACTTCCAACTTGGCAACAAGCGATCTGTACGCATATTCGTGAGCTCATTCACTTAGCGGAACCAGAGATTGAAGAAACAATTAAACGGACTATCCGGCCATATTTCGTCCTACAGGGAAACATCTGTGCACTTCTTGCCACGAAAGATCATGTAAACATTTTCATATATGATCCTATTGCACCCGACCCGCACCATCTCATCAACCAAGGTAAAGACAATACGACAGCTCGTTCTATTCAGATCTATAAAGGCCAAAAAATAAATGATCAGGCATTTATAATGCTAATTACCGATATAGCCAAGAACAACCGTGCGGGTGGCTGGCGAAAACTTAGGTAAATAAATGTTAGTCCTGCAACCGTGCTACATTGTTCGCAACGGCGTCTTCTTGCATGTAAAACTGCTTTGCAGATTGTAACTGTGGCATGATTAATGAATTGAGCGCATAAATCGGAGCTGCAACAAGCAGCAGAACAAAAGCTAGTAAGAAAATTATGCGCATTTGCTGTCAATCTTACCAGAGATGTCTACATATGCATATTGCCCATGGTTATAAACTGCATTTTTTGCGCTACTATTTACATATACGCTGTCATACGTTGTATGTTTCTCGCGTTATAAGGTAGACTCTAAATAAGCTATGGCAGCTGCAAGACAAACATATAAGCCAAATAGTTTGCCTTATCTTCAGCTCGTAGAAGCTGGTGTTGCTCAATTTGCCAATAACCTCAGAGCAGACCTAGCTAACCAGCACCCTTACGTTAAAGAAGCAGTTGAATCTTATCTTTCGATCTTGGAAGCCGGTGGCAAAAGAATTAGAGGCTCGCTATCTATTTGTGGCTATCAAATGCACGACGGTCCGAATATCGAACTTATTTCGCACGTTGCAGGCATCATAGAAAGCTTACACGCCTACTTACTCGTCATAGATGATATTGCCGACAGAGCAAGTACAAGAAGGGGGATTCCCTCAGCTCATTATGCTATGGAAGCATACTTGCGGAAACGACATACAACGCTAAATATAAAACAGTTAGCAGCCGACATGGTCATCTCCGGTGGATTGGTGGGGCAGCATAAAGCTCAATCACTGCTTGCCGGAATGGACTTTGACAAGGACCGAAAGATTCAAGTGATATCCATCATAAATGATCACCTTGCTAAGACTGGGCTGGGCCAGATCCTCGATATGTCAGCCGCAATTGGAATCCCCATGAGTGCAAATAGCATCAAATCAATCGCACTCACCAAAACCGCCTATTACACGTTTCAAATGCCGCTTGAAGTTGGCTCAATACTAGCTGGTGCGCCAGAATCGTCAATGCACATATTAAAGAAGTACTCATTACATGCGGGGCATGCTTTCCAGTTACAGGACGATATCATGGGCGTTTTTGGAGACGAGAAAAAGATGGGTAAGTCGGCAAAAAGCGATATTATCGAAGGAAAACAGACACTGCTAGTTGTATATGCGATGGATAAAGCTTCCAAATCGCAGTCCAGCTTTCTCAAAAAGGCACTCGGTAATGCCAAATTATCTGATAAGGATTTTGAAGAATGCCAGGATATTATGGTAAGCACCGGCGCTTTAGACAAAGTAGGTAGACTTGCAAATGAAGAAGTCTCGCTCGCTCATGAAATTCTCGATAATGCTCCATCGGAATGGCCTACAAAAAATGTAGAGTACCTTCGCCATTTAGCGTCATTCGCTGCCGACAGAGACACGTAGTGATACGTTTGTAAGATAAGCCACATACATTTAAAACGCTTATTTGCTTACATTGAACCACCTCATGCATAATGAAATGAGGAGGGTAATCTTATTCAAGATCAAGTTGCAAAACCTCTCGAATACTCTCAGAGTAGTCAGGCAAGCGTTCAACTCTTTAAGCAGGCGTTTGCCCATGCCTCTGTCGGTCTCGCACTTGTCGCCCTGGACGGTCATTTCATTTATACCAATCCATCCTACGCAGAATTGACTGGATACTCCGCTGAAGAATTAAAACGTCTTACAATTCGTGATCTTATGCATCCAGAGGATGCTAAAGCAAATAATTTATTGAGAGCTCAAATGCTTGAAGGTAAAATCCCAGGCTATGTCATTGAAAAGCGTTACCTACGAAAAGACGGTATATACAAATGGATAAAAAGCAGTATGTCTCTTGGGACAAATCATGCGGGTAAGCCAGCATATATCGTTGGCGTAATTGAAGACATCGATGAACGGCGCAGGGCAGAAGAAGCTCTGAAGGAGAGCGAAGCTAAGTTCCGCTTTATGGCTGAGTATATGCCACCAAAAGTCTTCACCGCCGATCCTAATGGCATGCTCGATTACTTCAGCCCCCAATGGCTTGATTATACGGGGATGAGTGAGAAAGAAATGGATTTAAGAGCTTGGTCAAATGTCCTCCATCCTATGGATAGGGATGAGAACATGAGACGATGGCAGCACTCGATTCAGACGGGTAGATTCTTATATATGGAGAGCAGGCTTCGTCGCTCAGATGGTGAATATCGGTGGCATTTAACCACCGCACATGCAATGCGCGATGAGCAGGGTAACGTCGTTAAATGGATCGGCAGCTCGACTGACATACATGAACTCAGGCAAACCCGAGGTCTCAAAGCACGGCTACAAGTGCTAGCGAAGCAACGCGAACAGCTCATAGCCACTAATCGTTCAAAAGACGAATTTATCATGCTTGCGTCACATCAGCTACGGACTCCAGCTAGTGGTGTGAAACAATTCATAGGGATGGTCATTCAAGGTTATGTTGGTAAAGTCCCAAAAAAACAATTAGAGATTTTGATGCGAGCATACGACTGTAACGAAAGACAGTTAAAAATTACCGACGATCTCTTGAGGGTTGCACGAATCGACACAGGACAAGTGTCGCTGACAAAAATTCCGTATAACGCCGTAGAGCTTATTCGAAATGTAATTGCTGAAGAGGAAAGCGTACTTATATCACGAAGACAGAAAGTGATATTTAGACCAAAGCAAGAAAAAGTTCCGGTTATCGCAGACACAAAATTAATTTATATGGTTCTGGAAAACTTACTCGATAATGCGAGTAAATATTCACCAGAAGGCTCACCAATTACCGTATCAATAAGACAGAACAAGGAGGGGGTTTCGATATCCGTAAAAGATAATGGAGTCGGCATCGCTCCTGAGGATAAAGAAAAATTGTTTCAAAAGTTTTCTCGAATAAGTAACCCGCTTTCCGATACGGTCGGGGGGAGTGGACTTGGTCTTTATTTAGCAAAGAAGATCGTAGAACTACACCAAGGAACACTTTCGGTTACGTCTGACCTGGGTAAGGGCTCAACTTTTACTATTAAGTTGCCAACCCATATCTAACCGCGCTACACATTTAAGTTACCTGTTCGAATCCATAATGGGGAGCCAGGGAATAATTACAACAAAAAGACCGTGTTCCTATGACCGGTATTTTTGCATATTTTACATCTGTTATTTAGCCTCAAAAGAGCAGTGACTGTAGCGCCCCATGACGTCTCAGTAATCTTTTATTTGATCGGGTCCTAGACCGTATCATAGCGTCCTTACATCTATTATTTCGGTTCGAGTCCAATTGCTCCTCCTATCGCGTAAGATTTTGTAGAAATCCAGACCTGTTAACCAGGTTTGAATTTTTTGATTCATCCGCATAGGGTGGCGGGTCGCTTGGACTATGCGTCTTTGAGGTCACGAAGTACACATCAGGGAAGACATGATTGTTTATTTCAAGGCCTTGGTCTAGCCTATGACTTGACTCACATCACTGTAAAGTTCATAACTAATCACATGGCAACAGTAGGGCAGCAAATTCAAAGTGCGAATAAGGCTATTTATGACAATATAAAAAGCCTGAGCAGCGATAGGCCCTTGCTTTCGCAAAACATGCTCTCGCAATCTCGCAATTTAGTCGAAGGAGTCGCAGTATTGGTGCATACTGGAAACCTTGATACTGAATTCAAATACGAAGCAACTGGCCCAGCACTTTCATACGCAGGCTCAGGGAACAAAACCATCAACTTCTTGAGTCGTTTTCATAATTTATTGTTAGAAAGTGCCTCACATTACACGCTGAACGGGGATATGTCTGAGCGCTTAATGTTAAAGTACTACGAATATTTTATCCGTATTCGTACCCTACTACTTGAGTCTTACAATATAAAGTCTCTTTCAAATATCGAAAATTTTCCAATTGATCTTGATCCGGCGTTGCGTGAATACCATGAAAAAATAGCAAAACGAATAGATACCTTTAGAGCCAGCCCCTCTGAGGGTACTCGTAGCAGGTACTATATTCATGGGATACGCCCCTTTTTTGTTAAAGGAAGGATCTTTTATGAAGTTACATTTCAGAATGCTAGTGATCGCACTGGGAAATTTGATCGCGTTATCGCATTCACAGATATAGACATGACTGACAAATATGCGGCATATCTTACTCTTAAGCGTAATGCAATTAATGTAATTGGCCATAATATGCCAATAATAATTATCAGCGAATGGTCGGTATCAATTAGACCTTGTGAGTTTAATAATTTTGCGAGATTGTTTGGCGAGGAAAAAAAGGTTGAATCCGTACAGTCTGAATATCGCGCACTAATGAGCTACTTAACGGAAACCTCATCAAACTTATTAGATATCGTCAAACTCTCTAATGACGACTTCATGAATTTAAAAAACCGGGTAATGGAAAAAGCTAAGACATCTGCCAAAATCTTTCCTATATTAGAACGTGCCAGAACGCTAGTCGCGGGCAATTGTAATGGCAGTAATATAATTCGATACTTAATGCTTAGAATGAACAATGTCATTCTAAAACAACAATATAGCCCAACAGCTTGCAACCTCCTGTCTAACTTGTATCTTCAAAATGGCTGCAAGCCTTTTGATTCCATGCCATTCTGTACATCACCCCGTAGCCATAATCCAAGATTTAGCGACTTACTAGAAAGCTTAGACGCAAAATCCCGCGTTCATGAACTCTTAGCTCGTAAGGTAAAAACAAATGTTCAGCAGGAAGGAAGACTCTACACCCCACTGTCGGAACTGGAACACTTTGAAGATATTGGTTCGCTCATAACTCAATATAATAACGCTCTTTGGTTCGGTCATCGGCAACGACGTAGCTTAGTAAAAGATAAGGAACATCTATTTATACGAGAGTATGAAGACGACACCTACTCAATTATAAAAGAGCTGCAGAAGCATACTTCTGGTGGACTTGACGGTTACGAGACAGCTGTAGAGCGTTGGATTGATGAAACTGCTTTATTATTAGATGATTCAATAAAAGTAGAAGCTATGAAAAAGCTTTATAAAAACTCTCAGGTTGCGCTAATTTACGGCGCAGCTGGTACTGGTAAAACACGTATGATTGAGTATGTTGCAAACATGTTTGCTGATAAGCCAATACTTTTCCTGGCTCACACCAATCCCGCAATAAATAACCTAGAGCGCAGGGTTAAAGTTCAAGCTGGTACATATAAAACAATAACTAGCCATACTAATTCAGGCTCTGCATCTGAATATGATATTTTGGTGGTAGATGAGTGCAGTACTGTTAGCAATGCTGATTTCCTAAAAGTACTGAATAATACGTCATTTAAGTTACTTCTTCTCGTAGGAGATGTATATCAGATTGAGGCCATTGAGTTCGGTAACTGGTTCGGACTCGTGCCCGCTTTTCTCCCCAACAGTTCAATCTTTGAGCTGACAGAGCCATATCGCACCAAAAATAAAAATTTACTAAGGCTTTGGAATGCAGTGCGTAAAATCGATAGTAATATCGCTGAAATTATCGCTCAAAATAACTACTCCGCAAATCTCGACGAATCACTGTTCGTTGCGCAACAAGAAGATGAAATTATACTTTGCCTAAATTATGATGGCCTATATGGAATAAACAACATAAATCGCTTCCTTCAGGGTGCCAACGGCAACAAGCCAATTTCATGGGGCGTAGCTACATATAAAATTGGTGATCCTATACTTTTTAATGACAGTGACCGTTTCCGCGGGGTCATCTACAACAACCTGAAAGGAACAATCGTCGATATAAAAAAGTTTACCGATAGAATCCAATTCGATACTGAGATCGACAGAAGCGTAACAGAGCTTGATACTTATGGCACCGATCTTGAGTGGATAGAGGGATCAGTAGTTCGCTTCTCGGTATATAGACGAGGAAACTCGGATGATGACGATGATTCATCTAATACTAATATACCATTCCAGGTGGCCTATGCTGTTTCGATCCATAAAGCACAAGGTCTAGAGTACGACTCAGTCAAGATAGTGATCACAGATGCCAATGAAGATGACATAACCCATAGTATCTTTTATACAGCCATAACAAGGGCACGTAAAAATCTAAAAATACTGTGGTCGCCTGAGGTACAGCAGTCAATTCTACAGAAACTAAGTAGGCCAAGTAATAAGAAAGATGCTGGAATATTATCGACTAGGCGTAGCTTAAAAACTCTAAAGAGTTAGCGATTCTCTTGAGGGAGATTAATGTAACTCCCCGGGCTCACGCCCGGCGCATCTTCCGTTTCAAACCGACTTCAGTCGTTTTTTTTGATTGGTCATTCATCCCACGGCCTTACAGCCGGGAAATTATTTTATAGCATGTGACATTTACACTTAAATAGCTTATATGCATATAGCACTTTGGTGGACGAGCGAGATTGCGAGAGATCATAAATTCTTTGTAACTTTCTCAATCCCGTACAGCAATGCGTGTGGGTTCAAGCCCCATATCCCGCACTAAGCATAAGTACTACTCATGTTTGCAAGATTGAATTGACAGAGGTCACTACGTACCGATGGTTAGCCATAAATAGAGATATCACGAACATAATTACAAACATATTTGACATAGCGACACTTTCATTAATGGAATTGTGCAAAGCGCAGGTATAATTGCAAAATGGACATCGAATTACAGAAGAAGCAAAACTATAAAAACTTTAAACAAGATTTTGAAGCACGTGACCTAAACTCGTTTGTAATATTAACGGGTAGGAATGGGGTAGGAAAGTCTCAGTTACTTCAGATCATTGAGCAACATACATATATTAATCCTCAGTATCCACAGTACCTGAGTGAAATTCACATTGATAAAGTAAAACTTGAAAAAGATGAAGTACTTGGCATTTTTAGCTGGGAAGCTAATAACGCTCCGGGGGCAGGGCTTCCGGAAGTCTCCGGTTCCAAACAAAATGTGTTAGCGGCATTGCAAAACAGGCTTAATAATAATCCATTTGACCGAAATACGTTCAGCTATAACCAGATGAAGTTGATGGATTCAATCATGCCAGAGTTGCACAATAGGGGATTTAATAATGTTGGGCATCCAATCCCAATAGAGGTTTTGGACGAATTGCTACCGCTGGATTTCTTCGATCAGAGCCCTCAGATTTTTAATGAACGAATAGCCACCATTATCTTCGATTGGCATCTTGTAGCAATGGAAGAAGTCAATAAGGGCAATCCTCGGCCTGCAGCCAAAAACGACCCAATAAATATATTTAATAAACTTTGCAAATCATTTGATATTAAATATAAGCTGGATCCATTCGTATCTGTAAGATCAAGCTATTCGCCATTTTTGGTTAATTCATCTGGAGATAAAATAAACTGGTCTGATTTGTCATCTGGTGAAAAAGTAATTCTGCGAATAATTTGCTGGCTTTTTTACAACCAGCTGGAGAAAGCAGCTTACCCAAAACTGTTAGTTTTAGATGAACCAGATGCTCACTTGTCACCAGCGATGATACATCGGATGTTGAACACTATCCAAAACACACTAATTGAAGAAATGGGTATTAGTGTAATTATGACTACCCATAGCCCAAACACTGTTGCTCTTGCTGAAGAAAAATCACTTTATGAACTGCGGCTAGGCCGAAGCGGGAAACACAACATAGTTAAGATCTCACGCAAAGAAGCACTGACTACATTTTCTGATGGTCTACTTTTCGTCGAAGAGGATACAAGGTTAGTCTTCGTAGAAGGGAAGGATGATGTGAGTTTCTACGAAAATGCACTTAAGGTTGGGATAGTCAAATACTCCGTGAGATCGATTCCTTCGATTAAATTCATTCCGGCCAGTAAAAAAAATCCTGCACATGGTGGATGCGAAGAAGTAAAAAAGACGCTTGATCGTTTCGAAGACACAAGTATCGAAAGATTAGTGTATGGAATAATAGATAACGACAACTCAAATACGCCCAAAGGAAACCTACTTGTACTTGACCGATATGCAATAGAAAACTATTTATTTGATCCAATAGTTTCGGTAGGTACCTTAGTGCTGCTTGGTCAGCAATCTAAACTAACCAGCCTCACCGGTATAGGCACAAATGCCTTAATTGACCTGTACTCAAACAGGGTTATTTTACAAGCCTCGATTGATGAACTGATTGCAGCGTATGAGCGTGATGCAGCAACCGTCATTGCTGGCTCAGGGCATACTTGTGATAAAGTCTCATGCGTGTTTACGACAAAATACTCTGACAAACCTATAGATTATGAGCTTCCGAAATGGTTCATAAAACTTAAAAAAGCCGAATTAATGCCGAAAGTCATCCATAGACCCAGAGACATATTTAGTAAGTTTCTAACATCGTCAAACCAACACCTTTTACTCGACTCAGTTGGAGGAATTCATAGTGATATTCTCGAACTTATTAGGAAAATTCAAACTTAAATACCTATTTTAATATCGTGAGTTTTGCCCTCTATAGTGAGATTTTGCAGACTTTAGCTATATTATGTGTTTGTACGAAATTTCGCTGTGATATTAAGCTTATGGTATATACTTATGGTTAATGAATGCTGGCGTTGAGGGTGCTACCGGCTTGAATCTACCAATTAAGACAAAAATATGGTATAATAATGCTAATGTATGTAACATCGCAGGGAGTGTGCTATGAGTTGGATAAGTAGGCTAAGGACTGGTTTGGCTGGGATTGACCCAGAGACACTTAACGCCTATAGATCAGCAATTCCATCTACTATCAATGTGAATGTTCACCAAAAAGCTGATACTTTTATAGCTACCATTGTCTCTGTAGATAATGAGAAATTACCTAAGGAAATCCTTTTGGTAACTGAGGCTCCTTCCGAACAAGCTTTAGTTAGAAAAGTTAATGACCTTATATTTACGTATAAAAATATTCCAGAAAGCTATAGACCATACTACAGTCAAATCCTAAGACCAGAAGGCGCGGTGTCTCGAACTGAAAATCTGAAGTTAGTCAAAGCCGCTTAATGCTTCAATGCCATTTTACAAGTCATCAAATCAACGTAAATTAAGAAAATTCTTCAAAAAACACAACTTTACGCTTGAAGAAGGCGGTGATCATTGTAAGGCGACACATAACCCCACGGGTATTGTATTCGTATTTCCTCGTCACAATACAATATCACCAGGTGTAACCAAAAAAATTTGTGACAGGTTGGTAGCGCTTGGCTATGACAAAGACGAAATTAAACGAGCTATACTAAACTAGCGTGAACAAAATGTTCGTTCGACGGGATATCTCTCAAGCCATTGTAGTTGCGAAGTGTGTCCAATAAGGGGAGCCTACTTGGGCACCCAAGGTAACTACAGTGATCAATTTATAGTCTCACGTATAGAGACTGTTTTTTAATGACATATGCTCGCAGTCTCTCGAATTAGACCTACTATATCTAGGCTTGGATGTATTAGCCAGTCACTGATGCGAGTAATTGCCAAGAATGCTGCAAAGAGCTTACAAATTTGCAGTAAATCAACCACTCGGAGTGAACTTCCTTACAGTTTGCATTAATCTTTCTCGGATAATATGAATTTGTAATACTTATGTTTTTACAAATATATGAGCGAACAAGCCAAACTACCACCAAACTACAACGCAGTATTTGACCAACTAATAGATGGTACGGATCTTGAGGATCCCTCTACTGCTGAGCTCGTTCAAGATGCCAGAAAAACTGCCTGGCAAATGGCTGGTGCGCTGACTGGGCGACTAGATGAACTGAACGTAGACCAATTTGAACAAACGTTCCATGATTTTCCTTTAAGTGATGGTTCGATCCGCGTGGCAATAACACCGCCGTATGGCAATTTTGAAACTTCAACAGGACCGGTGTGGCGCATCGTAATCAATGAAGGTCAGACTATTTACAAAGACGGCAAGCCAAAAGAGCAGTGGGATATCATGGATATAATTGTTGAGCCCGGTGACCTTCGTTTAGCGGTGAATACCGCAAGATTAAATTATGTTGTAGGGTATGGCGAGACTGGATCGCCACCAGGGGTTCCACCTCGGGTAATACGAGATGTTAATACGTATCAATATTCACTCAGCAGTTCTCGAGGTTATGGCATTACACTACCTGAAGCTCCTGCGGGTATGGGCGGGGAGCGATTGAACTACTACCAAAACTTTTCGAACACCGTAGGAACAGCTCTCGAAGTGTTTAATAGGCTATCGGATGTCACAAAACGAGAAACTGCAACAAATCTTGAACAGAATGGGGAATTTTGATCAGCTTTTTGCAAAAGATAAGCACTATTGTATATAATGAAATCACGCCAAACAAAAAACAAAAATGTTCAAAGCGAAATAGTTAGCGTATGCGAGTAAGAAGTATGTACGCGCCCGCTCGGGCGTCCTCCAGGTATCAACCAACACCGCCGCCTCCACCGAAGAAACGGTATAAGGGCCGGCTTGTAGTCGGGTTTATTATCGTCGTAGCAATTGCGGCTATAGCAACACATATTAAACCGGGCAATGCCTCCGCAGCCTCCTCAGTCATACACTCAGGTCTCACGAATTACTGCCTTGATGTACATGACAGCGGTACCGGTAACGGCTCAAAAGTGGACAATTACACCTGTAATAATACGCAGGCTCAATCGTGGACGACGACGTACGATAGAATTCAGCACGGTAGCGATATGTGCCTGAGCGTACAAAATGACAGCGAGTCCGCTGGCGGTGCAGTTGTCATAAACCAGTGCAGTGACGACCCGGACCAGGTCTGGCTACGAGATCAGAATGGTTACGAAAACCCTAATAGCAAACTGTGTCTAGCGCTCCCGACCAGCAACGGGGCCGAACCGGTCGTGGTAGCAACCTGCTCATTACCGAGTACCGTGGCAGAGAAATGGACGCCGTCTCCGCAGGCAACACAAGCCAGCTTTTGCACGCAACTGTCGAAAGGTGAAACAATCGCCTGTAATGCCGCCAAAGAATGGGACAATTGGCAGTCTCAGCCGACTAATCATGAGGGCTTGCTCAACACGTACACCGATGGTGCCCCGTACGAAGAGTGGTGTGCCGACTTTGTAAGCTACGTATATAAAACGGCTGGTTATCCATTCACCCAAGGTGAAGCAAACGGCTGGGACGAGAGTAATGCGAACAATGTCCAAAATATGGGCTTTACGATGCACAGCCCCTCAAACTACACACCAAAACCCGGCGACGTTGCCTACTTCGACTATAGCGGAGGACACGTGGAAATAGTTGTCAGTGGTGGCAAACACCCGACGTTCGTCTATGGTAATTCCGGCACGCTCGACCCAACCACCGGTAACGGTGAAATGGAAGCAAATACGAAACTGAGTGACGGCACCTTAGGCAATCTCGTCTACTACCTATCTCCGAACTAGTCACGGGTCATTCACTACGATAACGTAGTGCTATAATCCCGATATGAACAGCAAACCATCACTTGCAGTCATCTTTGACATGGACGGCGTCCTGATTGATTCCGTAGGGTTGAACTGGCAGGCCTACAATGAAGTGTTATCGAGCCAGTATGGCGTTCGGGTACCGGACGATGAAATTGGGGATTATACTGGCCGCGCTCTAACTGAACAGGTTCCATTGTTCAATCAGAAGTTTCATATAAACATTGATGCGGATAAGTTTTCTTATGATACCGGTGCTATAAAACAGCGGATGTTTGTAAACGTCCAGCCAAAACCGGGAGTCACTAGGCTATTGCAATCACTCGTAGCTGCGAGCGTACCTCGAGCCGTCGGAACGAGCAATTCACTTGAGATTACAAAGGACAGACTAACAACGGCTGGCTTGTGGCAGTTCTTTAATGCATTCGTGACAGAAGAGGACGTACAACAACATAAGCCAGAGCCCGACGTATTTCTTCATGCAGCAGATCTATTACATACAGCATATGCAAACTGTGTCGTCATCGAAGATGCTCCTAATGGAGTCGAGGCTGCGCACCGCGGCAACTTGAAATGCATTGCCGTTGTAACGCCAATTGTTGGTCGCAAGCGCCTGACTAATGCTGATGTCCTCGTAGACTCATTAGAGCAAGTGGACATAGCCATGCTTCGATCACTCGTCGCAGCTTGAACTCGCAAGAAGCATAATGTATCTTACAGTTGCTTATGCTTATAATTTACTACCATAAGGGCAGTAAAGGAGTACTGTAGAGATGATCAAAGATTTCAAAAACTTCATCCTTCGGGGGAACGTCGTCGACCTGGCAGTTGCCGTCATTATCGGGGCCGCGTTCGGCACAATCGTAACGGCGCTCGTCAAAGATTTCATTACACCGCTCATAGCAGCAATCGGCGGTAAGCCGAACTTCAGCGATCTGTACTTTACGGTCAATCACAGCAAGTTCATGTATGGTGATTTCATAAACGCCGTGCTTTCATTCCTCATCATCGCACTCGTCGTCTTCTTTTTGGTCGTACAGCCGATCAATAGACTCATTGCACTCTCAAGGCGCGGCGAGGAAACTGCAGAATCTGATGATCGGCCTTGTCCAGAATGCTTGAGTACAATTCCCAAGGCGGCATCCCGCTGTGCATTTTGTACTGCCAAAGTTGCACCGGCGAAATAATACATTCTTAAGAGAAACAAAAAAGCGGCCGATATAGCCGCTTTTTTGTTATCTACAATAACTTACGCCATTGCGCGGGACATTTCTCCCATACCGACCAGTGTCCAGGTGCGCTCGCTGTTATCGAATTTCAGGCGGTAGTCGTTGACGCCGTCGTTCATGTCAAACAGCTCAACGAGACGCTGACCTTTCTTCACAAGGTAGTGAAATCCTGATTCAACAAACGTGTACTCGTTGCCGTCAAATTCAATGCGACGAGGGAAGGCTTGCAGCTGGCTAGCGCCGTTTCGAAAGTACATGCTCGTTACGGTTACTTCTTTGTTGACTGGTGTTCGAAGAGTGTGGTTCATTAAGTTCAAGCTCCTTAACTGAAAGGGTTTATAAAGAGTATCTGGTTAGTCTATTTGCTAATCAGCGAACGGCTTTTTTGGAATTTATACGACTTGGCGAGAGAACAACTACCGTTCAAAAAGTTATTCTTTTATTAGCCGATTGGTCGTTTGCTTGAACTCAGAGGACTTGCAGTGACGCTTTGCTGTTGCCAGTGTGTATACATCCCAAATATTGTATAAGCCTGCACGTAAGAAGGTTGTTACCAGCACGCACATTGCTACCTATTAGTATATCGCTCGTGGTGAATGGCTTGCAATAGACCGTACCAAACCACGTAACAGGGGTCTTGACACCCCCGTCACTTACCCTTCGTTGTAAATAATGTATCAATTACGACGCAAATATTGACAATCATTTTATAACAGCTACAGTACAAAATATGACTGAGTTACCAAGAGAACCACTCCCATTCATTCCATACGATCGTCCGGAGCTCATTGAACGACAAGTATCCCGGCTCGCTTTCATGAGCGAGCTGTTGCAACCAGATAGTTCTGGCGATCCGAGAGCAATTTTACTGCCCGCAGACCATGACGGCGATGAAAAGCCTGAAGCATTAGAGCTCGTACTAACCGAGCAGTACATGTGGAGTCTGTACCGCGATGAAGTACTGATGCCAAATCGGGAAGCGTTTTTGGAAGATACACCCTCAGGCCAGGTTATAAGCCACCATATGACCATGGTAAGCCATCTTGGCAGATGGGCAGATGACATGCGCCAATTCGAACGCCTGGTATCTTTAGAGGTCCAACCAGAGCCTGATTCACAATCGGTTGCCGAGTGGGCCATTGAGAATCTGGGCATAGATATTGAAAACGTCTACCGGGCGGCAGCGTTCGTTGATGCAGATAATGAGGCAGAAGAAACCGTCGCGATGGCAATTGCTAAGATTGAGGGTGCCTACCGGGGGCTGCAAGCTGCTACCTTGCTACTCATGGCTATTCCTGAATTGCAATTAGGGCACGTTGGCCAAACGCTTTATCTAGCAGATGAGCGCGAAGGTACCTGGCAGGTAAAAACCATTACGGGTAACGGTAATCTTGAGCTTAGGCGTACTGATCGCAGAGCCCCCTATACGCAGCGCCGTATCGCTACTTTTGAAGAAGTTATGGCTTGGAACGATTTGCACCTCGTGCCGGATCAAGCTTCCGGCGTACACGATGTACCTGAAGATACGTTGAAAGCATAAGCAAAATACTGTATTGTCATAGTTACTATATCCTAAAGCAAAAAGGTAACGATTATGACGAAAGAAAAAGGTAGATTAGGACTCCTACTCTCAGCACTTTTGACACTTGTTATTCTAGGTGTTGCACCGGCAATCGCGGGCGCAACTGAATTAGTTCCACCAACAAACGATTCCTCGCACACCACGCTGCCGCCGACTAAACCAAATGATCCCTCCACCAGTACGGATACCGTAGACCCAGGCGGTCCAAACGTTCCAGCAGGCGACACGCACACAAATACCGATCCGATAGTGACACCAGCACAAACGCAGACTAAGGTCGACAACTTACAACAGCAGGGTAATACCTATCTGACACAACTCCGTAAACACGATGAAACTACGAACCATCAGTCTCAAACTCAGACCACAGCCAACCGACAAAAACGCTGCCAGTCGCTGCAGACCATGCTAAGCAAGCAGATCACTAAATACGGGCAGAATGCTCAAAACCACCTCACGACCTTCAACGCAGTACTAACTAAGGTCCAGGCATATGCTACCAAGAATAACGTCTCCACCTCTGCATACACGAGCCTCGTTGCAACCGCTACTACCCAGCAGACAAATGCCACCCAAGCGGTCGATGCACTGAAGTCAGTTTCCGTAACGTTCAACTGCAGCCAGCAAGATCCAGCCTCATCACTGTCAACGATCAAAGCAGCCGTCGATAGCACCCGCTCGGCGTTACAGGCCTACCAGAAATCAATTGCAGCGATCATCAGTAACCTTGAAGCTAAAGCTAAGCAGTAAGGAAGGGAGATACCACTATGTCACTTACGGAAGATCAATCAGGTTTCGGACACGTTGGCATTATCCTGTTTGTGCTCGCAATAGCAATTATCGGATTCAGCGCCATCGAAGTCCTCAATGCAAACAACAAAGTTGCGCTGTCGACAAACACCGCAACAACAACGTCGCCGCAAAGTGTGAGCGTACCCAGTACCATTTCGAATAAGACAAGCCTCCAGCAAGCGTCACAAGCACTCAGCGATTCAAATTCACAAGCCCAGTCAGAACTAAATTCAGACTCGCTCAACAGTTCCATTAACTCGATGCTCTAAAAGAGCATACTACAATAAGGTGCTAAGCTATCAATATGCATCTCAAGGCGCTCAGGTACGCGTATCAGCAGCTTATTACGCATCCAAGTAGGCAAGTTCCGTTTTGGATATTAGCTGGCTTTTTACCGACATTTCTCATATCACGTTTTATCGTAGATGAATCTCCGAGTCTCTATCTTTCTGTCCATGGCACGCACGTGCACCATTTGACGTACGGCATCATAGTTCTGGCAATTACCGGGTTTATATCATTGGTAATGCCAAACGTACCTAGAAGGGCATTGGCTGCAGTTTACGGCATAGGATTGGCGCTCGCTTTTGATGAATTCGGCATGTGGCTGCACCTGACCGCTAACTACAATATTGAAACCTCCATTGATGTGATGGTCGGTATCCTGGTGTTCTTAGTAATTGTGGTATACGGTGTCGAAATCGCTCGTAGTGTCGGTCGCTTTTTCCGGGACAACGGAGTTTAGTCAACCCTTAAACTGGCAGGGAGGGGAGAATGGGTACATAGCGGCCCTGCTAACGCTTACGGGAGTTTTGGTTCGTATGTTATTAGCTTTAAAGCAGCAAGGTCCTCCCCTCCATGTTGGATTATGAGTAATAACTCGAACATGCTCTATGATATGTATCACATTTATTACAGAGTGTGAGTTTTAACACGGTGATATATGTCCTAATAGGCTACAGTGAAATCGTACTTGTATAAAAGAAAGGAGGGAGTTTTGCAGCAAGCAGCAAATCAACAAGGGGGCAGCCTTATTTAAGTCTCCCCGTAAAAAAGGGCGAGGTCGACGACCTC
>Ga0206826_1050_pt1 | contig 19606 bp, 17 predicted proteins | sample Alteio_BWOrgCont_80_FD_152636 | JGI IMG/M metagenome (GOLD analysis project Ga0206826, IMG submission 152636) | Enriched cells from forest soil in Barre Woods Harvard Forest LTER site, Petersham, Massachusetts, United States -... | ecosystem: Environmental > Terrestrial > Soil > Temperate forest >... | reverse complement strand
TCCGCTACGCTCCGGCTCCAGATCTCACTGCAAAAGATTGACACCAGAGAAAAGAGAAATATCATAACTACAGAAGGCAGTGATTCCACTTTAACTCAGACCAATCCCTGTCGCATACTTCGGGTCCACCGTACACAGTCGAAAGAGCAGGATCTGAAATAAAGTCATTAACCGCATCGTCAGACCAATCTAGTATAGGGTGGATATTTATTATCCCTGTGGAGCAGATCTCAAAAAAGATTTTCTTTGCGCGGGTCTCAGTTTGCTCCCATCGTATCCCTGTTAAGCAGGCTGTCGCACATATTTTCTTGAGCCCTCGGTCCATGGTTGAAACTTTATCTGAATCATTTGCAGCTTCAAAGACCCTTAAGTCAAAACCAAAATGCTTCTGCAGTATACGGCGGTATTGGCGTTGCACATCATACTTCTCGCCCGGGATATCAACGGTAAGCACAGGAATCTTAAGTCCCTGTTTCCGTGCAAGACTTAAAAGAACCACGGATTGCATACCAAAACTGCTGGTGATCACGAGACCACCACCATAAATTTCATAAGCCCAAGCAATGCGTTCCAGGGCGCTCATATCTTTTAATTGTTGCAAATGATTTTCCGACATGTGGATTTTCAAGGCTTCGATAAGATGAACATGCCCTCAAATGTGCCCCGATGGGCTGCAGGATGTCAAGAATTTTGATGATGGCGTAAGTAGCAGTTCTCAGGCCTCTGCGCCTATTTCGGATGTCCTTGAACCCGAAGCTTCGAAGATGAAACTGCCCTTGGACTTGATGAGCAACATCTGTTTTCCCAGCGTAGCGCCGAAGATTCATAATTGGCGTAGCTACATACAAACTGGCACAAAACGATATCCGTCCAATGACCTTTTCTCTGCATCACTGTTCTTTACCTGCTCAGCGCGTTGTGACCACTTGGCTTTCCTGATGTATTCATAATGCTCCTCTGGCATGCCATGCCAACGTGCAATAGTTAGTCTTTTGCTTTTACCATCCATGAGTTCGGCCACATAAACTGGAATATTGGCGCGGTTTAGTAGATCTCCAGCGAAATAGGATGTGTCAGACCATTTAAGAAGAAATCTTTCATATTGTGTGGGGTCACGACATAAAAACATTTCCGTTTCTGCATCATGGGTGAGTCCAATATGCCTGTTATCCACTAAAATTGAAGAGATTTTTACAAGGCCAATTGCGTTGGCACAAATTATCTGCCTGGCACATGGAGCACATATAGGATGCGTGCAAACCAAAAGGTTGTCTTCATCCGGCGTGCAAGTGGCAGAAGAGTCGGCGAAAATGGGATTCGGCATGGGAGTTTTCTGTGCATACAACTGAAGCAAGGCTTCTTCTGCATGCTGAGCTAGAAAATTTCTGTTGCCATTTACAAAGTCATTTTGTTGGTGGGCGATACCTTGTGGCGTCGTGTTAACGGCTTCGAGAGCGCATTGGCCAAAGCTATTATAAATCAAACTGGCAATCTTTGATGCACCGTACTGGCTTTTTTCGGCAACCCGGCGGGCGCCTTTTATTGCGGCTGCAACCTGGGTCGGAAAAAGATCCAAGGCATTATAATGGTGTGAGAAGTTTGTTTGATTTCTCATTTACGTGGCCAGATCCAATGCTGAAGGAGATAAACCAGTATCAGACATCGTTTGTATAGGCTGCGGTAACTCATGCCTCATCATCTCATACATCATGTGTTCAGAATGATGATGCCCCACCCTGTTGGGTTCTGATTTTGCTGCAAGCCATAGAGGATCTAAGGCCGTTTTAAGCAGGTTCTTTGAAAGACCGTAATGATGTTGAATATCAATATTGGAGGCCGTCATATCCTGGAGCCAAGCGTTCAAAATAAATCTTTGCGCATGTGCAGAAAAGCGGTGAATCCCGATGCTATTTTGGGAAGAGTTTTGTGTCGTTGTGAGATGGCTATAGGCTTGTATTAAAGAGGCAAGTAACCCGCCCCCTATTTCCAGCTGCATAACCTGAGTGGGAACAGACTCTCCGCTGCGAGCAACAAAATTGTATGGGTAGCCCCGATACGCTATTACGACAGGGCCAGAGGCTCCTGTGACTGTGATATCCCATGTGTCCGGATCAATTGCAAAATCAGATTTATCTTTGAGTTCCGCAATAATTGGTCCAAATTCTTGATCGCTGCTAGAGGCGCTGATCAGTTGTACCCCAGGGCGATAACCAAGGGGCCATAAATCCTTAAAAGGATTGCGGCCTGAGCAGCCAATAACGGTGTCAGAATTTAACATTAAATCTTCTAGTTTTTCGGAACGCCCGATCTTTCCCTGAAGATGTTCAGGAACAATACTGTTTGGGCTTGGGTCATAAAATTGAACACTACTCCCTTGGCGTATGAGTGCCTCAGCCATTCCCATACCGATGCTGCCTAATCCGATAATACCAATTTCTTGGCCTAGTAGGTCATTCCCTTTAACACGCGCAAGTTCATCTATCACGGCGATGGAATAGATTGGACTGCTAATATACGTCTTTATTGCGCATTTTGCCCAGGATATAACTGGAAAAAGCGACGGATGTTTTTCCAGCTCCAATATGCCAGAGGAGGTCTGTTCAACACCTGCAATTAAGTAATCCTGTGTTAAATCAGGCGGCATATGCTTGATGCATTGACCGCCATCATCCAAAACCAAAATATGCTTTATATTGCGGTTTCTAATTGCCCGCCGAACGTTTTCCCATAGGTGGGCTACGTCCATTTCAAGAAACTGGTTAAATTCCCCAGGATGAGGCATTGTGCTATCCGGTACAGAGATTCCTTCGTTGCGTAACGTCTTTATAACTTCTGCTCCATTCGAATATACTTTTCCCAACATAAATATATTCGTGGGCTCGACGCCTAGTCTACCTAGACCCCTGCAAAGATCTGGCGTTTGCCACAACATATGTTGCACGCCTACAATAGCTGTGCTTTCAAAACGAAAGTTGGCAGCCTGAGCTTGTGCAATCACGGCCTTGGTTACTGGCAACAAATCTTGTTTCTCTATTGCCATTTTTTAAGCCTCAACCACCAGGATATGAAATAGCAGGGCGGTGCGGCTTCCAGATCTCTCCAGGAACACCATGGGTCATTGGAAGCGGACATATGGGGCGCACGGGGCGATCACCGGACCAATGTTGAGAAAGTATTTCTTCTTGCTGGAGAAAGCTATCTACGCCACGGCGGAACAGATGGATGCACAGCGTACGTGTTACAAGGTCATTCCGCATTTTCTCTTGGGGCATCTCTGCACCATAAAAATTAATCAAAGCCTCTTGGACATTATCGCAGATATAGTCATAGGGCTGAGAGCCGAAATCAAATCCGTTTAGGCGAGAGCTGTCATGAACCCTTTCTTTCAACTGCAGTACGATATCATCATGGTCCTTCAGGCAAATAGCATAATGCGCTGCCCATAAACAAATGGAGGTCCAGTTCTTCCAGAATTCTTGCCTGTCCATGTGGATGGAGCCTCTTTCGCTCAAGGTTTTATCCACCACGTCCATAAGCTGGATCGCGTTGTTTACTACATGGGTTTCTAGACAAACTCCCTTCGCCGCGGAAACAATGTATGATAATCGCCTAGCCATGGCCTCAATTTCCGGCTGATCCAGCTCTTCTCTCAGAAAGCGTGCGAAGGGCAGTTCCTGAAGGTCTGACGGGGATAAATTCAAGTTATCTGCATAGCGAAATACGTTATGGAAATTTGCATAAGGATAGTTGGTCCAACCGAAACCATGCAGGTAGTCATGTATGCTATATCTGAATAAGGTTAAGAAATTCCCGATGAGATCAGATTTTAATCCTTTCTCTAATGGTAAGGTTTCCTGGTCGAATAGAAATTTGTTTCCAAAGATGCTTCCGTGAGATTTAAAATCGTGTCCCCTCGGATTTCTTGTGAAAGCAAAGACAACGCTATGGTCATCACAGAACTTAATCCGTCCAAATTCATTTTCAAGATTATCTGGCCGCCCAAATTGATTATTGGGCGTATCTGCGAAAGCAAAGGTCTGGGTTGTATAGAGATATCCCGTGTAGAAGGACTGCAGGCGTTGCATCCGAAAAATCTGCTCAATGGGAACGCCTGTCAGTTCACTAACAATGAGCCAATTTGACTTTGACCTTAGCAGTTCGCGCTCAACGGCTATCTCTAAAGGCTGGGTATTTAATGTCTCGTAAACTGTTTCTACGGAAGGTGCATTATCATCCGTGATGCAGTCAAAAAGCCTGTGGCCAAATTGAATTTGTCCAATATCGCAAGGAGTCTGTCCTAGAATTTTAACTTGGGCCATTATTGCTACGGGGTAATTGTGTTAGAGGAAGAGACGACTAGTATGTACAATACTTGCCTACACGACGTGGTGGTTGGGAAGCAAGTAAAATCTTTCATTATTGGCCCTGGGGTGAAATCCCCACCGCGAAGGCGGGGGCCTAGCCGGGTATTTACATTAGAAAACTATCTGCCATCCCGCGCAAACTGATCTGGCCGGTATAGTTGCCAAATAGAATACGGCCCGGTGCAGCACAAAAATCTTCGCGCAGGATTTGATGCGCAGCAGCCAGAGCAGGCGAGTAAAGGGGAATGGCACTCGGCCAGCGGTGAATGACGATTTGTAGTGGCGGGGCGGAGAGTTTCAGCATTGCTTGCAGTTCCGTTTCGACGAGGACATTCAGCGCCGTATCGGACAGATTCAAAATGTCCGTATCGCCTGTTCCGCCAAGCATGACAGTATAAGAGGCGATATTTTCTTCATCCCGCACGCGACCCGCAAAGCCGCAGGAATTAAATAGAATGCCCAGCGCGCGCCGCGGTTCATGCGCTGCACACAATACGCCGATGCCTTCAGGCGCTCGGTAATGTTTTTTGTCCAGAAAAACCGTCGCGGCAATGAGCGGTGCGTAACGAATGGCGGCAAGCGCATGGGCGGATCGCGGAAATTGGGACTGTAAAATTTGTGCGGCCGAGGGTGCGGGCGCGGTAATAATCACATTCGCCGCATCTGGCAGTACGGTAACTTGTTTCCCCAAAAAGATTTGCGCGCGCGGCGATTGCTTAATACGCTCAAGCATCGCTTGGGTGAGCGCCGTCATGCCAGCACGTGGCGCCATGGCATACGGGCGGTAGCGGCCGTGTGGTTGCGTGCAAAGGTGGTGAAGCAATGATTTTCCGCACGGCGGCAAAAGCGCGGGGAAAACCAGTTGCGGTGATAGCTCCGCCGCGCACGCCGCGTAAATACCTTTCAGCATCGGATAGATGAGATTATCCAGCGCAGGCTGTCCCAAGTGGTGCAAGACCCATTCATGCAGATTTTCGTAGGGCGGTTTCGCAGGCATGAAGGCTGCGCGCGCGGCCATGCCGGCGGTTTCAGTCAGTGACAAAGGAAAACGGCAGAATTCACCGCCGCGCCAAATATATTTTTTCTTCGTGCGCGCGGCCACAGTTTCAATCCCGAGTTCCTGAAATAGCGCTTCCGTCGCGGGCGAGGAGCGGATGGTATGCGCCGCTGCTTCGGCGATCCCATATTCTGTTTGTGCCGTGTGAATTAATCCGCCTGCGCGATTTTGTGCTTCGTATAAAGTGACGCGCCAACCGCGAGCAAGCAGCCGGTACGCCGCGAGCAATCCCGCGAAGCCCGCGCCGATGATAATGGCTTCTTGATGTTTATCATTAAGCCTTCCGAGCATTAAATTGTCTTGCTGAAAATCGGCGCATCCGGTTGCCGTCGTTGCAACCGCGCGTCAAAGGCCATGCAGATATTGCGCAAAAAGGGCCGCCCGGATTCTGTCAGGCAAATGGCATCCGGTGCCATTTTGACCAAATTATCATTAGCGAATTCCATCAGGAGCTGAGCCAGATTGTGCATCGAGTCCGTGAAAGTTTTTGTGTCCCAGCTTGTCTCAAATTGCGTCATCAGGTTTAAAATATGACGGCGCAAAATCAAATCTTCTTGGGTCAGACGGTGACCGCGCGCAATCGGCAATTCATCCGCCGCAATACGCGTGGTATAGGCCGTCAAATCTTTTTCATTCTGCGCGAAACAGGTCCAGGCATCGCCAATCGCTGAAACGCCCAGCCCAATCATGGGCGAAACATGATGCGACGTATAACCCATAAAATTGCGGAACAGCGTGCGCTCACGCATTGCGGTGGCCAGCTCATCTTGCGGCAAGGCAAAATGATCCATGCCGATTTCCATGTAACCAGCAGCGAGGAACATTTCACGCCCGCGTTCGTATAGCGCGCGCTTCGCCGCGCCCGCGGGCACGTCTACATCCGTGAATTTTCGCTGGCCGGTTTTACCAAGCCACGGTACATTCGCGTAGGCATAAAAAGCGATACGGTCCGGGCGCTGTGCAATCACTTGCGTGATGGTTTTTTCAATGCCGCCGAGCGTCTGGCGCGGCAGGCCGTAAACCAAATCATAATTGACGCCTGTGTAACCGACGGCGCGCGCCGTATCAGTAAGGCTGCTCACCAGCTCCGCCGATTGCACGCGGTTGATCATGTCTTGCACGGCCGGATCATAATCTTGCACGCCTAGGCTGATGCGCCGGAAACCTAGGGAATATAGGGTTTTTAGGTGGTCATCTGTCGTCACGCGCGGATCGGATTCGAAGGACATGCGAATGTCTGGCGTCGGTGCCATGCCGAGAAATAGATTCGATAATAAATCTTCGAGCTCGCGCGGCGACATAAAGGTGGGCGTGCCGCCGCCCAGGTGGATTTCCGCAACCCGAATCTTTTGCGCGCCGAGTTTTTTCAGGTACAGCGACCATTCGCGTTTCACTGTTTCGATATAGGGCCGCGCACGGCTGTGATTTTTAGTGATGATTTTATTGCAGGCGCAAAAAGTGCAAAGCGCCTCGCAAAAAGGTAGATGCACATAAATCGCTGCTCCCCGGTTGTTTTGCGTGCTGGCGGCGAGCTCGTCGTTCAGCGCGGCGATCCACTGGGATTCCGTGGGCGCGGTTTCCCAATAAGGCACAGTGGGATAGCTGGTGTAGCGCGGACCCGCAACGTCATATTTTTCGAAGAGGCTGCTCATGCCGCCGCGGATTCCGCCGTGAAAAACTGCCGAGCCATTTGCACGAAGACGCGTACGTTTTCCTCGCGCGCTTGCGGCGTCACGCCGTGACCGAGACCGCAGATCCAGCCGCGCCGCAATTCAGCCGGAACGGTGGCCATGCCGGTAAAAAAATCACTCGCGCGCGCGCGGAACTGCTCCGGCGGCAGGGTTAAATGCGCGGGATCAAAATTACCTTGCAGGGCATAGCGCGCGCCGAAATCGCGCATCGCCAATGTCATATTTTGATATTGATCAATGCCGAGACAGGTGATGGGAAAATCGTTGAGTAGGCGCCAATAATCGGCGTTCAGTCCTTTGCCGTAATAAATGATGGGCGTGTCAGGATAGGCGCGGTGAAATTCGTCGATCACGCGCGTGAGGTACGGCACATAAATTTCCGCGTAATCTTTTTGCGTCAGATCACCCGCGCAGGAATCAAACATCGCAATGCAATCGGGCTGGGCGGCGGCCTGGATTTTCATATTTTGCAGCAGCACGGGATGAAGCTTTTCTATGAAGGCGGCAAAACGGCCGTCTCGCAAGCCCGCTTGCGCGGAGCTGCAATCGCCTTTATGCGATCCTTCAACGGCAAAGAAATAAAGCGTCAGCGGGCCGCCGACAAAGCCGATGAGGTCTTTTTCCGGCGTCAAGAGCGCGCGCGTTTGGCGCAAGGCTTCCGCCTGGAAATCAAAAAATCCGGCAGGGATATTTTCGTTGTAGTTTTTTAAATCGGCGGTTTCACGCAAATGCCGCGTGAGCTTTGGCCCCGGCGCGAAATCCAGCCCGATCCCCATGGCTTCGAGCGGAAATAGGATATCTGAAAATAAAATTGCCGCGTCGAAGTCAAAATCGCGCATCGGGCCCATGGCAACTTCGGCGGCCAGCAGGGGCGTTTTACAAACTTCAAGAAATGAATGACGTACGCGCATAGCCTGATAGTGCGCGTGGTAGCGCCCGGCCTGGCGCATCATCCAGATAGGCGGCGCCCCTGTGTTTTGCCGGCGGAGGGCGGCAGTCAGTTTATTCACCGTAAAGCTCCCTGAGCCATGCACGCGCGTAACGCGCGGCATAGGTGATGATGATGCGCGCTCCGGCGCGGCGGATGGCGTGCCAGGTCTCTAGGTGCGCGGCGGCGGCATCAAGCAGGCCTTGCGCTGCAGCGGCCTCCACCATCGCATGCTCGCCGCTCACATAATAAGCCGCGAATGGCAGGGGAATTTCATCCGTCAAAGTCTTCAGCACATCCAGGTAATGCACGGCCGGTTTAACCATTAAAATATCCGCGCCTTCAGCGGCATCGCGCAGCGAGCAAGCAAGTGCGTCATCCGCACGGCGAAAATCCATTTGATAGGTTTTCCGGTCTTGCAGTTTTAATTTGTTATCAGGCGTGGAATCTTGCGCGATACGGAAGGGGCCGTAAAAAGCGCTCGCGAATTTTGCGGAATAGCTCATCAAGATCGTTTGTTCAAAATCTTTGCGGTTCAACGCTGCGCGGATGACGCCGATGCGGCCATCCATCATATCGGATGGTGCTATGCAATCTGCCCCTGCCTCAGCGCAGGCAATTGCCATGTCGGCGAGCGCCGCCGTGCTGGCAGGGTTCAGCACATGATCCATCGCGTCATTCAAAATGCCACAATGGCCATGCGCGGTGGAAGCACAAAGACAAACGTCTGCCGCCAGCCAAATGTCGTCTCCGAATTGCTTTTTCAAAGCGGCGATTTGCGCGCTTAGAAATGAATGATTGAATTCGTGCGCGGCCTTTGCTGCGGGCGAAGCAAAAAGCAAAAATTTCGTCACGCCGTTTTTCATATCTTCTTCTACTTGGCGCGGCAGTGTTTCGGACGTATCGCGGTAAGTGCCATTTAGGCCCGGTACGGCTTCACGCGCGCGCAAGTTTTCCGAAACGAACAGCGGCTGAATCATTTGCCGGTGCGAGACGTGAACTTCAGCCGTGAGTTCGCGCACGTGCGGCGAGCCGCGCAGACGGCGGTGGGTGAGGGGAGCTTGATGATCAGGCATAGATGAGTTTGTTTAATCGAGCAGCGGTAAAACCACAAGGTTTTGCACACCCTGCGCGCGCAAATATTCCCCCGTTTTGCCGGGGCCGCAGGCATGAATGGCATCCTTGCGCGCGTGAATGTGAAGCGTGCGGTACTGGCTGGCGCTCGACCAGATCACAACGTCCGCCGCGGCGATTTCAGTCATGGCTTTGGGTGGCGGGTTCGGCACCAGGCGGTAGGTAGGGCAAAGGTGCATGCCCTCCCAGCCGATCGCGTCCGCATGCGTGTAAATATTCCATTCGGTGAGTGGGGGCAGTTTGAGCAGCGGCTCGGCCAAAAGTCTTTGGATAAAATTAAAACCGAAGCTGTCGGCGCAGCCTTCTGCCCACAGGCCGCGCCGGGCGAGCTCGAACCAACTGGCCGTGCCGGAGGTCCAAATACGTATGCCGCGCGTGATAGAGTCGGGCGCGGCGCGCGCATTGGCGATAAAGGCGGCGGCGGAATCCGTGACGTACGCCGATAGTTTTTCAGTCGTAAAAATTTTTGAATTCCATTCGCGGCCGTGCCAGATTTTTTTGCCGGAGAAATCAGGGATGCTGGCGTAGCGCATTTCGCTCACTTCGGCGCCGTTTTGGTCTTTGCCGCGCACAAGCGTGAGCGGCGACGGCAGATTCGGCAATTGCAACGTGGTGACGCCGAAACGTTGATGGCAGCCACCGCCATGCTGGGTCAGCACCGCGAGTTCGCTATGAATTTGTTGCGCGGTCAACGGGTCATGCAGCGCGCGTAGGATTTCGATAACATCCGCGCGGTCTGCGCGCGCCTCAATTGCTAGCGCGCCCTGGCCTGGCGCACCCGGGCAGTGCGTGAGCGGCAGCACCATCCATTTCAATCCTACTAAATGCTGACCCAAAATCGGCCGCGCGGCATCATCAGCATATAGGCGCACAAGACCAGCAAGCGCCAATACGATGCCGTCCAGCGCTCTCTCGCCGTCTTCGTGAAGGCGTTTAAGGCGCGTATCCACGTTGCCGCGCATGGGAGTAGTTTCAATGTGAATTGGCGCAGAAGAAGCTTGCGGCAAGGCGCGCGCCAAAAATTTTGGCACGAGTTCATGACGGCGCGGCGCGGAGGTGCCGATTTTGATAGGCCGGCCGCTTGCCAAAATTTCCATGATATCCGTGCGGAATAACGTGATATCATAAGGCGGCGCGCGGGGCGGGATGGCGGCGGTGACGAGGCCTGCCGGTCTTTGCGTTCCCAAATCCTTCATCGAATGGACGGCGAAATCAATGTCACCAGACAGGAGTTTTTCATCAATATCGCGCGTGAAAATACCAACCGTTTCCATTTGCCACAGCGGCGCGGTCTGGTCGCGGTCGCCGTGGGTTGAAATGCCAACAAATTCGATTTCCACATTCGGATGGGCAGCGCGCAAAGCGACGGCGATCTGACGCGCCTGCGCCATCGCTAACAAAGACTTGCGCGTGCCTAATTTCAATTTCATAAGAACTAATTACGCTGCCTCAAGCAGTTTGACGAGGGCTTCGGGCTCAATATGCGCTTCGCGCAACAGATTATCGCAAGCGCGATTGCGCAGTGCGCGGGCGAGCGAATCTACCAGGTGATCCATCTCCTCATCGCTGTGATAAGGCGAGGGCGTCAGGCGCAGACATTCCTCGCCCCACGGCACGGTGGGGTAATTGATGGGCTGAGCGTAAACGCCGTAAGCGTGCAGCAAGGCATCGCTAATATTCTGGCACAAAATCGGATTGCCGATGACAACTGGCACGATGTGTGAAGGCGTGTGGGAATAATGAATTCCAGCCGCCGCGAGTTTTTGCTTGAGGGTTTCAGCGCGCTCTTGATGCCGCGCGCGCAGATCCCGCGCGGTTTTTAAAATCTGAATAGATTTTTGAGCGGCGGCGCAAATGGCGGGCGGCAGGGGCGTCGTAAAAATAAAACCGCGACCGTAACTGCGAATACAATCGATGATCATATGATCCGCGGCAATATAACCGCCGATCACGCCGAAAGCCTTGGCCAGCGTGCCATTAATAATGGTAATGCGATGCATGAGGCCATCGCGTTCGGCTACGCCGCCGCCGCGCGCGCCGTAAAGTCCCACGGCGTGCACTTCATCCAGATATGTCATGGCATTATATTTTTCGGCCAAGTCGCAAAAGGCTGCGATGGGCGCAATATCGCCGTCCATTGAATAAACGGATTCAAAGACAATAATTTTGGGCCGCTCGAGCGGAATGGATTGCAGGATTTCTTCAAGATGCTCAGCGTCATTGTGCCGGAAGATGCGTTTTTCGGTGCGGCTGTCCTGGATACCGTGAATCATCGAAGCGTGGTTTCGTTCATCCGAAACCATCACGCAGTCAGGAAAAATCTTGCCGAGCGTCATAAGCGCCGTTTGGTTCGCAACGTAGGCAGAGGTAAAGAGCAGCGCGGATTCCTTGCCGTGCAAATCCGCCAATTCCTCTTCCAGCAGCAAATGATAATTCGTCGTGCCCGAAATGTTGCGCGTGCCGCCCGCGCCGATGCCCACGCTTTCCGCGGTTTCCGTCAGGGCGCGGATGACGTCGGGATGCTGGCTCATGCCCAGGTAATCGTTGCTGCACCAGATAGTGATTTCCATTTGCGAATATTTGCAAGGCCGGTAAATCGCTCGCGGATAACGGCCCTGGATGCGCTGCATATTTTTGAATTTGCGGTAATTGCCTTTTGCCTTAAGCGCGTCGATTTTCTCGGCGAAGACTCGGGTGTAACTTTCCATGCTATGCTTTTACGCCCCGTGGGCAGGCGTGGCAATGGGCCGGACAGGCGCGGATTTCGGGTGGCGTCAAGACTAGGTCGTGTAGGGCCGCAATGAAAGCAGGATGAAGCGAAACCGTCGGCACGCGGCCATAATAAGATATGTTTTCTGCCACCGCGAGGTGGCGGTATTCGATATCGAGTTCGACCAGAGTTTCAAGATGCTCAGAAACAAAGGCCAGCGGCACGATTACAAGCGGCGTTTTTTCGCGCGCGGCGCGCAAGATTTCATCGACGGTATAGGGCTGAACCCATTTCAGCGGGCCGACGCGGCTTTGGTAAGTGACCAGCCAATCAAGATCAGGTTCATTCAGCGCGGCGGCGATCGCGGCGGCTGAACGCTGCACCTGGAGCGGGTAGGGATCGCCGCGGCGTACGACGATTTGCTCAGGCAGGCCGTGTGCGGAAAAGAGCACACGCGGGCGGCCATGTTTTTTTGCTTCGGTCAAAAAGGGTGCGACCAGTTCCGCTTGCGCGGCCACATATCCGGGCGCGCCTGGATAACAGCAAATGGTTTGCGTGGGGATATGGAGGCCCTGGCGCTCGGCAGCTTGCCTCCACACGCGGGTGAAGGAAGCGGTTGTGGTCGTGGAAAATTGCGGATAGAGCGGCAGCAAAATAATGCGCTCCGCTTCCCAGGCCTTGACAGCGGCAACGGTTTCGGCGGCCAGAGGGTGCCAATAACGTTGGGCGGTAAAGACTTTGTAATTGGATTTTTCTTCTGCATTCAGCAAGTTTTGTAACGCATCCGCCTGCGCCAGCGTATTTTTCTGAATGGGCGAAGCGCCGCCCATATGGGCGTAAAGCGGCGCAACCTTAGGCGCGCGGGTGCTGGAAATCAGCCAGGCGAGCGGCGCGCGCAGCCAGGCGGGCAGGGCGATGATGCTGGAATCATTGAATAAATTGAACAAAAACGGCTGGATCGCGGCTGGGTTGTCCGGTCCGCCGAGATTAAAAATCACAACCGCTGTTTTAGGATAGGGCATGCGTGCAGTGGCGCATGTTTAGCTTATTTTTCAGTATCCGGATAGCGGGTAGGTTAAGCGAAAAATAATTGGAAGAACTACGCCGTAATATCTACTTTTTGTGTGATCAGGGAAAATAGATTGCTGCCTGAATCTGAATCGCTCGGGCCGCTGAGCAGGCTGGCTTGCCAGCCGAGCTGTTGGCTATCGCCGCTCGTGTCGCCTGCCGCCGTTGCCTGACCCAGGAAAAGGCTAATGATGCTATTCACGTAGCTTGGTTGATTGAGCTTGCTGATATCCACATCCTTTTCAACGGTGGCGTTTTGGGTTTCGATGTCTTGTGAATAAAATTCGTTGGGTATGTTGTAGGCTGTTTGCACAACCTGCATTAGCGCTTTATCCGCCAAGATGCTATAGCCGCTCGTGGCGCTCGGCGCGTTTTGCTGGAAGTAAACAGCATAACGCAGAGCTTCGTTTTCTTGGCCCAGCGCTTCCTGGAAAATATCCGTATTGTAATTTTTTTCGATGGTTTTCTCGAGTGTCGTCCCGGTAGTGGTCTTAGGCGTTCCAATTAGCGGTCCGCCCTGGCCCGGCAGCACACTGCCGTTGGCATCCGTTTCCGCGCCGACGGGCACAATATTATCCGTGCCAGTCTGACTGTTGGCGGAATAATAACTGGTAGTGCCATATTGCGTCAGATTGCTGGGGTATTCGAACTGGCTTACCGCCAGGCGTCCCAAGGTGAGCGTGACGGTCTGACCGCTGCCGCTGGTGGGGTCGTAGGTGGCTGTGACGTTGCCGTTCTGATCAATATTGAGCGACTGGCGCGTGCCGATGGCAACGCTGTCCGTTTGCACGGGCGACATTTCGGAGCTGAAGCTACCGTTGCTCACCACACTGCTTAAATTCAAGTTGATGGTCGAAGTTCCGCCCGAAGCCCAGTTTAACGTGATATCCTGTGAGGTTGTGCTTTGCGCGCCGTCGCTTTGGGTGATTTGGCCGGTGCTGGGATCATAGGTGCCGACGCTGGTCACGTTGCCATTGCTGTCAAAACCCATATCAACTGTACTTGCCAGAGTATTAGTGCCGTCATTCCAGACCTGCACTTGCCAGACGTTGTCAGCAATTTTGGAGTAGTCCAGGGTCAGGCCCTCATTCTGGCCGGTATTGTCAACGACGGTGGCGTTTTCAGTGAAATCAGAACGCTGAAAGACATCATTGAAATTAAAGGATTGCGTGGTCGTGCCGCCATCGCTCCAATTCAGCGTGGTGCTTTGCGATGAAGCGGATTGGCCGTTGATGGTGGCCACGCTGCCATCGCTGTTAAAGGTCAGGGCGACGTTTTGGTTAGACAGCACATTGCCTTGGTTGTCGGTGATTTTCCAATCCCACGTGCCGTCACCGTTCTTGGAGAAGGCTTCGTTAACAACAGCTTGAGTTGGGCTGCCGTCCGAGTTGGTTTGGTCGGTGTTCACGACAAGAGTTGTGGAAAAGTTATTTGGATCGTCGACCGCCTGCGATGCGCTGAGCGCTACATCGGGCGTCATCACTGTGGTAGGCGTGCTGAGGTTATTAAACATATTCACGTTAATGGGCTGCAGGTCTGAGTTCTGATAACCCGCGACAGAATCCGCGGGCGGTTCCAGATTGCCCTGATTGTCTAAGGGGAAGCCCATAATCGCATAGCCTTCAGGTGTCGTGAGCTGGCCATTCGATTGTACGGTCAGATTAAAGCTGTTGGCGTAAACAGTTTGGGCTGCTGCTGCGCCTGTGGACGGCACCTGCGCTTCTAGATAACTATTACCGGCGGTTGTTGTCGTAAAAGTGTCAGTAACGCTGTTGCTTTTCAGAGTACTCAGGCCATTGGCGTAAAAATCCAGGGCGGAAGCCATGGTTTTCCAGCGAGAGTCGGCCAGTTTATTGACTAGCGAATTAGAATTCGTGGGATCTTGCGTTAGTGCCTGATCGATTTCGCCTTTCGCGGTGATCTCGCTGCCCAGACCATAGGAAATCATCAAATAATCTACTGCTTTGGTATCGTCCAAGAACTGATTGACGGTGGTATCGTTTTTAACGGCGCTTTCAAAGGCTGCCTGAGCTTGCTGGACTATCGGTGTGCTGGCGACGGCAGAGATTTCGGTTGCTTGGCCCTTTTGCTGGAGCAAATTATAAGCAGTCATTAAGGGCAGGCTTCCTAGGCCTGTGATGCCGGGGATTGTAGGAATATAAGAAATACCTGTCATCCTGCCGTTCTCGCATAAATTCCTGCGCGGCTTTCAGGCCGCGCCACCTTCCATTATGCCGTAAAGAGATGAACGAAACGTTAAGTTACTGTGCGCTGCCCTGCGCGGGAGCGGGCTTATCCTTAGGTTTCAGGCCGTTCATAATATTTTTATTCACCTCAATAAGCCCGTCGAGTTTATCCGTGTCGCCGCCCAGGATGCGGAAGGTTTCCCGGTCCACCCATTTGGAGATATCCACCAACTGATCTTTGATTTCCTGCGGCAGGCCGTTATCGGGATGTTTGAGGTCCATGCGAAAAACCGACCATACCTCACGGTTCCAGCACACAGCGTCCACGCGCTTGATGACCGAGCCGCTGCCTTCCGCTTCAATCAGCGCCGAAATCACCGCGCCGAGCAGGCGGTATTCCACATCCCGCGACGAAGTTGGAGCGCGATTTTGAGCTTGGGTATAGGCGGAATAACTCATGGGCAGGGTTCTCCTGAAGGCACGTGATTCACACGGATATTACCAGGATAAAACCTAGAGGTTAATGATAGGTGAATGAAACGCCTTTGTATGAGCAAAAACAAAGTACCAAAACAAAAACGCCCCGGGGGGACGGGGCGTTTAAGTCGACCCTTTCTGGGCCTGGGGTATTGGAGCGACTAATTAGTGGACGACCTGTTCTAGGGTCTGCAACATTTGATCAACTGTCGAGATGATCTTCGAAGCGGCGGAATAAGATCGCTCCGTGACGATCATTTTCGAATATTCATCGGCGATATCCACGTTCGAGCTTTCCAGCGCGTCAGAGGATATGCTACCCGCGCCTGAAGTATTGGCAACAGCCAGGTTATAATCGCCCGAAGAGTCCGTGCTGGTGTAAGCGTTGCCGTTTTGCGATTCTAACCCGTCCGGATTGGCGAAAGTTGCTAAGGGGATTTGGTAGAGGTTCGCGGTGGTGCCGTTGCTGAAGGTCGCTGAAACGATCCCATTCGAGTCGATTTCAACTCCCGTCCGGGTACCGAGCGATGCCCCATTCTGAGTGATGCTGGTCACGTTATAGCTTGAGTTGTACTGCGTGACGCCGCTTAGGTCCAAGGCAATGGTTTGCGAAGTGCTGGTACCGTTACCCCAGTTTATGCCCGTGCCCGCGGTCCCTGCAACCGAGAAGGGCGTAGTAGCGGCAACGCCATTGACGGTATCGATGGAACCATCTGCATTAAAAGTCACGGGCACCGTATAGGTAGGCGGGACTGTGGCTGGGAGATTCTCAGGTAAGAGAGGGTTTGGAGGCGTCGCATTATCCGTCACGCTCATATTCCAAGTATTTGAGGCCGTTTTGCTGAAGTTGACGTTCAGGGTTTCCGCGCCGCCCTGAGAGTCGTACACAGTGATCGAGCGGCTGAAGTCCGTGGCATGATCAACGGTTTGGGCGGAGTTCAGGTTCATGGCCAGCGTCGCCGATGAAGTGGGTTCAGTTTTCCCGCCTAGCAAGGAGACATTCACAGGAACGAGAGATTCAAGGCTTTGGTCGCTTGCAGGAATATTGCCATTCGCGTCTAGAGGCCAGGCATAAAGCACATTTCCTGATGTATTCACCAGATAACCATTTTCGTTCTCGGTGAAAGAGCCGGAGCGCGTATACATGACCGGTGACGTATCGCTGGGTTCGGCCCGGACCACGAAAAAACCGCTGCCGGACACAGCAATGTCCGTCGGGCTGGAGGTTTGTTCGAGCGAGCCTTGATCAGCTGTGGTGTTGATCGTATTTGCCAAGACGCCGCCAGAGGAATAATCGCCGCTGGTGCCAGAGTCGGTGACAAGCGAGCTGAAGTCCGCGTAGACGTCCTTGTAGCCGATCGTGTTGGCGTTGGCGATGTTGTTGGAAATCATCGACAAAGAAGAGCTTTGCGCCGAAAGCGCGGAAACGCCTGTAAATAATGAACCGAATAATGACATGGGGATGCTCCGTTAGGTTTGCTTAGTTGCTGGTGGTTGAGGTTGTGGTTGAAGAAGATCCGGGATCGTTCTGGACGTCGGAAACGTTGTTGAGCAGGACAGAGCCGCCGCCGTTCAGCATCAGTTGAATATCCGTGCCGCTTGCATCCATGCTCACGACCTGGCCCCAGACTGATGTCGTGGCGGTGATCGGATTACCTGAAGGATCCAGCGCCGATACCACGACGTTGTAGGTGCCCGGCTGTGCCTGGGTGCCTTCGTTGGTGGAACCATCCCAGATGAAACTGTTGTTGCCGGATGTGAGTGAGCCTGTGGTAGTGTAAATCGTGTCGCCGTTGGCATCGGTGATGTTGATCGTGTCTTGTGCCGCGTTGCTTGGCAGATTGTAATCCACTGTATAATCGCCGCCGTTGTAGCTGAAGCTGTTGCCACCAAATTGCACGTCTTTGCCAATCATGCTCAGGGCTGCTTGTACCTTGGTGTTGACTTGTAATTGGTTGAGCGTATCGAGTTTGGTATTCGTATCAATCTGTTGTTCCACCTGGCTGTACTCCACCAATTGCTGCGTGAACTGGCTGGTATCCGTAGGCTGGGTCGGATCCTGGTTTTGCAGCTGCGTCGTGAGCAATTGCAGAAACGTATTGTAATCAGACGACAGCGCCGTGTTGTCCGACGCGGTCGTGGAACTTGAGATTCCGGCAATATCGGCTGCAACAGCACTGATGGTCATAACGGCGCTCCTATAACTTCACGTCCACACGGCCCGGACCTAACAGCGCAATTTGCGTGACGGCCTGATCGTCGGCGTTGTTTTCTGTATTTCCATCTGCAAGCAACGTGCCAAATCCGTTGCTGCCGGAATTATTTTGCGAATTCTGCGTGAATTGCTGCGCGCTTTGCCCGAGTGAGAATTCGAGTGAGCCCGCATCGGTTTGCAAACCGGCTTCCTGCAGCGCTTTGTTCAACACGCCGGAATCCTGTTTCATCATATCGAGTGTGTCTTGATTGTCGGCGGAGATTTTCGCGCTTACGCGGTCGCCGTCGAATTTCAAAGTCACTTGAATTTGGCCGAGATCTGCTGGGCTCAGCTGTACATGGAAACTGTTCTGGCCGTTTTGCGCGTTTTGCTGGATTTGGAGTGCAACCTGCATCGCCGCCGTATTTGCGCTCGCTTGCTGCGCCGCCGCAGCGTAAGGGCCAGCGGCCGCCGCATTTGCCAGGCTCACTTGTCCATTTTGCAAATTCGAAAATCCGGCCTGCGCATTAAAGTTAGGATCGGTGAGAAAGTTTTGGACTGCAGGGTTCAGAGTTGCGGCAGAATTTGCCGAGGCGACTTGTTCCGCAACCGCCTGGAAGAGATTATTCGCCGTATGGGCTTGGCCGGCGGCTGGCGCTGCCGACCCGGCGCCCGCAGCGGCCCCCGCATCCGCATCTTGGTCTAATTCCGCTTGGGCGTCTTGTTTTTGATCCGAGCTAGCTTGGCTTTGGTTTGATTTTTCTAATTGCGCTGCAGCATTGGTTTGCACCAATGTACTGCTCATGTTGCTCGCAGCATTGGTATTGGCGGGGGCAGCATTGCCGGCATTTTGTGCCATGGCTACAGCACCGTTCAGAAATTGTGCAAACTCAGCCTGACCGTTTTGGTTGTTCGCCGCGGGCATCTTTTGAAGATCTGCCAGCATTTTTTGCATGGCGCTTAAGGCGTCCGGCTGGGCAGCGATTTTGCCCAAAGCATCTTGGATATTTTGCGGCAGGTTATATTGCGCCAAATTGGGCTGGCCACCTTGCGCGGCGCTATTGGCGATCTCGCCCAAAGACTCCGTATTCAGTGTCCCCTTGGCAAGCGCTGTCACGACAACTTGCAATTGCGGAAATTGCTGCATCAGGCTAGCGAGCTGCGCCATTAAATCGTCAGAGGGCACATCGGAGGCGGCGGAACTATTTTTATTATCCGCAGTCTGTTCCAGTTTATCCAGCATATCTTGGGTCAGAGTGATTTTCTGGCCATTAACATTGATGCTGATATTGCCGCCATTGTTGGAAACCAGTTTTGCCAGATCACCATTAGTGGGATCCTCGCCATTGTTCTGCTGGCCAGTCAAAAGATTAAGCAGGGATTGAAACCCTTGGCCCGGCTGGCCGGTTTTTCCGGAAGCGTCGGCGGCGTTTAAAAGTGCGATAAGCCCCGCAAGTCCGCCTTGAGGCGCTGCATTAGCAGATGAGGCGGAAGCGGGGGCGGCAAGATCGGCCATCGGGCAGAATCCTTAAGGAAGGCGGTTAGCCCCATGGGTCTGCAAGACCTGTGCCAATTGATTTTTAAAGCCGGAGCGAATCTTGGGCTGCAGACAACACTGATTTTATTAGTATATTCTTAGCGTCCACAGCAGTTTTTTTTAGCCGTTCTTCAGATATTTCACACATAAGCCTTCCAACATCTATGTCTGTGACCTTTCCAGAGAAAGTCTGCTGGCCAGGTGTCGTGCCGCTATTCAGCAGGTCAGCCAGGGGAGGTGGCGTGCTAGGGCCGCTTTTT
>Ga0206826_1048_pt1 | contig 19828 bp, 19 predicted proteins | sample Alteio_BWOrgCont_80_FD_152636 | JGI IMG/M metagenome (GOLD analysis project Ga0206826, IMG submission 152636) | Enriched cells from forest soil in Barre Woods Harvard Forest LTER site, Petersham, Massachusetts, United States -... | ecosystem: Environmental > Terrestrial > Soil > Temperate forest >... | reverse complement strand
AACTAAACCCATAGCGCTCAGCTACTGCCTGTAATTTCTTCATATACCAGGTATCAACATTCACTCGGTTAAACGGACGAATCGCGCCTTCGGCAATAGTTAAGCGTCCATTTGGAATAACGAGTTCTGGGTCAACTTCAAGCCTAGAACCGAGGCCGGTACAGACCGGACAAGCGCCGTGCGGGCTGTTGAAGCTGAACGTCCGCGGTTCAAGATCCGGAATCACTACATCGGGATGGTCAGGACATGCATAGCGTAAGCTGTATTGGAATGCTTCATTCGTATCGGCATTAATGACATTGAGCCTGCCTTCTGCAAGCTCTAAAGCCTGTTCGACACTTTGTGCGAGCCGAGACCGGCTCTCCTCATTGTTGACCAAACGATCAGCCACAATTTCAATGGTGTGCTTATAGTTTTTATCTAGCTCAGGGAATTCGTCCAGTGCGTATACGACACTGTCAACACGAGCGCGGGCGAATCCGGCACGCGTAAATTGTTCCGGGATGTGCTCGAATGCACCTTTTTTATCTATCACAACCGGCGCCAGAATCATCAACTTGGCGTCGCTAGGCAACGCGGATACTTGGTCAACGATCGCGTTGGTCGTCTGGCGCATAACTGGTTTACCACATTCAGGACAGTGCGGCACACCAACACGTGCAAACAAAAGACGGAGATAATCATAGATTTCAGTAACCGTAGCTACGGTACTACGCGGGTTACGACTGGTAGATTTCTGATCAATACTGATCGCAGGTGATAGTCCGTCAATTTGATCGACGTCCGGCTTTTCCATGATCCCTAAGAACTGGCGGGCATACGAGCTGAGACTTTCAACGTATCGTCGTTGTCCTTCTGCATAAATCGTATCAAAGGCAAGCGAAGACTTCCCCGAACCAGATAAGCCCGTGATTACGACAAGTTTATCGCGAGGGATCTCAACATCAATATTTTTGAGGTTGTGCTCTCGTGCACCTTTAACGACAATGTAACCGCCCATACAGTCATGCAATTATACAGAAAAACGAGAGAAAAATCGAGTGTCTAACATGCAATTAATCTGTCGGCGACGAAACTCGACTGATGATATTTATACCACCCAATACAAACGCATGGGGTAAATGGCCTTGCAGCCCTTTCATAAGCCGCGAATAGTTCGCGTCGCTGATGTTCCCAGGAATGCGAGCAAAAGGAATGCTGATAATTCCCGGGCTCACAGGATATGCAAGCCGTTTTGACTGCGATGCCAACCGTTCATGGGCCAGTTTCGCCTGCCTGTGAAGGATTAACGTACCAACTTGGTCTGCCACCGGTAATAATCCAAGGACAAGGTCCTTGCCTGGCTCATCTAAAATGGCAATTCGATCACAGACAATCTGCATATTATGCGGTTTCTTATTATGATCACGACTGATCTGATCGAGTTGTTCTGCTAGCCCTGGGACTAAATGCTTTCCCCTATCCGGTTCATCGGGGTTAATGCGGCCTCGTACAATACGTCGACGAGCTGCCAGTAGACCTGCGTGGTAAGCATGGCTAAACCTGGAAGAAATTTCTGGTGGTGTACCTCGGTGCAAAATGATCATACGTAAGTCATTACGCTCACCAACATGCATGACATCTCCTGGTACACCACTGACATGGTATTCTGGTTCCGCTAGCTCTTCCCCATCAACTACTTCACCGATACCAAATTCAGTGACACTCGCTATAATTTCCGTTCCCAGCACTTGTCTACCGATACGTGCGACCCTCGCTAAAAATTCGCCGCCACCTGCAATAACTGCTCGATCTACTTGTGTAAAGCCATAATCTTCGGGACTCGGGGTAATCATTGGAAATATTCTATTTAAGAACGATGCTTTAAACTATTGTACAACAACATTTTTGTTAGAGTGCAATCGGGTGGTCGTAGGAAATTACTCCCGGCAGTGGTTCACCATATGATATGGAAGCACCTCGAATGTGATCTTCGAATTCAAAGGCCGTTGCATGTGGCATCCAACCGGCATTAGTAAACTTCGCTGTATTGAGTTTTTCATACGTTTTTAAGTAATCGAGTAATGCACGACGTTCATCGAAGAGTACTTCATTTAACGATAAATCGAGTCCATACCCTTCACCGTACTGTCCCAAACCTTTTACCGCCAGCTCTGCGGCACCAAACCAGATGGGGGCGGTTTGACCCGCAACGACTACATCGGCGACGTCAGCTTCAAATGTCGTCAAATCATCAGCCCTAGCTAGTGGATCAGCAAGCTCATTATCAAAAGTAAACGAGTTGCCTATAACAACATCTGTTAATCGTTCGTGTATTGAAAGCGTGCGATTATCATAGGCTTCCTTGTTAGCGCCATCCATAAAAACGCGCATTCCGGTTCGCATCTTTGCGATCAGACGAGCAGCTTTATCCGGTGTATTATAATCCTTACCTCTCCCGTACTTGTCTTCAAGCATCAGCCCAAACTCTTTGGCAGAAACGTAGATCATTGCCATCGAGCCGAGTGCACGTGCTTTTCCTTTGCCATAATTTCTCGAACCCCCAACATCGTCCAGAAAAAGATGCCAATCATCAAGAACTTGACCGTGATCCGTATCAGGAAACCTTACAACCCTCAGCTCTGGCCACCGCGGCGTAATGCTCGGTGCTACTTGTCGCCGCCCTGTCTCACGTGGTGTTCTCCCTCCACCACGTTCAGTAGCATACGTTAATTTTCGTCCCATAATGCTCCCCTCAAGTAATTTGTTTGATTTTTGCGATCAGATTTTTACCACGTTACACAGAATTCTCCTGCCGTTTACCTCACATGTGTTCCTCCGCTCATTTTCATAATGTAGGCACATCCCCATATGACACGACCTCTACGCATGAATTCATCTGCCAACTCCCCGGGGCAAATGGCGACGAATAATTCTGACCCACGATTAACCCGCCTAGCTCAACCGAGTCTATGCCGGCATACGTCAATCGCCTGCTTATCATCTGTACTATTTCCTTGCGATGATTTCGATATATCCTGGTGTGCAGTGGCGTAGCTTCAAACCGGAAACTAAACCCGCTCAGGGATGTGTGATGTGGACGGTTCACGGGCGGCTCTTCCATGCCCGCGCCACGCAAGATTTGCTCGATTTCAACCTGCTGATCAAGTAATCGTTTATACTCGCCGCTTTCCTGGTCAAACGGTGCTACGATGCGGCTTGCGTACCATTCAAGGTCAGCAATTGGCACCGCAACAACCTCACTGCTTGCCATGAGGTTCCCTACCCGTTCAATAACGCTTTCAAAATCAATTTCACGTAAGTCGTCGCGATCCTTTGTGTCGCGCCGTTCGACAAATGTTGCAGCATAAATTGGATTAATACCAAATCGTTGGCTACTACCTTCAGGCAGTTTCAAACCGTCAATATACATGCGTACCGGTTGTTGTACGCCTACAAGTGTTTCGTAGGCATATTCTTGCCATTCGGGAATTGCTAATTGGTAAACGCCAAATGGAGGTACATCGGGAATTGGATACATGGAAGTGCGTGCCGTTATGCTCGCGACCTCCATGTCGCTCATGCTAGTTTTAACCTCTTCAGTAAAACAATCATAGCTTTACATTAAATATATATGATGTTCTGTATCTCGACAATATCTAAGTCGTTATAAATGCTGTAATATAACTTACATTTTTGTAGATAACGTTACAAAATCCGCCACTGAAGCATAAGCATATTAATATAATATTGCTTTTATATCAAGCTTGTGTAATTATTATGTTAATAACGTTTGCGGAGGCGAAAACAATGGCGATTGAAGCGCTGGTCGTACTTGGGATCATTCCCGGTACCAATATTCAGATTGGTTTCTTGGGCTGGGCAGCCTTGTTTAGTCTTGCAGCAATTATTCTTTATACCGTTCGTCGGGAACGTCGTCTAAAGACTATCCGGTTCATGCTCATTCGTATCAGCCTAGCGCTTACTGTTCGTCGGCTTCAGCGGGTATAATACTCTCTCCATAGAGACGCAACTCTTCGAGAGCATACTGCTGATTCTTGGTAGTTCCCGGTGCGGCGGCGAGTTCCTGCAACTTTTCAAAGTACTTAGCTAATCTGCTTTGTTGACCACCGTCAGTAAGGCGTTGCATGCAGAATCGTTCCCATGCTTCTCGCTCTTCAGTGCTCAACGTACTCGGGTAGTTTCTCGCCTTATAGAGTGGCAGTAACGCCTTAAGCCGTTGATCATGTAAGCTTGGTCCAAAACTGTCGAGTTCGTCTGGGGTTGCAGCACGAACGGCGCTCATAACACTCTTATCTGCACTATCGATAAAATTGTCGTACAGCTGGCTATCAACATGCTGCTCGTGCGAAATAAATTCAACCTGCTGTTGTTTGTCCATAAGTTCCAGCGCAGCCAGTATTTTTTCGGTAAATTCAGGATGCCCTTTCAGCTTTGCGCGGTTAGCGCTAATTACTTCCATATCAATTTGTAACCGTTTTTGGCTCTCCCCGTCCAAGACGCCGAGCGGTGCAACCGCCGGACAACGGTTATATTGCAAGGTTTTAATCGGCAAGCGCTGCGGTGCATTTTCATCCCTGGTATATGACCATCGCTCTGGTAGTTGCTTCGCTGTTAGCTGTAAAAACTCAGTTGGATCGTGGCGTAAATCATAGACGAGCGCTCCCTGTTTTTTTTGGATGTTTTGCCAGCATCGTTACGACCGTCGTTTTTTCATATTCACTTGGGTATTTTCCGGAGGTATAGACAAACGAGTCACCTAACTCGACAAGCGCCGCTACTTTTTTCTTGTCCCGAACAGACAGTAGATACTCGAACATTTTCGGTTGCTTGGTCTGAATCAATTTAGCTACTGCAATTGTTGCGTTCACGTCGCTGAGTGCGTCGTGAGCATTTTGGTGGTCGAGGTTGTTCACCTTAGTTAGATACTCCAAGCGGTTACTCGGTTTACCGTCGGGAGCAAACGGCCACTTAATGCCATCAGGACGAAGTGCTCGTACCATCCTAACGACATCGAGCAAGTCCCAACGGCTCCGGTCGTCTTTCCACTGCCACTCATAGGCATCATAAAAATTCCGGTAATTCAGAAAACGCATGAACTCATCATCGAATCGCACCGTGTTATAGCCGGCAAAAACGGTTCCGGGTACGGCAACTTCTTCGTAAAATGTCTTTAGAAATTCTGCTTCTGTAACACCGTCGGCGAGTGTTGACTGCGGGGTGATACCGGTTACCATGATAGCGTCAGGATCCGGTAGGATATCAGGTGTAAGTTTTATAAGGATATTTACTGGATCGCCAATGGGTGCAAGCTGCATGTTTGTCCGCTGGCCAGCAAACTGCATAATGCGTGCTTCACGCGAATTAATACCACTCGTTTCAAGGTCGTAGAAAAAAATACTGGAAACCATAGCTTCCAGTGTATCATTTTAGATTTGTTTCTTAACTTCTAGCACGCATCCGCGGCATACCGAGCTCATTTCTCACGAGCATTCTATACCATATTATAAGGGTCTAATATCAATATTTGAAAGAGCCGTATGATCCCTGTTTACCAATCATAACGGTATTGTCGGCTTCTACGCCCTGTCGTCGCAATTCATGCATAATCCCCATCTTCGACATAATATCTCGCAGACGTCGTAACCCCTGTTCATTTGAGTAATCAGTGCGAGCGGCAAATTTTTCAATCTTTCTACCAGTAACCGTAAACTTCTTATCGTCTCTTGCGACTTTCCAGGCTTTATCTTCGTTTTGTAGCGTGAGTACTGGCAATGCATTTTCTTCAGTTGTCTCAGCTATCCTGTTCTTTTCTGTATCAACAACTTCTTTTACGGCATACAGTAGTTCTTTGATGCCCTGGCCGGACTGTGCTGAGACTGCGAGAAGCGGGGTTCCTTTCGGTACTATCTTTCGTAGGACTTTCAACCGGTCCTCGATCATCTCGTGGTCAAGCCCTTCGACTTTATTGATCACCACGACTTGTGGTCTATCGGTAAGGTCAACCTTATATGACTTGAGTTCGTCTTGGATGGTTTTATAGGTGGCTGCGATATCTTCCTGATAGACGTCAACCAGGTGTAACAAGACTTTGGTTCTCTCGACGTGACGAAGGAACTCATGACCGAGGCCTTTGCCGGCGGCAGCGCCCTCAATAAGTCCAGGGATATCCGCAAATAATAAACTGGTGTGTTTATCGATATCGACAACACCGAGGTTTGGCTTGACCGTCGTAAACGGATAATCTGCAATCTCCGGACGGGCATTGCTAGTGTGGCCAAGTAACGTTGACTTGCCGGCATTCGGCATACCAACAACACCCACATCGGCGATCATCTTCAGCTCTAGAACAACTGATATCTCTTCACCCTTTTCACCTTTTTCAGCAAAATTCGGCGCCTGCCTGGTTGAACTCATAAAGTGTGCGTTACCGAATCCACCCTTACCGCCACGCGCGATGACCGCTTGCTGCTCATCATCGGTAAGGTCGGCGATGACATTGCCTTCTCCATCCGTAACTGAAGTACCGACGGGCACCGCAACTATAAAGTCTTTCGCACCTCTTCCGTGTTTGCGGCGCTTTGATCCAGCCTGTCCGTTTTCAGCCTTCAGCTCTTTCTGGTATCGGAATGCTGCGAGCGTATTCTCATTTCGACTTGCCTGAAAAACAACGCTAGCGCCATCGCCACCGTCGCCGCCATCAGGACCACCATGGTCGACAAACTTTTCTCGTCGAAAGCTCACTGAACCATCGCCACCGTCGCCTGCGATGACGTCTACCGAAGTCTTATCTATAAAATTCATTACCTATAGTATACGGTACTTGCCGCGCCCTTGCAATTAGAGTAATAATATTGCTTATTAGTGCGTTATATAGTTCGGGAAGGTGGATGCTGATACCCAACCACTGTAGCCGACGCGGCCCCAGCCAGCGAGGCCATTCATATCTCGGTATTTAATCTGCGTACCATCGGCCGATACGGCATCAACAATGGCGACGTGCCCTTCACCACCAGCAGCGTACGGTGTCTGTGCAATTGCACCGACGGTCGGCTTTGAGCTTACCGTCCATCCACTGACTGTAGCGTAGTAGGCCCACGAGCTCGCGTTACCCCAGTTACTTGGTACTGATATCTGTGATGCTACATACCAAGTACAGAAGCCATAGTCGTAGCCGTTGAAGCCATATACCGGACCGGTTCCCCACGGGAATGAAGATGAGTCGTAGCTACTTGAAGCTGAGTAGACGTTAGCCTGCACTTGCCCATTCGGGATAATGACCAGCTCGCCAGGGGTAATACCGGAAATTTCCGCGTCATTGTAGGCAATAATCTGGGCTTCATTGGCATTGTACTTTGACGCCAGACTAGCTGGTGTGTCGCCACTTTTGGCGATGTAGACGATACCATTCACCGGTGGAATGTAGAGCTTTTGACCGGCATTAATGGTCTGGCTCTCCAGACTATTCGACCACATGATACTATCGGAAGTGACGTTAAACTTCGATGCGATGCTGGCAACGGTGTCGCCGTTTTGAGTGTAGTAAATCTGTATATCTTTATTGGATTTAAATGCACTAGCGACAATTTGTGGTTTTGCAATGACCGTACTCGACGTCTGGGTGATTGCCATTTCAGCGTTTACCGACTGTGCTTGGTTACTGACCGCGGTCGTTTCAGGCAGCGCCGTCGCCCGAGCAATATTCTCGGCGATATCTGCTGAGGACAGCTGGTCGAGCGGATCAGTTACCGTAGTGGAATTGGCATTGGATGTCGTAAGTGCTGAGCTAAGGTCAGTTGCACCGGATTGTTGCCGTATGACAAACGTAGCGATACCTGCAAGCAGGAGTATGTTCACGGCGAGCAAACTATACCGCACTGCTTTACGGCGAGCAGTCTTGTGCTTCAGACGCTTCTGCAGGCGTGCGTATACCTGGCTCGGTTGCTCTAGTCGCTTCAGTGCGGCAACCGATTGATGGGAGGAATTACTAATTGATACTCCTAAAAGGACAAATGCCCTGACCTTTTATATATTTTTCCAATGGTTGGAATAATTGTCTGTTAAGAAATATAACGGTTTGTTACAGATAGCATCCATTACGCTCCGCTATTGCTATCGATTATAACAAAACTATGAGCACTTTCAAGTATTCTCACCTCTGTTCTATTGCGTGCCACTACAGAGTTTGTGGCAATATTCCTGTGTATACGCCTCGTGCTGCTGTAAGTTTGTCGAGAAGTAAGTAATGCCATTGTCACCGGTTACGAAGTAAAGCCAGTTCGTATTAGCTGGGTGCGCTACCGCATTCAATGAACTTTCACTCACGTTACTGATTGGTCCAGGTGGCAGACCAGGATGCAAGAGTGTGTTGTATGGAGAATCAAATGTCGTACTCGGTTGCTGCCCTGCCATAATTGAGCCGTAAAATGCCGTTACATCGGAACCAAGCGGCATGTTTTGCTTGAGCCTACTCAAGAACACCTGCGCTACTTGTGTCCGGTCACTATTCTTGGATACTTCCTGCTCGACAATTGAAGCGAGTGTCACTCCCTGATATACCGATAGTCCTTCGTGCGCAAATGAAGCCTTGATACTTGGGGTCAGATGCTGCGCCATTTCATTCAGCGATTCCTGGATAATCACCTGTGGCTGGGTATTTTCATCTTTCTCAAATGAATCCGGATAGAGAAAGCCCTCGAGGCTGGTGAGGCTCGTCGGATTATCTGCCAGTGCCACATTACCGGCGTACAACGCCGGATTAAACGCGGCATCAACTGATGCTTGAGAAAAACCATCTTTAACGAAAGCTGCCTTAATCTGGTCAATGCGCTGACCTGGCAGAATCGTGACTAGATTCGCTGCAACTTTACCGTTGACGAAGTCATAGACTATAGACTGCACGCTCATATTAGGGCTGAGTGAGTAGGTCCCCGCCTGTAGATCTGCTCGAACATTCTTACTACTGACGTACCATTCGAATATTTCGCTGTTTCGAATAAGACCGGCGTTTTTTAATGCATTCGCTATTTCAGTCGTAGACTCACCACTCTGAATAGTAAATAACGAAGTCTTACTGACGCTACTGACCGATGCCAGGTCACTGCTATACACGTGCCGTACGACAATAGCAGCAAGACCCACCAGCACAATAAGCACGATCGTAACAAAATATACCCGCTTCAGTCGTCCTGACCTTGAGCTTCGATCTGCATAGTAACGCTTCATGAGAGTTCCCCGGGATGCTCTGTTATGTAATCTTCCAATATATACGTAGCAGCAAGGGCGTCCACGTCTGACTTATTATACATACCCCCCTTGTGCCGTGCAGCCAGTTCGGCTTCCGCTTTTACGCTAGTCAATGTCTCATCTTGCCACTCAATACGAATGTCTACGTACGACTTCAGCTCTTCAACAAAGGTTTCAATGGTCTTAGTTTGCTCGGTCGTTTGTCCCTCAAGTCCACGTGGAAATCCAACTACTAGCATTGTAGCGTGACTATCCTCAACAAGTCCTGCAATATCTGCAAAAATAGTGTCAGTATGTTCGAGCGTTGTCAGTGGTTTTGCTATTGGGACATCACGCCCAGCGAGTGCGACACCGATACGCTTAGCTCCGACGTCTAGTGCTAGTAACGTGCCTTCTTTGGTTTTGTCCATACTCCTGAAAAACAATCTACTTCGAATAACTTATTGATATTTTTGACGGATTCTTCGGTACGCTCGATACCCAGAATGGGCTCAAACTAACCTGAACATTCGTCACTCCCGGCAGCTGCGAGATCATCGACTTAACGTCGCCGGTTCGTTTGCCTTCAACTTGCGCCTTCAAACTGTTGAGATTAAGGTGTGGGCCAATCGTAGCTTGCGTTTGGATTGAAATGTCTAAGGTATTTCCTGCGCCCGCATTTGGTACTGAAATTGATGACTGGCTTAAGCCGTCGTTTTGGATGCTCTGTTTGCTGGTATCGATCTGTGTGTCGATTGAGTTATCGAGCAACGCTTGAATGTCAGATTGCTTAGCACCATACATCGTGTACGTAACACTTTCCGTAACCGTCACATTGCTAGCCTGCGTCCCAGCGGTTACGCTCGAGGATACACTTGGTGCTGCGGTATAAAAAGTAGATTCAATCGGGTACATACCGCTACTTTGCAAGTTCTGTTCAAGTTGATTCTTTACGCCATTAGCTTCACCACTAATATCACTCTTAACTTTTGCCGTAGCAGCATCGATGTCAGATTGTTGAACAACAGTAATGATATTGTCGGTACCACCACTAGTTGTACCAGAACCTGTTATACCGGAGTTGTTGTCAACAGCGAACGTCCCATTATTCACATTATACTGGGACCCACCTTGTTGAGCCGTTACATTAGAAGATCCACTCAATGTACAGTTCTTACTAAATATGCTCCCATTCTGATTTGAAAGCTGTGTTGCACTTTGTGTTATAAAAGTAAGCCCATTTGAGGTTACTCCTGTACCGGCCGGAATGGTCGGTGCGCCATTTGCAAAATTTACGTCAGAACATGGGGTCGAGAAGTCAACTGGCCCTGTTGCTTGGGTGCCATTGTTTTGTTTACCACTGGCTGATACTTGTTCGGTTGCAGTCTTGGTCTGCTGTTGCGTCTGTGCTGGGATAGTATCGCCAGATATATCTAGTGACGTTGCATTGGTACTGAGTGTGGGGCTTACCGCCGCATTTACGGTGCTCGTATTGGTCGAAATATTTATTTTTGCCTTAGCGAGCGCACCGTTAGCCAGAAAAAACCCGACGATCAAAAGTATAAGGACGAGTGCAGCGATGATACCGATTCTGCGGAACCGATTAAAGTTCGGGACTTTAAGACTCTTGTCTTTTTTACCTTTTTTGGCCGCTTTGCCACTGCCGCCGGCTGCAGCTAGCGCATTAATATTTCCGGACTTATCGCCATTTGGCAGGTCACTGTTATCGAGTTCGATGTTCCCATCGTCATCATCTGCTAGACCTGCAGTTGCCCCTGCCAGCGCGCCAACTGGCGTCTTGCCTGCTTTACCTGCATCAAAGTCGTCACTGCCCATGGATATCGGGCTGTCATCTTCAACTTCAGGCATATCACTGATCAGTGAAGAAGCATCTGGAATTTCCGGCTTACTTTGTAACGTCGAAGCAACATAGAGCCCTACGGTGCCAGCCATCGGCATGAGCCCTTGCTCTGAAGTAATTAGGACGAGGTTCTTCTTAGCGGCATCTGCTCGTTTTTTAAGCAGCTTCATATTGACGATGCTTTGAAATACCGTTGCGCGCTTCGGTAAGACCAATGCAACAACTTTCGAGCTTGAGCTCGTAACTTTATCAATGACGCCGGTTATTTCATCATCGACGTCGATGTATACGACATCTTTGCCGTTTCCGTTCGAACTGTTCATACTCTTAACATTCTATCAAGTTTTTCTCTAATACCTTCGTTGTTGCTCGGACCCGCAAAATGGAGAGTATCAAGGCCGACTCGTAGCAGTCCCATGGCGGTAATAAAGGTGTGGTCGTTTACATCACCGGTTTTATCGGTAATACCAACAACCTGTGACGGTTGCACGTGTTTAACGACCGGCTTGCGGGTAAATGGTAGCTCTTTGTACCAATCGGATTCTTCTAGTGTTTCCATGAGCATATCCAAACTTGAACCACCGCCACAAAGGAATATCCGGTACGGCAGGTGGTCTAACTTATCGAACTCCTGCAATGCCAGCTCAACACCGCTGATCCAGACATCAAGCGTTTTGTGGAGCGACTTCTCAACGACGCCGCGACGTTTGCTTTCAAGTTGATCGCTCGCAAGAGCCAGTTTGAGTTTTTCAGCTTGCTCAAATGAAACGCCTAAATCGCGTTCGACAGACTTTGTATAGGCACGGCCACCAATACCAAACATCTTCGTTCCTTGGACACCACCATCGTTAACGACCGCAATGTCAGTAGTACCACCGCCTACATCCATCAGGATGGCACTCATCGTGGCGTTCGGGTCATCACCAACTACGGAACGGGCAACAGCAAACGGCTCAGCAGCAACGGCAAGCAAGTCCAGGTCAAGCTGTTGTGCGGTTCGTTCCAGCGCGCCAATGTGAATCATCGGTGCAAACGCCGTGTAGAGTTGTACGACAACATTCTTTCCCTGGAACCCAATAGGATTAGCAACCGGGTAACCATCAATTTCAATATTAACTAATGCACTGTTTACCAAACGAACGTCGACTTCTTTACCACCAAGCTCAACAGCTAGCTGCTGCTTTGCGCGGGTTTCGGCGCGTTGCTGGACCAGTTTAATGATCCGTTCCATTTCACCGACATCGAGAGGCTTATCACCGACTTTACGGGCTACCCGAACCGTGGTGGTGGTACCTTTGACGAGTTCACCGGCAATACCAATGATTGCCGTCCGGACGCTGACACCAGCTTGTTCTTCGGCTTGAGCAAGCGCCTGGTCACAGTTTTCTACCACGCCAGCGATATCTGAAATTGCACCGGATTGCATGTCTGTCAGTGCCTGGTGTTTGCGACCAACACCGACGATTTCTATATCACTACGATCGTCAGAGACTTTACCAATCAGGGCTTTGACGAATTCCGTGCCAACATCCAGGGCCACAATGTATTGGGCCTCACCCTCTGGTTGTTGCTTTGCGTTTACTTTTGCTTGGGCTGCTGCCTCTTTGGCGGCTACCTTTGCCTTGTCTAGGGCATGTTGGCCCAGGTCTTTGAATCTATTAAGCATAATCGAATAAATTATAGCATGACTCACGCTTCTAAAGACGGTCTTGAAATCAAGCGCGAATCTGCCATTGTAATATTGCTACCCCCTAAGCAGCCTTTGAGCCGCAGCTCGATACATTGCCTTAAAACCATCAGGATGTGCAGGGTCACCAAGCCAACAAATCGCATAGGTGTTAGGACCGGGACCACTATTAGTTTCCAGGTACAGTCGTCTGCCGGTAATCTCGGATTGGATAAAGTCCTCACTTGCCGCCAGTCCCGCGAGGCGTGCGATAGGGCGCAGACTACCAACTTGCCGCGCTATGTCATCTGGCATCGTAGGATGAGCTGGATCAATACCGTGCGCCTCGAGTATTTCCGCTTCACCCGGTCGTAATTGCCCCGCATACGAACCCATGAGTGCAATTTCTTCACTACCTTCACCAGCATAACTGCCAATGAGTTTCGCGCCAAGGAATGCATTCGATTCAGGATACTCGAACAATATACGGAGGATGTCGTTGGTTGCACTTGGGTCGTCTATTGTCACGAGTCGATGTTCATAATCGTCTTTTTCGTGCGGAGAATATAGGAGGCTTGCCGCTAAGAGATCACCTGCCGGAGTACTGATTGCCTTATAGCTTGTGTAGTGATCACTGGGGGTTGGAACAAAATCAGTCACTACAAGATTCTCCAGTAACGGATAGTTGTCTTCAACATCCAATAACCTTCCGAGTGTGTCGACTTGGCGTCTATCATCGATAAGGTACTTTCCCTTCCCACGCTCCAAATCGGTGCGCGCTAGTACAAACGGACCCTGTTCCCACACCCGTTCACGTAACTCATCATAGGTAGTATCAATGAGTCGCTTACTTGTCGGAATCTCAATGTCTCCACGAGCAGCCAGCTCTTGAGCGATAGCTCGTTCATTTGCCACGGTAAAAGAACGCGAGGGAACAACATTATAAACATCAGGTTGAGCGGTCTGTGCTTCCACCTCATCTTCCGGAACATCGGTACTATCTATAACTTCGACACCAGCCGCCGCCGCTTCATGCAGGGCTGCCGTGTTGGCATCAATAAAATCTTTTTGCGTTTGATCCGTTGTTCGTGCCGAGAGTTCGTCTAACGCCCGCAACGGTGCAACTAAACGGGCACCCCTTGGATTCTCCCATTCTTCGGGCGACCCAGTTTCTCCGCTATCTGGCGGCAGTGGACCATCTGGTGGCTCAGGATGCCCTGCGTCATCTGCCGCTGCCTCATCGGCTTCATCCGTTGCTTCTGTCGCTACCGGATCGACTTCCGTTTCGAGCCCTTCACCGTCACCCTTATCTTGATCACCGTTTCTTCCAAACAAATCTGCAGCAAGCGGAGCATCTGCTACAACCTCCGTAAAGACCGCATCGACCCGTTGCCGAGCTGTTAATAAGCTATCTGCATCGTCAGCTTCTTCAAGCGCACCGAACTCACCATCTGATTGATCTGTCGGTGTCAGTACGTCAGTTTTACAATTCGCCTCCGCACCCGACACGCCATCTGACACCGCAAGGTCAAATACTTCGTCTCCCGTATCGGGAGCCGTGCCAGCAACTTCATCTGGTTGCATAGATAACTCTTCAGAAATTTCAGACATGATAGACATTGTTCAACCTGTTGTATATATACGGGACTGTTATACCACGCTACGAAGTCGGGTCAAGTGAATTATCCGGCAAACTGAGCCGAATAGCCGCAAAATATATGAGGCTTTAAGCCGCTTCAGCCGGTGGAAACGACTTATAGTAACGACAGGCGAAGGCATGGGCTATGGCTTGCGGCATCGACCCTGCTTGAAACTTTACGAGTACGCTATCGCGGTGCCGTTTTACGGTACCTTCCGCCACGCCAATCATCTTGGCAGCCTCGCTTTTACTAAAACCTATAGATGCCAGATAGAAGTGCATTGACTCATTGGTGGTAAGTATCGGCCGCTCTACATGTATTTCAGGTGGCGAGATGTCTATACTGTGGTGCAATAGTGCCTTGTAGAGTGAACTTGGTTGATCGGGCATACCGAGCCACTCCCTTATCTCCCGGGCCGCGTCTACCATGTCATCACGGGTTTTTTCAGCAGCATCTGCAATCTTTTGCTGACTTAAGCCATGAGCCAACCCATTGAGAAGCAGCTGTTCGTCATTACGTATCGCCGGATATCCCGGCACGTCCTCGGCTATTGCAGTTCGCGCAACGATTTGGTCTTGTACCTCGGCGCGAAGCGGAACACGTGCGCCATCTCTACCAGCCGTTACCACCTTCAGTTCCGGCATATTGGATTCCAAAGGACGTAAATACATTGGTTCGTCAACGAGCTCGTCGTATAGTTCTTTGGTTCGCGCCCGAATGAGTCGTGCCGTCTCAGGTCGAGGACAAGCCAGTGAAATAATATGCGCTTCGCGGCTGAATCTCGATAAGCCCCGGTCAAGCGCACTTGGCACCACTTCACCTTCATCAGGCTCTACTTCAGAAACATAATTTCCCAGTACGATATGTTGTCGTTCCGGATCCCAGTACATGATTGGGTAATTTTCAAGTACCGTAATGCCATTGTTGGCTAAGTCTACTGATGCATTCCGAAGTCGTTCCAGCGTTTCTGGCTGTGAGATCGCCGTCCACATACTCCGCGGTACCTGATCGATTGGGATGCCAGGCGGTTCAGTAATACTTACGTGGGTTTCCGGATCAAACGCCACAATTTGTACCATACTGTCTTTCGTTTCTGCTTGAAGCGCATCACCGTCCAAAAAGGCGGTCAATCGGCGCTCTTCAATTGCACTGTTTACCCGAACATTTGCATCTTGCAGTGGCATCCGCACGCCATAGCTTCGCGTAGGATCATCAACTGTGCCGATTTGAAAGTTAGCCACATGCGGATTTCCGGGATCGTATCCAACAAATCCGGGATGAAGCGTATGATTCTGAAATTCTTCTTCTTGAAGTTCTCTACGCAAGTCGTCAACTTTGGATGCGAACGCTTCTGCATACCGACGGGCGAGCACAGCCCTTTTATCATCCTCACCGGAAGTTTCTATAGCATCATCACCATCACGGGGCGGATTTCCTTCACCGGCGTGATCGTCAGGCTGGGTCGCATCGTCGGAAGTTTCCACTAATTCAGCTGTACGTGTCATGACAGTTGAGCCTACCTGCTTCGACGACCCATCAGGTGCCCCATGAGTTGATTCTTCTTCATCAACCAGCTCACCAAAACTTTGATCCGTTGAATGTGTAGCTTGAAGAGCTGCACCACCCAGGTTAGCCCTACTGTCAGAAACTCCTTCGCTTATTGCTAAATCGGGGACAATATCAACAGAACCCCTTCCTAAGGGTTCCGGCGTATCATGGATACGAACATCATCAGACATTTCAGACATGGTTGGCATTTTTAAGTTCGGGTAGCCGCCTTAGGTTAAATACGTGACTGTTATACCATATGGGGTCATAGAATCAAATTAGACTTATTACTTACGTATCGTCGATTCCCGTTATAAATTATCCGAGTAATCCCCGCATAAATCTATTAACCTGTATAAGTCTATCTGAGCGCGTGTTCGTATAGTACGTATCATCGTATTCACCTTCGTCAGGCGTCAGGACTTGTGCACCACGAAAACCTAGCCGATCAAGAAATGCCTCCACCCGTTCACCGGCTTCCCTATCCATGCCGAAGGTATCAATATATGCATCCGACCGTAAGCCACTTCTCACCCATACCGTCGCGTGCGTCGAAGGATGACTAAGTGAGCGCTCCGCTCCGTCTGTATCTGCGTACTGACCGCCAAGAGGTTTCACCACAACATTAAGTCTGGCTATCGGAGTTCGTCCCTCGCCAATCGCATTATCCAGTGCTTCCACAATTGGTAAGATTTCCTCGTTCAGCGCCTCGGCCTCAACACGCACATGCAGGTCAAGATCAGTCACCGTACGCTCAGTGTGTGCCTTGCTTCCTATAATCGTATCCGGCGTTAGCCCTACGTCTCCTATCCGATCCTTGGCGGTTGCCAGTGAGGTCGCGATGGTACTATCGTCATTCTCGACCATCAGCGGCTCGCTTTCGGGACCGTGCGTAAAGCGCCCAATAGTACCGATAAGATAGCCCACTTCCGCCCGTGCCGCTTGTCGCTCGAGCTCTTCTTCCGGATCAGGCAGTTCATCGCTGGCAGCTGGCCCATCCGGCGGATCTTTCGGTGGCAACCCCGCGCTACCGTTTCCTGCTTCAGCCGGCTGATCATCCACAGTCGCTCCCACCTGATCGGCAGGCAAATCCGTAGCCTCGCCTTCACCACCAGCTTCTGCAGCAGCAATATCGGCGCGGATTTGGTCGAGATCGACGGCAACATACGACCGCGGTGTTTGTACACTGCCAGTAGCAGATACTTCGTCTGTGCCTTCTACAAGCGTACCAAAATCAGTACCAACAGTGTCATTAGGCTCCTTTAGCGGTGAAAAAGCGTCAACGCGAGCCGATACGCCGCTGGATAGCTGTACTTCCGTATTATCATAGATATCATCTGATTCTACAGGGTGCAAAGGATCATCAGGTAACGAATCAGACGTTTCGTTGCTGGACATATAGGCACCTCCCTTTGTTAGGGCCTACTATCCACTATAGCGCTATAAAGCACTCCTGACTGCTTGTAATAGTCGATATCCGCGAGTCGGCTGCAACCGCGCATCATTACGCGTAGCCCAGCGGGCCAAGCGCTGCTGATATGCGCCCATATCTGCCGGTAGCCCAAATCGTTCACGACGTTCGCGCATAAGCTGTTGCGAGAGCGCTCGTCGCACTTCTTCCTCGTGTTCCGCACCAAGTCGTTGCGTCAACCGTTCACGCATTCTATCCAGATCGCCAAAATACTCCGCCGCATGGCGATCACGAATTTGCTGCCAGTTACCTACCCGCTGATCCGCGTAGGGGTATGAGCCAATAACTTCGACGGTAGCCAACCGTAGCAGCAGCTGATCATCGGTCCGATAAATACCATCATCAAAGAGAGATATGGGCGCATCTTCACTTCCCCGAAGGCCATGTTCAACCCACTGTAAAAATTCTTCCGGGTCTTCCGGTACTTCGTCTGGTATACCACTCGCTGCCCTACCTGCCAGGTCCAGATCGGCTGAAACATGCATCGCATCCGCCGCATCATAAAAGGGCTGTCTGGCCTCTTCACGGTCAATATCTCCAAACGTAATAACCGCAGCATCGAGATCAGAATCTAATCCGCTGGTTCCATTGGCCCTACTGCCGATAAATTGAACTGCAATAACGCTATCACCCACCTCAGCAGCAGTTTGCCGAAAACGATTAACTAGTTCTTGGTTCTGCCTCCCCACTTCAGGCGAGACACCACTAAGGACTACTCTATCCCTTGCTATGTGACGAGCTACATCCGTAGGCGTATATAATCGCCTGCCTTCGCCGCCTTCATTATCTCCATCGCCATGCTCTCCGCCGCCACCGTTTGGTGGCTCTTCGCCTCCGGGAGGATCTTGACCACTTGCTTGCTCAGCCTCTGTTTCAAGTTCTTCGGCATGGCCGGCAGCAGCATCGACTTCATCAGCCTCAGTAGCCGCATCGTCTTCTCCTAGCCCAGGTCCGTCAACTATACCCCGAGCTGCGGTGATTGCTGCTTCCACTGCTTCTGCTTCGGTTAGTTCAAATCTCACCACACCAGGAGTGCCGGCTTCACCTGCACTAGCTGCATCACTTTCGTCTTCACCAAAGGTTGCGGCAGCTCTCCCTTCAGGTTTAAGTACCAATCCATTACTGGTAGCGCTGACACCGCCTGACATTTCTATACGAGTCGGGTCACCAGCAACTACATCCATGTCGGTATGCACTAATTCGTCCGGTCGGTCTAGTTCACTTGATAGTTCTGGCATAGTACGCAACTTATAGTACTCTTATGCGTTTATAGTGAACAAGAGCAATCAACACGCCTATCTGAGGCTACAGCAATGTCATGGCTATACTCGATTTTTTGCTATTGGTATATCTGTTAGATAGTTGCTTTTTTTACTAAAAAGTTGTAAAGTAATTGCCATCAGGAAAGTCCTGATGAAATCGTGCACCTTAAGGAGGTGGATGACGTGCGCAGAGTAAAAAATGCGTACAGCAGGCTCAAGCGAGCTTGTGCCGTGGTAAAGCGTCGTTACGAAGCGATCACACAGTTCGTAACCAGACGCATTGTCCTCTTTCCGGCGCTCGGAGTTGCGGTATTCACCGCCATTCTGGTTGCCGTGATTATCGGGACACCACTCAGCCAAGTGATTGCCGTCTTCGTGACAATCGTCGCCATATTCACTGCCATGCATGTTCTGCGTGGTCGTGATTCGGATGCGGAGGCAATTTTCACGGCTTCACCGGAGCCCAAGATGGCAAGCAAGCGTGTAGCCAAGATGATGCACCCTGACCCGAAGGTCGAGCAATTCGAATGGGAAGGTCGGGAGCACCTCATCAGCCTGATCGACGTTCGGCCGGGCTGGCAGTGGTTCGTACGCGGGCTTGATTCGTGGGCCTACTGGCGTTTCTGGTTCCCGGGGCTGTTCTGCTTCGTGATCCTGGCCATCAGCTTCGCGGTGACGCATAACGTCCTCGCTGCGCTGGTGCTGCTACTACTCGTCGGCTTCGGCCTGCGAATCGCCGAAAGGCATCGACGCTACCTGGCGTTCACAACCATTCGGTTCATGGCGCTGCGTGGAGTCGCTACCACTAGGAAGCTGCAAGTGCCACTTGAGGCGATGACCGGTCACAGCATTCAGGTGCCCTGGCACTCGAAGGTACTCAGGTTCCTGGGGATTATCAAGGCCTGCTACGGCACGCTACTGATTTCCGTTCCCGGAGAACACAACGCTGAGTTGAACGAAACGCCCTGGATGCCCGACATCTACTCAATCGATCTGCATCTGACAGACCTGATCTACGCCCGCAAGGAGTCGCTGAAAGGCGGATACAAGCAGGCCGAATAGGACTGACACGGTGCCAGACAGAGGGGTGCACGGCCTGGCGGCGAATAATAAAGCAGGTTTATCCTGTATAAAATCGTCGCCAGGTACCTCTCA
>Ga0206826_1049_pt1 | contig 19960 bp, 8 predicted proteins | sample Alteio_BWOrgCont_80_FD_152636 | JGI IMG/M metagenome (GOLD analysis project Ga0206826, IMG submission 152636) | Enriched cells from forest soil in Barre Woods Harvard Forest LTER site, Petersham, Massachusetts, United States -... | ecosystem: Environmental > Terrestrial > Soil > Temperate forest > O... | reverse complement strand
CAGGCGCCGGATGGCAGCGTGCTTTCGATCTCCGGGACCGGCGGCGGAAGTTCCGTTGTCGTGAGTACGAATTCATCGACTTACTCCGGCACCTCGGAAAATGGTGTCCTTTCGGTTGTAACATCGCAGCCGTTGACCGGTGTTACGCAATACCATCTGGGCTCCGAAACCTATGAACTCTACACCACGTCGCAGGATGGGCAGGACAACTATACGGATATTTATGTGAGCATCAGCGGGGACAGGGCGACTCTCACGATCACGGGCAACTATTCAGCGTTTCACTCTGGTGGCGTGGGTGCGGTGACGGGATGGGATCCAGTGTTGGGGGTTTTTACGGCGACAGCCGCCAATGGTGTTTCCGATTTGGTGATTCAAACATCCTCGAACGCGACAGCACCTCTTCTTGGGACGGGCGTACTGTATGTGAGCGGCCAGATCTATGCTTTTGGTTACTGGGACAGCGATGAAAGCGGATCGCGGCAAGATCATTACCGTTCGGCTGCAGGTTACTCACTGATGGTGACGGGAACGAGCACGGCGGGATCATTATCGGTGGAGACGGCGGCCGGGACATTGAGCGGCGCCTTCGAAAATGGAACGTTGACGATTGCAAATACATCGCCTTTCACCGCGGTCACCCAATATGTGGTCGGAGGGGAGACCTATCAATTCCTATCTGGTTCGCAAGATGGCGCGAATCATTTTGTGGATAATTATCAAGGTTCCGGCGGAGGCTGGTTTACCATTTCTGGGAACTACTTAACGGGGAGTTCTCCGCCGGAATTGGCGACGACGGCCGTGGTCGACGGTTGGGCGCCTTTACTTGGAACCATCGGTGGAATGGCAGTGCAGGGGGATGGAAGTCTTGTGGTATCCACTTCTGTTCGAGATTACCCGCTCCTAGCCGGCTTGGGTCTGGAGGCTGGAGGGATGCAGTTTTCCTTTGTGGAGGGCACAAATGGGGCATTGGGCCTGAACACCGACATCTACAGTGCGGGCGCCGGGTACTCGCTGATGGTGACCGGCAGAAGTGGAAGCCAGCAGGACTCGGTGGTATTATTCACGCCGGCCGGCACTTTTGAGGGGCAATACTCGGGCGGCGTTGTAAGTCTATCAGGAGTCGTGGGACCTCCCGTTGATGGGTCCTCTGGGCCCGCTGGGGCGCCGTCATGGTGGAGCGCGCAGACGCCACAGGTTCTTACGGCAGGAGCGGCAGCCAATGATTACGCCTTCGTCAACCAAGGTCAGGTAAAAAACTTGGTCGCAGCAGCGGCGAATGAATTGGACGCGAATCTGCCGGGCGGAGCCGGCGATGCGCTCCGCGGGCTCGTGCAGAGCTGGATGCCGGCGAGTGCTGCTGCCAATGACTATGCACCGGTGAACCTCGGCCAGCTCAAACAGGTGGCGGAGCCTGTCTACTACCGCCTTATCAGCCAGGGGTATTGTGTGCAGTATCCCTGGACAGGGCACACGGGTGTCAATGATTATGCCATCGCCAACATTGGGCAGGTGAAGCAGTTATTCCGGTTTGATCTCAAGGTGGACTCCAATGGAGACGGCATTCCCGATTGGATCGAGCGGAGCACCCTTTTTGGAGAAACTGGCGGAGGTTCGGGGAGATCCGGTTCAGGGGGCTCGGGTTCTGGCGGTACAGGCTCCGGAGGTACGGGTACGGGAGGCTCGGGCTCTGGGGGTTCAGGTTCAGGCTCGGGAGGCACGGGCTCCGGTGGCAGTGGATCTGGAGGAGGCGGTTCGGGTGGCACAACCACCACATCCCTCGTAGATACCGATGGCGATGGACTCACTGATGCCCAAGAAGGGATTCTAGGCACAAATCCAAACTGGAAGGACAATCCCGCCGTGAAACTGGTGGCCAACGGTTACGCCAGCCAATAACTTCCTCAATCGCCAAACTCTCACCCTTAATGAATACCGCTCTCAAACAGCACGCATTCAAGCGCATCCTACAGCGGCGCAAGGCCTTGCCCAGGGCCATTGGCGGCCGGGCGATGCTTTGCGCATTGTTTGGCATGATGATTAGCAGCCCGCGGTGTGGGGCGCAGACGGTGGAGGCGGTGCTGCGGGCAGCCCAGGAGCGGTGCTTGATGCTGGGGACTGGCAGGAGGCTCAACGATGAGGCGAGCCTCAGAACCGCTGAGGTTTGTTGCAATAATCCGAATTTCCAGTTGCCGGATGATCAAAGCATCCTCTCCAGCACGCTTATTCAGTTTCCCAACGGAATATCGTACTTTCCACGAGACGGGGAGCTCACCAAGATGCGAGACGTGGTGTTGTGCCTGCGCAAAGTGGCCGAAACCATGGAGGATCCGGCGACGGGCGCGGAGTTTCAAGCCTATTACCAGACCGGCTTCGCGTCACCGACGTCGGACAAGCTTATTTTTGAGCCGCAGGGATTGAACGAAAATTACCTTTGGTTATATACTCCGCAGTCCGGAGGAAACGGGTGCGGGACGAATGCCTCCTGCCCGACGCAATGTACATGGGAGCAGCAGATACCAGGGCAAAATGTGCATTTTGCTGTTGACCTCCAACAGACATCCATGCGCCTGCGGCCCGTGGGCCGGATTACGGAGGAAAACTGGAGGGAGAAGCTCAAACTGCTGGCCTCCAACATCAATCAGTGCCAGGCGATCTCCGGCTGGCCCACGCAGGTCAACTTCGAGATCTCGAATGCAGGCTGGGAGGGATCCATGTGGACTCTGTCCGAAGACCCATTCGCTCCACCGTGCACGTATTACAAAGTGAACATTGGACAAGCCGGTCTCACGTTCAAATCGGACGGGGAGATTTCGGGCACGGGGCTCACGGGGTTTGGAAGTGGACCGACGATGTCCACTGTTGCCAATTCTGTATTTACGGTCACATCCTCAATCCAAACAACTTCAAATTTGTATTACAATCAGGATTTTAATTGGTTTTCGGGCTTTTACGGTTCGGGAGGTGCGATTTGCAAAACTTACGAGCCGGCCGACGACACTCTCATGCTCCCTCACGCAGCGGGGGGTAACAGTGTCTCTGCCGCGGTGGGAGCGCTGAGCAAGACGGTGCCTGATATGGCGCTGGGGGTGAACCATGCACCATTGAAGGGCAATCTGGCGGTGTATGTGAGGGACTTGCAGCATTCCTCCATGGGTGAAGCTTACCGGGCCCAGACATCCGCAAGCCAGCTGCCGCAGGATTCGGCGCGGATGCTGCTGCTCACAGTCAATCCCGGCGCCGATTTGACGCTAGGAAACATGCAGCCGGAAGATCCTGGACAAGACATCCCTAGCAATTGCTGTGTTCCTCCTCCTCAACAGACATTGCATTCGTCAAATTCCATATTCGCCGCCCAAAGCGCGTTGTCCAGCGCGTCGCAGTGGCTTGGAATGTCCTTTGACAATTACAGTGGAGGAGCTTGGACGGATGTATCGACTTTGGACGTTAAACCGATGCAAACTGTGCTCGATCTTTTTTCGCCGTCCAGCCCTCCCTGCCCCAATGCCTGTCCTATGAGCGACCCGACATTGACAGGTGTAGCGAGCTTTGAGCTGCCACTTACTCCAGCCAGCCACGCATGGGGCGGGTATCTGATGATGTTCGAGGCGGGGTCCCCATCTCCTGTGGTTGCGACTAACTGGTTGAATGTAGGCGCCGGTATCGTGTGCTTTCCCCAATTCACAAACTTCTTTCCGACCGCGAGTCAAGCCGACGGAGTGGCGCCTTACCGTGTGGGTGAACTCGAGACTCGCGCTACGCCCAACGGACCAGTTTGCATCCACTTGGGACGCGGCAAATCCGACCGGAACCAAGTGGCCGACAATCGCTTCCGATGGGACGGGTTTGGCTCGCCGACCTTTTACGGCTCTCCCTTGGAATTTGACCTGGTCTATGAAACCGATTGCTCGAAGTATACCGACCATCCTCTGAGTGACAATGAAGGTTCAAACGGTTCTTTTTCGTACACGCCGGACGAGGGATATGCCTTTGCGAGCGTGCAGGGCGGCACGTGTTACACCTCGCGCTATCATTATCTTGTGGACTGGCATGCTCCGCGGCTGCGCCAGATCAAGGGCGGGGATGTATTTGTGGTCATCGATTACAAAACCGGTTACTACAAGACCATCAGCGTGTATTGGGCAAAGGACGCGGGGACAAAGGATCCAGTAAGCGGATATTACCAACCGGAAGGGGATGCAAAACCCTTCAAGGTGATTAATTTGTACAACGCCTCCATGCCCAGTCCCACGCCGAACACCTCCGCACTGCCGGCGGATGTGAATCACCTCATCGTGGAAGATTCGGATACGGCCTACTATTGGCTGGAGCAGATACCGTCTTTGGGGAACAACGGGACCGAACCCGGCCAGCCGCCGCCCACTGCGCAGTGGACGATCAATACTTATGATCACCCCATCCCCTCTGCCGGAATAACCGCTCCGACCCAGCCGAAGGTTGAGACGCATGTGAATACTCCCATGTACGCCTTCGAGTCTGAGGACATTTCCTGGAATCCGTGGCACATGTCGCGGACTGAAAACGGAGTGGAAACCACGGTCGACATGGTGTGCGCGGGCTCGAGCAATCCGTGTTTCACGGATGAGCCTGTGGCGCAGAGCGTGCAGGAGAGTTCAGGCGGAAAGTCGCGGACGGTCACGACCACGTGGCAGTATGATACCAGCATGGTGAACATGTTCTATCCCGGCACGTGGCTGCCTGTGAGCGTAAGTTACTCGGCGATGCCGACCGGCACATGGGACATGGACGGGGCGACGGAAACTTATGATGACAACGGATTTCTGAAGGCGAGGACGAAGGTGGTGAACACGGGGACCGCGGGCACGCCGCACACTCTGGGATGGACGTACCAATGGCACGGAGACGGGTTGACGCGTGACATCGGATTCAGCGTGGACCAGAAACAGGGCAGCAGCCGCACGGAAGCTTACTCGGGGGTCAACAATGTGTTCGGGCAGATGACGCTGAAGATTTGCGGGCTGAACACGCAGATGCTGTACGGGGATGAAAACAGCGGCGCGCCGTGGCGGGTGCGCCAGATCTTGCGGCCCGGAGACTATGAGGAGCTCATCACCATCGATAACTCGGTGGACAGCCAGACGACGGTGCAGCATTGGTCCGGCTGGAGCGCGAGGTTTCTGGCTGGGACGGTGAGCACGACGACGACCACGCCGCTGGGGGGCCTGCTGGTGCGCAATGTGGCGACCACCGACGGGGCCGTGTTCACCAATGTGTCCGGCGGGGGCAACGGGCAACTCACCCCTTGGGGTACGCCCAGCCAATACACCGATAGCATTAGGCAGGCGAGCACCTCCTCGGCGTTCAACACCAGTGCGCCGAACGCTCAGGGCTATGGGACGGTGCAAAGCCTGACCGATGCGTTCGCCAATCAAACCACATTTCAGAATTATGACTGGATGAACCGCCCTCAGTTCATCCATGCGCTAGCGGATAACTACACGCCGAGTTATCCCTCGACATCAAAGCCCTTTACTTACGGGATCACCGGTGATGGCGGATCGAAGGCCTCCACTGCCACTGATGTGTTCGGGACGCTGATGGATCGCCAATCGCTGCCGACGCAGGGTACGCCTTCGGATTTGAACCTGGACCCGAACGGACAGCCGGAGTTGCGCGTGGGCCAGAGATCGGCGGGAGTGAGCGTGCTGCCCAACGGGCAGATCCAGGGGATGAGCAGCGGGTTGGGCGCGCGCGGAGCGGTGATGCAGGACATCGGTTTGGACGTGCAGGGGAATCTGGCGGTGAGCACCTCGAACCTCGATCAAAACGGCGGCGGGGCTTACACGGTTGTAACGCACTACGATGACCTTGGCCGGGTGGTGCAGGTGGACCGGCCCGGCGGGGACGGCAATACGTTTCATGAGTATTGGGTCTATAATGATTTGCAGCGCAGCGTGACTTACCAGCCTGGAGCGGGTCCGGTGCTCAAGCCGGTGGTGAGCACCGTATCTCAGGACGGCGGCACGGTGGTGGTGAACATCAACGGGAAGGATATCTATAAACACGTGCGCAGCGTACAGAACAGTATACTAAAGTACCAGACGCTGCTGTATGACGACAGCCGTGTGGGCGGCGGCGGGCAGTGGACGCCGTTGACCACGCGTGAGATCGATCCCGCTGGGAGCACGGCGGTGACGCCGTGGTCCCAGACGGCCAATACGGTGAGCACGGCGGCATCCACACCCGGGAGTTCGATGGCGTTGACTTCCAGCAGCGACGCAGGGACCATCACAGTGACACTCAGCCATGGCCGGCCCGCGAGTGCGAGTGTAAGTCTGCTGGGCAGTCCGGCGCTGACACTTACTCATTTCACATTTCAGAAGGAAAATCTCGTGCAGGCCAGCGGCACGATGAGGGGGAGTCTGGCTGGGTTCAGCCTGGATGGGGACGGACGGCTGACGCAATTGAGCGGACCTGGGTTCAACAAGAGCATCAGTTACAGCAGTACCGGGGATTATGTGGCGACGGTCAGTGACAGCGGTGTGCAGAACACAACGCGGGCGTATTCGACGAGCCAGGCAGGGGATTTCACGGGGGTGAGCGGCACTGGGCTGCTGGGGGTGAGCGCCACGACGCAGGATGTCGGCGGAGGAGCGACGCAGACGACGCTCAACGGCAGCCTGACGGTGAACGCGCAGGCGGGGGCGGGGGTGACATCGAAGAGTTACTCGGGAGGGCCGCAGATGAGTTACACGTACAATGCGGACGGATCGCTGGCGAGCTTCAGCGAGGGAGGGTTGTACGGGACGGTGAGTTACCAGGATTATGCGGACACGGTGAACTACGGGGATGTATCGGTGCAGACGAATTATTATTTATGCGGCCTGCCCAGCCAGCGAGCGAGCGGGTCGGATCTGAGGACTCTGAACTGGCAGAACGGGCAGTTGGCGGCGGAGAGCCACTTGCAGGGGCCGTGGCAGGGCAGCGCGGTGCAGCGCCTGCAGGATGGGCACGGCAACACCAGCTCAATGGGGACGAGCCTGGGACAGGGAGCGCACAACGCGGCGGGATACGTGTGTGACGCGGTGGGGCGGCCGCAGACGGTGACCGGGAGCTTTGGAGGAGCTGTGTACAGTTATGATAGCGACACCGGGGATTTAAGCAGCCTGACACGCGGCCCGGTGGTGACGCAATATGGTTATGATTCGATAGGCCGACTTACAGATGCGAACACCGATGTTGCAGGAACGCACTTTCATTATCGTTACACTTATGACGAGCATAGCCGGCGCAAGACGCGGGTAACCAACCAGGGGCAATCGTGGTACAACTTGGGTTACGATGACGCCAATGAATTGCAATCGGTGCAGACGAGCACATTGGGCGCGCTGAATTACGGTTATGACGGGCGGGGCAACCGCATCTCCGGAGGTTCCGCGGTGATCTTCACCATCCAGGGAGCGGACCAGGCGGTGAGCATGAGCCGGCAGAACCGCGGGTATGGAGTGAGCGGGACGGTGGCGCCCGGAGCGAACGTAAGGGTGTTTCACGCGCAGCAGCAATCTTCGCAGGGGGATCTTATTCACGTGGATCCGGTGACGGGCGCCTACAGCGCGTGGTGGGCGTACGCGGGAGCCGATGGCGTGCAGCGAGTGGAGATGACGGTGCGCGGGACGCTGCCTGGCGCGGGCAACAGCGGGAGCAATGCGGTGGCCGACAAAGTGCTGTGGGTAAGCATTCCCAGCGCGACGGAGACGCTGAGTTATGACAGCGCAGCGCGCTTGATCGGAGATAACACCTGGACGATCGGCTGGGACGGCGCGAGCCGGCTTAGGACACTTACCCGCAATGCGAGCACGAGCGCTGATCCCACGGTGAGCGCGGAGAGCATCGTGTACGGCTACGATGCGGAAGGCCGGCGCACGAGCCGTGTGCACACGACCACTTACACGAGCGGGAGCAAGCAGGTGGAGAGCAGCAAGATGATTTGGAACGCTTGGCTGCCGGTGTGTGAAGAGCGCACGCTCAACGGGGGCTCGGTAAGGAGGCGATGGTTCACATGGGGCCGCGACCTCAGCGGCCAGCTTGAGGGAGCGGGCGGCATAGGGGGACTGATCTGCATCCAGGAGGAGGGCGGGCGCACACTGACGCCCGTGGATGACGGGATAGGAAACATCACCGCGGTGCTGGATGCCGGGAGCGGCGCGGTGGTGGCGAGCTACGACTACGGCCCGTTCGGGGAACCGCTGGCGAGCAGCGGGGACGTGGATTGCTGTCCGTTCCGCTGGCAGAGCAAGTATTGGGATGACGCCTGCGGGTTGTATTACTTCGGCTACCGGCATTACGGACCGAAGTACGGCCGCTGGCTGTCGCGCGACCCGATGGGCGAGGCTGGAGGGTTTAATTTGTATGCGTACTGTTCCAACGATCCGGTGGGTAAGTGGGATTATTTGGGGATGGATGATTTTCAAGGTCCGGTCACACCTGAGAAGACCTTGAAAGGCACCGTCAAGGCGATAAAAGCCGCAAAAGGCATAGGTGCAGGATCAGCAGTTGCCGTGAGTGGCGCGCTGGTGGGAGCCGGCATGGCAAGTTTGGCAGTGAATGGCGGCGATGTAATTTCAGGAGGGGATTTCTACGAGAGGCTCAATCAGATCAACAATCCACAAGTACAACTGCCTGATCATCACTTAAACGATTGGCCGCGCGCAACGACATTAGATGGCCAGCCAATCATGACCAATCCTTTGGCACCCAGGGTAAACAACTCGCAAAAATACAGGTATGGTGTCATACTTACGGGCGACCAATACGCGCAATACAAACGGCTGATAGAGTCCTTTGGCGAGCAGCGTGCCCGGCAAATAATGGCTGATGAACTCTATCAGGATGGCCTTGACCCCATGAGGGCTACACTTTGGAAGAGCGATCCGCGAATGCGACCCGGCAAAGCAACTGGAGGAGAGAATTTGCCGACCATCGCAGGCAAATGGATCAGGGGTACTGAAGGCAACGCAGGCAGATTTCCAAAGCAAATCGCGGATCAGTTGCGGGGAATGGAATTTAATTCATTCGATGATTTCCGAGCCGCTTTCTGGGAGAAAGTGGCGGCTGACCCTGTTTTGTCGGCTTATTTTAAACCATGGAATAAGACGCTTATGAGTGAGCGTAAAGCACCCTTCGCGTCGCCTTCCCAAGTGACGGGCGCTGGTCCAGCCCAGCAGGTTTTTAATATGCACCATATTTTGTCAATCGAAAACGGGGGCGGAGTCTATGATATGGACAATATTCTAATTGTTTCGCCGCGTTATCACCAATCCCTACACGGAGACTAATATGGCAAGGACACTTAACAGAGCGGAGCTCATTATGCGAGTCGAGCGTCTAATGTCTGGACGCTGGAACATTGAAGAGATGGAGCAACTATTTCAAGAAATAAGCTCAAGTGTTCCTTGCCCTTTTGCGGAGATTCAGGGGTACATATTCCATGCGTCTGACGATCCTAACGCCGAAACAATCGTGGAGAGAATGTTGGCGTATAAGCCGATCATCTTGAAAAAATGAACCCACAAGCCAACCAATGGCGTTGACCATGCCAACCCACCAAAAAAATATAACAGCAAGGGGTTCCTCCTTCGTCGGGCTTCGCACTCGGTTACGAACCGATCTTTTGTTTGGCCGATTCGGCCCTACCTGCCTACTTCGCTTTGTTCCATCGTTTTAAGCAGCGATTGTCCCGATTCGCCACTGCCGCCCTGATCTTGGCCGCCGGTGCGGTTGCCGCTTCTCCGCGTGGCGACATCGATCCGGCCCTCACGCAGAGGCGCGGCACCCGCATCATGGCAGGCCTCCCCTGCCTGGTGACGCAGGTGAGTCTGCCGATGGGTGGCGCGTCGTTTTCCGGCAAGCGCGAGCAATCGGTGCTTCTGAACGGCAATGCCTCCGGAGATATTGTCACCACGGTAATGAGCGATGCGGGAACTTACAGTTATCACTTCAGCAATGTCTCGGCTTACTGGCCGATTAGGAATGATCCGGGAACGACCGACAAGAGCAAGGTGGTGACGCTGAACTTCCAGCAGCTGGACATCAGCCGCTCGGGGGTGGGGGTGGAGAGTTATACTTTCGATCCGGATCACGGGATGGCGGTGCTCAGCGCCACGGATTTGTGCGGGCACACGACGACCTTTGCCTATGAAACCGCCGTGGGTGTTTCCGGGTACGGCACGGTGGGGTATGACGATCCCATATTGCAGACGGATGCGCTGGGTCATTCCAAGCACTTCACTTATGATCCCGGCACGCGGGTGATGAGTTCCATCACCGATGAGAACGGGGTGAGTACCGATTATGAAGTGCAGGCGGGCACGGGGTTGAGGTTGAGTGAATCCATTCGGGGCCAGGGAGGGACGGTGACGACTTTTGAATACGGGAGCGGGGGATTTGCGGGGTTCATGACGCAGAAGACGGTGTTTGGGATGGGGACGATGCCTGCCACGGCGACCTTTTACAGCCCGGACGCAGTGGGCCGGGTGAGGTACGAATCGACGCAGGGACTTACCACCACGCACTATTTCAATTTCAATGGGAACAAGACTTACGTGGTGGATCCGAAGGGACAGGCCACGGGGTTCCAATACGATGTGCGACACCGCATCAAAGAGATCGATAATCCGGACGGAACGAGCAAGAAGAAGACGTATGATTTGCACGGCAGAAGAAAAATAGACAGGCTATTTATAAGAAGAGTGCTTGCGTTTCGTTCTTGGCTGCTTCATCACCAGCCTATGGCGACTCCTCGATTCTTTGCTGATCGGCGGTCTCCGACCGCTTACTATCACTGCGTTTCATGCGTGGTGGACTGGCGCTTTATCTTCCAGGACGAGGAGGGGGAGCACTTTGTGCGGCCTGCCGACGGACGAGCGATACATCTATGCGCGGTTGTACTCGCTCATCAACGGTGCATGGATTTATAACAGTTACACGAACACGGCGAAATAAGGGCTCATTCGAAGAGCAGATCGAATGGATTCTGAGGTTGGAATGAGGAAAGCAGGAAAGTAGGAAAATGAATGCTCTTGTTCCATTCAGCCAGTTGTCATTGGAATCGCAGAAGAAATCAGTGATCCTGGCGAGTCAAGGCCTCAGACCCTAACGCGAATTGGCGCGAATGCCCACGAATAGCCGCGAATGTTGGCCATCGAAGATTGAAGATTCGCGGTCCTTCGCGCTCATTTGCGTTGAATGCCGTAGATCGGCCAGCAAGCAGTGCACACTAGCTAGCGCATCCGGTTTGAGATTGAGATTAAGAGCACGAACGGGCTGCAGGAGATTCAGAGGATCAAGAAAGAGAGCAGGATCAAGGGTCGGAACATGAATTTGCCGCGTCTCCGTTGCTGTCCTTAATCCTAATCTTCTGATTCTTGCTCATGATCATGCTCTTCATCTACCCGCCTCCCTCCCAGTCGTCCCCGCACGCGGGGGCCTATTTCTTACCCGCGGGCCGCGGGGTGTACGCGCAGCCGGAGCCGCCATCCCACGGCTCCGTCCAGTGCCATGCGCCGTTTTCGGCTAGTTCCAGGAGGGCGTTGTAGCATTCGCAGCGGTCGCCGGGCTCGCCCATGTTGATGTAGGTGATCTTGGAATCGCAGAGCATGCCCAGGACGTGGTTGGTCTGCTCCAGGGTGAGAGCGGTTTGGACGTGATCGAGGAAGCAGAAGGCAGGTTCGCTGAGGAGCATTCTGGCGAACATCACGAGCTTTTGTTCAGAGAGGGAGAGCAGGTTGTCCCAATTGTCGTGCGAATGATCCAATCCGCCCGCGACTTCGACGATATCACCAATGTTCAGGCTATCAAGGACATGGTGGATGCGCGCATCATCGATGCCTTTCTTGTCTGCCGGCAGGATCATTTCCCTGAGGCTGCCGGGGGATAGAAAGGCTTTCTCCGGAAGAAACAGAATCCGGTCCAGGTTGGGGCGCACGATGGTGCCGCGTCCATGGTTGCCAATGCCGGCAGTGGCGCGGAAGAGCACCATTTTCGCCCGCTCCGCCGAGCCTGCGATGAGGACGTTCGTGCCGCGCTTGATGCGGACGGAGAGATCCTTGATGAGGACGCGGCCATCATCGGCGGAGGACAAGGTCACATTCTCATAAGCCAGCATGTCTTCCTCCTCGCGGAATTGCAGTCCCGTTGACGGGCCGGCTTCGGCGGCTTTGATGGCCTTCAGGAGGGCGCCGACCCGCAATGAGGCGGCGGCCAAGGTGGAGATGGAGGTGAACTGGGATACCAGGATGGAGAAGGCGTTCACCAGCACCGCGAATGCGACCGCCGACTGGGCGATGATCCCGAATTGCGCTTTCCCATGGATGAAAAGGGGCGCGACGATCAGCGCGGGGATGATCTGGATGAGGTAGTTGTACCCGTTGGTGAAGAAGCCGACGTTGCGGTTCACGCCGATGATTTTGCGCATGTTCTTCGTAAGTTCATCCAGGCGCGACATGAGGCGGACCTTTAGCCGGGACTCGCGGTGCTGAAGCGCCACGAGTTCCGCATTTTCCTGAATGTGCCGGACATCGGAGCGGAAGTTCGCCTCCTTGTCCGACTGCTGTGAGTTCAGCCGGATCAGCGGCCGGCCCACAAGAAAGGTGACGAGCGAGCCCACCAGCGCATAGCCCACGGAGACGAGCAGGAGAGTTGGGCTGATGGACCACATCACCCCGGAGAAGACGAGCACTGAGAAAGTGCTGTTCGTCATCATTAGGGCAAATGAGAGGGAGTTGACGGTGATGACGCGGATGTCCTCGGAGATGCGCTGGTCCGGATTGGGCACTGCGCCGGACTCTCCCACCAGATAGTACACGCGCGGCTCAAGGTAGCCATTCAACACGCGCTTGGTGAGCCAGTACCTCCAAAGCAAGCCGAGCCTTTGCTCTGAGAAAGACGAAAAAACCGCGACGGCAGTCGATGCCGCGTACACCACCAAGAAGAACCCCGCAAGCTTCCAGAAATCCGCTTCGCGGGATTGCTCGATGGCATTCATGAAATCGCGGCTCACGTAGCTGTTTAGCACATTGAGGCCGTTGCTGGACAGCAGCAGCACCAGCAGAGTCGCAAAGAGCCAGACGGCTTTCTTCCCGGACTTCGTGCCCAGGAAATCCCGCACCATCTCGATAAATAGCTTCCGCGCTCTGCGCTGAGCCGGAGGACCGGTTTCAGGAGGTGGAGCGGGCGGAGCCTTGGGACGTTGAGGGCGGCGGTTGGGAGAAGGCACAGGGGACTAGCGAAGAACGACGCGGGAGGGGGTGAGCCGCGCCGTACAGGAATCAGGGATTGGGCAGGGGGTAAAAGAGGCATTTTACGGAATTTCGGCGTCTATATCAAGATCTCCCTTTCCGGGGAGGTTGAAGGAACGGGCGCGGAAGCCGGGAAAGTCCCGGTCGGGTGGCAAAAGCATCCCGACGAGGTTATTCGATCTCGCGTGACCTGCCGCCACGCACCTTACTTCACGACCGGGCGCAGGACGATGTTGCGGTAGTCGATGTTGGTGTGATCACCCTGGAGGTAGATGGGGCCGGGCTTCATTTCATCGCTGGTCATGGCGCCGCCGGTGCAGCCGAGCACGGGCTGATTGTCGATGATTTTTTGCCCGTTGAGGATGACTGTGACATGGCGGTCGACAAGGGTGATGTCAAAGGTCTGCCATTCGCCGATGGGTTTTTCCGCGGCGACGGTGGGAGTGATGCGGCTGTAGAGGGCGCCCATGTTATGGGGATCAAGCGGTTTGCCGTAGGTTTCCGCCACCTGGATTTCATAGATGCCGCGCAGGTAGATGCCGCTGTTGCTCTCTTTTTGCGTGCGGGTTTCCAGGGTGATATTGAAGTCCTCAAACTCCTGCACCGTGCGAAGATTGCCAAAGTGCTTGCCCTTTTCGACGCGGTTCAAGAGCAGGCCATCGGCCACGCTCCAGCCGTTGTCGGCCTTCGGATTGATCAATTCCCAGCCCGTGAGATCCTTGCCGTTGAACAGGGTGATTGGCTCGCCGAACTTGACCTTGGAAAGATCCGGCGCCGGCGGCACCGGGGGGATGCGATGGCCGGCGAACTCGGCTTTGCCGAATTCCTTCCCGTCCGCCTTGGTTTTCACCGTGCTGAGTTTCATGGTGTCGCCGTCCAGCGTGGCGCTGATGGTTTCGGTGACTTCGTCCGCCGCCTGCGTCTTGGCATTCTTCGGTTTGGATATGCGTGTGACCTTTAGCACCTCGCCGTCAACCTTCACGCCCTGGACGGGCACGACGCTGCCGCCTCCCCAAAGGATGCTCGCCGCAAGCTGGCCGTCTTTGTTTTCAACCCCAAGCCAACCCGCTGCGCCACCAGGGATGGTGAGAGCCCAGCGGCCGATGAAGGGATTCTCCGCGAAAGCGAGGGAGGCGCAGCCGAAAAGTGTCAGGGCGAGAAGCGATAGGAGGCGATTGCGGAGAGATGAGGAAATCATGATGAGCCTACAAGAACGGCGGAGAAAGCGCACACTATCAAATCGAATCTTGGAAGAAAAGGATTGGCGTGCGCCCGGCTTTTTTGAATGATGCGAGATGCCTGTTCCTCAGCAGCGGTGGTGGCGCATTATTCCGGTGGCTCTGATCATGTACACGATCGCGTACATCGACAGGACCAATGTATCCCTGGCGCTGGATCCGAAGATCTCGCGCATGATGGGCGATCTGGCCATGGATGATGAGAGGAAGGGTGCGGCGATGGGGATTTTCTTTTTCGGTTATCTCATTCTCCAGATCCCGGGTGGCTATCTCGCCAGCAGATGGAGCGCGAAGAAGTTCGTGGCAGCGCTGCTGGTCGTGTGGGGGATATGCGCGGTGGGGTGTGGTTTCGCCATGACGTTTGGGCAATTTGAAATCATGCGGCTGTTGCTGGGGGTGGCGGAGGGTGGTGTTTTTCCAGCGGTGCTGGTGCTCCTGTCCCACTGGTTTCCCCGCCAGGAGCGCGCCCGGGCCAACGCCATGTGGATTCTCTGCATGCCCATTTCCGTGGCCTTCTCCGCACCGCCAACGGGCTGGCTGCTGAGCCACTGGGGCTGGCAGATGATGCTCAAACTGGAGGGAGCGCTGCCTTTCCTGTGGCTGCCGATCTGGCTGTACTTCATCAATGATCATCCGCGGGAGGCCCGGTGGATTTCCGCTGGGGAGCGGGAGCATCTGGAAACTACTCTGCGGCGCGAGGCCGGAGACGTGGAGCCAGAGCAACACGCGCCGTTTTGGCGGGCGTTTGTGCATCCTGTGGCGCTGCTGATGATGGTGATCTACTTTCTCCACAATTGTGCGACCTACGGCTGCATGACTTTCCTTACCGAAGGCTTGCAGGGCAGCGGTATCGCTCCGAACGGGTTGATCTACGGCGTGCTTTTCGCCGTGCCTTATGTCGTGACCTGCGTCGTCATGATCATCACCTCGGCAAGTTCGGACCGCAAGGGAGAGCGCCGCGGACATTTGGCGGCGGTGTACTTGTTGGGCGGGGTGTGTCTCATCGCGAGCGTAAGCTTGGCGGGGGGCGCGGCACATCCATCGCCCCTCACATTCTGGTCCTCCTATGCCCTGCTGTGTCTGGCGGTGGCGGGTCCTTTTGCGGCCATCGCGGTCTTTTGGGCCATACCGACCGAAACCTTGCCCAAGGGGGTGATGGGCGCGGTGATGGGCTTGGTCAATGCCGTTGGTAATCTCGGCGGGTTCGCGGGACCTTATGTGGTGGGCTTCTTCAAACAACGGACCGGCGGCAGTGTGGTCATTTCCTTCACCATCCTGGGTGTGGGCTTGATCGCCGCCGCTGTGCTCTGTGCGTGGCTGCCCAAGCGGGTGCAAGCGAGGTCTGGAAATCTCCCGTCTTCGGGACAAGATCCGGCGTCATGCTAAAAACCCTGCGCCTGCGCGATTTCAGATGCCTCGAGAATCTCGGGCTGGAATTGCACCCGCGCATGAATGTCTTCAGCGGACGCAACGCCCAGGGCAAGACCTCCATTCTGGAAGCGATCTGCGTGCTCATGCGCCTGCAATCGCCCCGCAGCTCGGACAAAAAGGAGTGGATACGCTTCGATGCCGGATCGTGCCTGATCGAAGGCCTTCTAGGCGAAACCACCTTGCGCTACACCCAGACGGAAACCGCCCGCCGCCTTGCCGTGCAGGGAACGGCGTGCTCCCGGATGGACGCGTACATGCCGCACACGGCGCTCATCGTATGGATGGATCACGCGGACATGAATCTCACCCGCGGCAGCGGGGAGCACCGGCGGCGTTTTCTGGACTTCGCCGCAGCGCAGGTTTTTCCGGAGTATCGTGAGTCGCTGCGGGCTTACGAGCGCGTGCTGCGCAGCAGGAACTTTCTACTCAAGCGCGATGTCGTGATTTCCTGGAAACAAGTGGACGCCTATGCCGCCGTGATGACCCGGCATGCAGATGTCTTGCGGCGTTGCCGGGCGGATTTGACGGACGCCATGCGGGCTGACGCGCATTCCGTCCAGGCTGAACTCAGCGGGGGAGACGAGGGACTGGAGGTACGCTTTGCTCCCGGATTTTCTTCCTCAGATCTTGGCGAGGAACTCAAGACGCTGCGGGCGGAGGAGGAGCGTCAGCGCTCGACAGCGATCGGGCCTCACCGGGATGATCTGGAGTTCACCATCAACGGGCGCGACGCCGCATCCTTCGGTTCGGAAGGCCAGCAGCGCACGTTGAGCGTGGCCATGAAGGTGGCTCAGAGCCGGGTGCTGAAGGAGCGCATGGGCCGCGCGCCTTTGCTCCTGGTGGACGATGTCTTCGGCGAGTTGGACAGGCATCGCCGTCAGGCATTTCTCCGTGCGCTGCCGCAAGATTCACAGATCTTTATTACAACCACATCGATGGATTGGTTGGATGAGGGGACGTTCGATGGGCGGATCTGGGAGGTCCGCGCGGGGAAGGTCGAACTCAAGGCCCCGCCACCAGTTTCTCCACCGCCGCTTCAATCCGCGCATGCTGAGTAAGCTGGCTCTTCCACTCCGGCGGTATCCCGACAACTCCATGGAACGCTCCCAGCCATGCGCCGGCCATCGAGGCGCGCCCGGCATTATCGCCCCCTGCACGAATGGTTTCGAGGATTGCTTCGTGGTAGCTCCCGCCGTGACGGGCGGCCGCGTGCACGGTGCTTGGAAAGCTGGAGGGAAGGGGACAGGTCTGGCCGAAGTGCTGGGTGGTGGTGATGACATCCTGCTGCCCCAGCGCCAGGGCGCTTTCGATGATGTCCGCCGTGTAGCGGTTGTCCACGGTCAGGCGCGCTTCCTCCAGGGCGGCTCCCATATCCGTCCCGCGCAGAAGCGAGCGCAGAATCATGGCGTGAGCTTTTGCGTAGTCCTGGGCGATGGGATTGTGCTGTGAGAAGCGGGTGCAGCGCTCCACGGCATCGAAGAACTTCGCGTCATCCGCGTTCATGTAGGCCACGACCAGCGGCGCAAGTCTGCTCACCGTGGCGGGTTGATCGTCATCGGCGCCATTTTGAAAATCACCTGGACGCGCCTTGAGATTGTTCAGAGTTTCCCGCGTGGAATGATCCTTGTAACAGGTGCAGGCGGGATCCGTGAAGAAGTCGATGAAGCGCTGGCCAAAATCGATTTCCTCGAACTGGCCCAGTGCCGCGATGCTTTCCAGGAGCAGCAGGGCCGCGTCGCCGTAGTGAGTGAAATCGCCGCTGCGTTTGCCCTCGTGGTAGTGGCCGGGCAGGGGAGCCTCGAAGCCCTCAACGCCCTCCGGGTATTTGGCGGCCCGGTCATTGAGATCGTAAATCCAGTGTGTGCCCAGCCCGGCGGCGTCGCCGACGAACTGCCCCCAGATTGCGCCACGATATCGGTCGGCAGGGGAAAGGGGGGAATTCATGAAGGAAGAACGGTTGTAAGGGGACGCAGGGATGTAAGTATTTACTATTCTGTCCGTGTCGTCACAACGTTTTCATGTGTCATGACTCCCGCTGCGGGCGATCCCCAGACTGATGCTTCATTCCGGGTTTCCCCCTGTCTTGCGAGTCCCGCTTGGGCTTGCCTCGTACGCTGATGCGAAAGGGAATGCCCTCCGCTTTCCACTCTTTCCGGATGCAATCTTCAAGATAGCGCAGGTAACTCTCCTGGAGTTTTTCCGTTCGGTTGCCAAACAGAACGATGTGAGGCGAGGGAATGGCGGATGGATGGTCGTCCCCGGCGATGGTGGCGTAGAGCAGCTTGAACGCTCGTCCGCTCTGTCCCAGGGGCTCCGTGTTTCGCTCGATGGCGCGCTGAAGGAGGCGGTTGAGCACTCCGGTGCCGGGCTGGTTTTGCGCGGCTTTGCGCACGCCCTCGACGGCATTGAAAATTTTATCCAAGTACTGACCCGTCTTCGCCGATGCGGGGATCATCGGTGCATAGCGCATGAAGAAAAACTCGCGGCCCATCGTCTCCTCGAGTTCTTCAACGCGCGCGGTCATCTTCCCGTTCGGGTGAAAGAGATCGAACTTGTTCAGCACCAGGATGCAGGGTTTGCCCAGTTCCACGATGATCCCGGCAATCTTGCGGTCTTGCATGGACGCGCCTGCCGCGCAATCCAGAATGAGCATGCAGAGATCCGCCCGTTTGATGCTCTGCGTGGCGCGGTGCGCGCTGAAGGTCTCCACTGCGTCCTGAATTTTTGCTTTGCGCCGGAGTCCGGCGGTATCGATCAGGACATACTCCCGGCCATTCACCGTGCAGGGGATATCGATGGCATCCCGCGTAGTGCCGGGGATTGGGCTTACGATGGTGCGTTGCTGGCCCAGGATGGCATTGATGAGGGAGGATTTGCCCGCGTTCGGCCTGCCCACAATGGCAAGCTTCAGAGGCGCTTCTTGCGGTTCGGAGGCGGACTTCCCGGCGCTGTGAGTGGACCGAACCCGCGGCTGGCTCGCCAGATCCAGCCGGCGGCCAATCAAACCGAGCAGTGTTTCAATGCCCAGTCCGTGCTCCGCGCTGGTTTCGACTCGGTCCTTGAAGCCTAATTGCGCGGCTTCGGCCCCGTGATGAGTGCGTTTTACGCTGTCCATCTTGTTCACCACCAGAACGAGTGGCTTGGGTGTGCGTCGGAGCGTGTCAGCGAGCCCCAAGTCCACTGGCGTGAGACCTTCAAAGCCATCGACCACAAACACAATGAGATCGGCCACGTCCATCGCCAGTCTCGCCTCCGCCTGCACCTGGGCTCCGAAGTCGTCTTCCAATGTTGCGCCGATGCCTCCGGTATCCATGATATCGAAGGGCGACGAGCCCTTGAAGCACGTCGCGATCAGGCGGTCTCTCGTCACGCCGGGCCGGTCGTGGACGATTGCAATGTTCATTCCGGCGAGCCGGTTGAAGAGTGCGGACTTGCCGACGTTTGGCTTGCCCACGATCGCGACCATCGGCCTGCGGGCCGCTGCGGGGGTAGAAGCAGGGCCGGAAGGAGAAGGTGAATGGGCGGGCATTTTGCAGAGTTTCTAAAGAAGCCCGCAGCTTAGTCGGGTTTTGCGTGACCGGCTGCGGAGATTTGCTTCACGGCGTCCGCCACATAGTACATTCCGGAACCGAAAGCGAACACGCTGGCCACGATCGCCACCGGCACGATCCAACTTTGGAGTTCGAACATCGAACAACCGATGGTAGCCAACTGGGTGGAAGTGGAGACTTTGCCGCTCCAGTGTGGAAGGATCGTCACCTTGCCGGCGCAGTAATCGATGACAAAGGCTCCAAGGATCGTGAGCACCTCCCTGGAGATGAGGATGATGACAAACCAAAGTGGCAGTCGCGCCGGCCATGCGCTGAAACTCAGAATGCAAACCGCCGCCACCAGCAGGAGTTTGTCCGCCAGCGGATCGAGAATCGCGCCCAGCCGCGTGCGCTGGTTGAATTTCCTGGCGATCCATCCATCCACCGCATCGCTGAGCGCTGCGACGATGAAAACCGCGATGGC
>Ga0206826_1047_pt1 | contig 20041 bp, 15 predicted proteins | sample Alteio_BWOrgCont_80_FD_152636 | JGI IMG/M metagenome (GOLD analysis project Ga0206826, IMG submission 152636) | Enriched cells from forest soil in Barre Woods Harvard Forest LTER site, Petersham, Massachusetts, United States -... | ecosystem: Environmental > Terrestrial > Soil > Temperate forest >... | reverse complement strand
CCAGCTCTTGCCGTGCTTCGTCGATACCAGCGACGTCTTCAAATGTGACTTTCGTATCTTTTTCGGTCAGCATTTTTGCTCGCGAACGACCAAATCCCATCGCGCGGCCCGCACCGCCGTTCATCTGGCGCATGAAATAAACCCATAAGCCAATCAGCAAAATCATCGGTAAAATCGATAACAGCAAATTAGCGAGAAAGGAGGGCTTGTCCTCCGGCTGCACATTCAACCGCACGCCCGCTTGCTCAAGCCGGTCCACCAAATTCGGGTCCGTCGGCATGAGGGAAGAAAAATTCGTGCCGTCCTGCAGGCGACCGGACAGGATGGTGCCCTTTTGCGTGACCTCAGGCACTTTGCCGTCCTTCACGTCTTTGAGAAAATCCGTATAGGCGATCGCGTTCGGCGGCACTTGCACCGAGGGTTCCTGATACAAATTAAATAGTGCCGCCAGCACCAGGCCGATCACCACCCAGGTCGCAAGCGCGCGGATGAGATTATTCGGCCCGCCGGGTTCCTGGTTCGGGCCGCCCGGCGTGTTAGGAGGTTTGGGAAGGGGGGGCAAGGCGTTCTTTCTGTGTTTTCGGTTCTATCATAAATAAGGCCCGCGCGGACGAATTGCAATTAGCCTGCGCGTTCCGGTATCATACGAATAAAGGCTTTTTGGCCGATTTTTTTCAGGGCAATGCGGCAGCGGGCCAGGGTTTTAGGGCGGCAGCCAGGCATAGTCAGTGCGGCGCACAGGGCGACAAGGCTGCCATGCCGAATAGGTGCCCAATGACCGCCGGTGAGTTTTAGTGTGTAATCCAGCACCAATAATTGAGCGGCTTGGGGTTGGGCAGAAAATTCGGGCATGGATATTTCCGCTGTTAGGCCCGGCACCAGGTGCGCATGCTGGGCTAAAAATGTCGCTGCCTGCTGTTCCAGCGCCTCGGCGGCGGCGCGTTGTTTTTGCGCAAGCAGCGCGAGCGTATCAGTATTCAGCCCCTCTGCCGCTAAAGCCATTGCAGGCGAAGCGGGCGTGCCGTTTTTCAGCATTTCAGGCTCAGATTTTGTAGAAATGTTTGTAGGCGTGGGCGCGAGCCGTGTGCGCGATATGTTTGAGACAGGCAAGAAAAACGCGCCCTGTATTATTTTTATTGATGAGATTGATGCCGTGGGGCGTCACCGCGGCGCGGGCCTAGGCGGCGGTAATGACGAACGCGAACAAACGCTCAACCAAATGCTTGTGGAAATGGATGGGTTTGAGGCCAACGAAGGTGTGATTTTGATCGCCGCGACCAATCGCCCTGATGTGCTGGACCCCGCGCTGCTGCGCCCCGGCCGTTTTGATCGCCAAGTGGTGGTGGCGAACCCAGACGTCGCAGGGCGTGAAAAGATCTTGAAAGTCCATATGCGCAAAACGCCGCTTGATGCGAATGTGGATCCGCGCGTGATTGCGCGCGGCACGCCGGGCTTTTCGGGTGCTGACCTTGCGAATCTGGTGAATGAGGCGGCGCTGCTTGCAGCGCGCCGGAACAAAAAAGCCGTCACCATGACCGATTTGGAAGAAGCTAAAGATAAGGTCATGATGGGGGCCGAGCGGCGTTCAATGGTCATGTCGGATGCTGAGAAAAAACTCACAGCCTATCACGAAGCTGGCCATGCCGTGGTTGCGCTGCATGAACCCGAAAGCGACCCTATTCACAAAGCCACCATCATCCCGCGCGGCCGCGCGCTGGGCATGGTCATGCGTTTGCCCGAAGGCGACCGTCTTTCCATGACGATTGCGAAGCTACGCGCCGATCTGGCTGTGGCCATGGGCGGGCGCGTGGCGGAAGAAATGATTTTTGGTGAAGATAAAGTTACGACAGGCGCAAGCAGCGATATTTCCATGGCCACGCAAATGGCGACGCGTATGGTATGCGAATGGGGCATGAGTGAGACTTTGGGCCCTATCGCTTATCATGCGCCGGAGCGAGAAATATTTTTGGGCCACAGCGTGACGCAGAACAAAAACATTTCCGATGAAACCGCACGGCAGGTGGATATGGAAGTGCGCAAAATCGTTGAAGCGGGTTTGACGCGCGCGCGGCAGATTTTGACCGATCACCGCGATCAACTGGAAGCTGTGGCGAAAGCGCTACTGGAATATGAAACCCTGACTGGTGATGAAGTGCGCGACCTTGCGGCGGGCAAGCCCATCAACCGCAGCGCCGAAGAATCCGCGCGGCCCAAGGTCGTGCCGGGCAAGCGCCGCAGCTCCTTGGGCGGCTTTGCGGAAACAGAAACGACGGACGCGGCCTAGGCTTTAGGCATCGACATTCGTGGCATAAAGCGCGTTTTGCACGATGAAATCGCGGCGCGGCTCAACGATATCGCCCATCAAGGTGGTGAAAACCTCACTCGCCTGATCCGCCGCTTCCACGCGTACGCGCAGCAGCGTGCGGTTTGCAGGATTCAAGGTGGTATCCCACAATTGCTCCGCATTCATTTCGCCAAGACCTTTATAGCGCTGAATATGAATACCTTTACGTCCGCGCGCCGCGATGGCAGCATAAAGCCCAGAGGGACCATAAATGGTTTCAGCAGATGAATTGATCTGCAAGATCACCGGTTCGGCGAATTGTTCGCGTAGGGCTAAGGCTTCCAGCCGCCGCGCATCGGGCAAAGCCGCCCATTCCGCCTGCCAGCGGAAGGTTTCGCGGTAGCCATTATCTTCGCGCAGGATCTCCAGCACGCCCGTTGTGCTCAGGCTGCAGCGCCAATTTTTAAGGCCCGTCGCGGCTTCCAGTAATTCCGGTACGCCTTCAGCGAGAATGGATAAATCTGCATTCGGATGCGTCGCTCCTGCGAGCCAAAGCTGCTCGGCCACCGCGGCGCTGCCCACATGGCGTGCGAGCGAAGTCACTTGCCTTTCCGCCGCGCGGCATTCCATCGCGAACGCCAGGATGTCATTCACCGGTCCCGCCGCCGTCCGCACCGCCATACCTTCGCTGCCTGATGAGATGAGATATTCGTCTAGCGCGCGGTCATCTTTCAGGTAGGTTGTGTTCTGGCCGCGACGCACGCCGTAAAGCGGCGGCTGGGCGATAAATAAGTGTCCACGTTCAATCAGCTCAGGCATGTGGCGGAAGAAAAACGTGAGCAGCAGCGTGCGGATATGGGCGCCGTCCACGTCTGCATCAGTCATGATAATGATTTTGTGATAACGGAGCTTATTCACAGCGAAATCCTGCGCGCCGATGGAGGTGCCAAGCGCGGCAATCAGCGTGCCGACCTCCTGATTGTTCAACATCTTGTCAAACCGCGCGCGCTCAACGTTGAGAATTTTTCCCTTAAGCGGCAAAATCGCCTGGGTTTTGCGATCACGCCCGCTTTTGGCCGAGCCGCCGGCGCTATCGCCCTCAACAATAAACAGTTCCGAAAGCGCCGGGTCGCGTTCCTGGCAGTCGGCGAGCTTGCCGGGCAAGGATGAAATTTCCAAACCGCCTTTGCGCCGCGTGAGCTCGCGCGCCTTGCGCGCCGCTTCGCGCGCGGCGGCAGCTTCAAAAATCTTATGAATTATCTTTTTAGCTTCCTGCGGATGTTCTTCAAACCAGATGCCAAGCTGCTCGTTTAAGGTATTTTCAACCACCGGCCGCACTTCAGATGAAACCAGCTTGTCTTTGGTTTGCGATGAAAACTTGGGATCCGGCACTTTGACCGATAAAATCGCTGTCAGGCCTTCGCGCATGTCTTCACCTGATAATTCTAGTTTTTCTTTTTTCGCGATACCGGATTCTTCAGCGTATTTATTGATGACGCGCGTCAAAGCGCCGCGGAAACCGGCTAAGTGCGTGCCGCCGTCGCGTTGCGGAATATTATTCGTGAAACACAAAGTGTTTTCATGATAGCTGTCCGTCCATTCCAGTGCGCATTCTACGGTGATACCTTCTTTATACCCGGCCAGAACAATAGAAGGCGTATGAAGCGCAGTTTTGTTGCGATCGAGATATTGCACAAAGGCCTGCAGGCCGCCTTCGTAAAAGAGTTCAATCTTTTTTGTTTCACCGTCTGCGGCGATTTCGCGTTCGTCAATCAAAAATAGCCGCACACCGGAATTCAAAAAGGCGAGCTCACGCAGGCGATGTTCGAGCGTCGAAAAAGAAAATTCCGTTTTAGTAAAAATGGTGGACGAAGGCAAAAACGTTACCTCCGTCCCTGTGCGTTCAGCAGAACCGGTAACAGCCAGCGCACTCACCGCATTCCCCATGCGAAATTCCATTTCCCACGTTTTTTCCTGCCGCCAGATACGCAGACGCAAGAATTCGGACAAGGCATTTACGACCGACACGCCCACGCCGTGTAGACCGCCCGATACCTTATAGGAGTTTTGGTCAAACTTTCCGCCCGCGTGGAGTTGGGTCATAATCACTTCCGCTGCCGACACCCCCTCTTCGCTGTGAATGTCGGTAGGAATTCCGCGGCCATTATCACGCACAGTGCAAGAACCATCGGCGTTCAAAACCACCTCAATGCGGTCGCAATAACCGGCGAGCGATTCATCAATGGCGTTATCCACCACCTCGTAAACCATGTGATGCAGGCCTGAGCCGTCATCCGTATCGCCAATATACATTCCCGGCCGCTTGCGTACGGCATCGAGGCCGCGCAGGACCTTGATGTTCTCAGCGCCATAATTTTCAGCGCCCGCAGCGGCATTCAAGGGAGAGTTATTCGGTTCAATTTTCATCGCGGGATGGGACATGGTTCAGTCAAAGGAAAAGAGGGGAATTAAAACCTTGGATTTTGGCGGATTTCCTAGAGTTTTAGCCCAGGAGATTCTCTCTAAATTTATAGCAGTTTTCATCTCTAGAGTCGCGCATAAAATACGGATTCAATAGCTAAAATGACGCTGATTTAAGCGACTTGAAGGGCTGTTGGCGCTGCATCCGGAACGCGGCGCACCGGCGGCATGACATTGGCTATTGCCATCACCAGTGCCGCCGCATAGGGCAGCGCCTGAACGAGCAAAAGCGCGCTCCAGGTCACGGCCTGCATATTAGCCCAGCTCGCCGCCGTGGGCACCGCAACAGCCAAAATCACCAGGCAGGCGAGCAAAATAATTTCGCTGCGCGCCATAAGCCAGGCTTGAGTGAGCGCCGGACGGCCTTCATATTTCGGCGTGCGGATAAAGGGTTTGCCGCTGGTGAAAATGCCTGACAAAACTGCGCGCCCCACGGTGAAGGAAAGCGACATGCCCGCGATAGCCGCGCCAATGCGCTCTGACAATTTACACTGGACCAGGCGGCTATAGAGCCAAAAGGAAAAGATGATTTTGGCGGCAAAGGCCGCGATGGTCGGGACCATAAACATGGTGGGCGGAAAACCGAAAAATTTGGGCATGATCAAATCGCCGATGGACCAGAAAACGCTGGCAGCCACAAAGACAAGATGCGCCGCATCCGCGAGCCAAGGCAGCCAGCCCGCAAGGAAATGGTACTTTTGCCCAAGGGTAAGGCAATGGCGCGCGGGCAGAAATTCACGCCAATGTTTTTTGAGGATCTGCATCGCACCGTAAGCCCAGCGGAAGCGCTGAGACTTATAGGCCGAAAAGCTATCCGGCGTTAGGCCGCGGCCAAGGGGTTCAGGGCAATAAACGGCCTCCTGCCCCGCTTGGAACAACCGCAGACCCAGTTCAGCATCCTCAGTGATGCACCATTCGGCCCAGCCATTCGCATGCTGCAGCGCGGAGCGGCGGATCATGGTCATGGTGCCGTGTTGAATGATGGCATTGCGTTCGTTACGCTGCACCATGCCGATGCGGAAAAATCCTTCATATTCCCAATTGCACATGGTTTTAAAACTGCTGCCCCGCCAATCGCGGTAGGCTTGCGGCGATTGTACCAATCCGATTTTGGAATTTTCCGCTTCGCCGAAATAAGGCACCATGACCGCGAGCCAATCGGGTGCGACGGTATAATCGCTGTCGATCACGGCGACGATTTCTGCATCCGATGCGGTTTGTGTAAGCGCGAAATTGAGCGCGCCAGCCTTAAAGCCTGGCCAAGTCGGCAGGTGAAAAAAGCGGAACCGCTCGCCGAGCCGAGCGCAATGGACTTCGATCGGCCGCCAGATATTTTCATTCTGCGTATTATTATCCACAACCAACACTTCGAAATTCGAATAATTGAGCGCGGCGAGATGATTGAGCGTTTGGATGACCATTTCGGGTGGCTCGTTATAGCAGGGCAGATGGATGGAAACCTTGGGCGCACGGACAAGGTCCACGCCGCGCAGCGGTTCAAACTTTCGCAACCATTTTTGTTTCCAAAGCATCTCTGTCATTTCAAAACCGTCAAAGAGCGTCACCGCCACCATAACGACCTGCGCGAGCACAAGTAGCGACCAGGCAATACCGATCGAGAGCAGCAGCGCCTGAGTGGCGACCTCTGACACTGTCAAAACAATCAGCGACGCAAAGGCCATGATTAACGCGCAATAAAATAAATGCCCCCACAGTCGCACATCCTGGCGGCGCATGAGGAAAAACAGCATAAAGGGCAGAGCCAGCAGCGCAGAAAATCCAAACAGATTACGCCAATTTTCATTCTCATGGATTGCACCCTCCATGGGAAACTTAAGTACGCGGTCGGAGTTAAAAATGCCCCAGGCCGTTCCCACCGGCCCTTCAAGGGCATATTTCCAGGGCTGATCAAAGGCCTCCATGATTGTGTAATCCACGCCGCGCCGATGCGCCTCATTCAAAAATTCGCGGATAAAGCGCGCCTGGTTCACAAGGCTTGGCTCCGCCCCCATCATCCACGGGCCTGCCGAGGGCCAACCCACTTCAGCCAGGAGAATTTTTTTGCCCGGATAAGCCGCCTGCAATTCCTCATAGCGGCGGAAAACGTGATCCACCGCGTGATCAATCGGCACGCCCTCCCAATAAGGCAATATGTGCACCGCCATGAAATCCACCGCCTTCACCAGCTCTGGGTGCGCGAGCCAGGTTTGCCAGACCTCGGCAGTTGAAATGGGCTGTCTCACCTGTTTTTTGACGGACTTGATAATTTCAATCATCTGATCCGCAGTTTTATCACCGCGCAAAATCGCCTCGTTGCCGACGAAACCCGCCACGACGGTATCGCGGTTCGCGCGCATCAATTTCACCAAATTGCTAAGTTCTTGCTGGTTATTGGCTTCGTCCTTATCAATCCAAGCGCCGAGCGTGACTTTCAAATCCAGATCTTTCGCGAGCTCGGGGATCGCTTCCTGGCCGTGCTGCACCGAGTAGGTGCGCACGCCGTAACCGTAATCCGCCAGAAATTCCATGTCTTTTTGAATTTGATCCCGCGTGGGATGCAGCCCGATCAACGGATTTTGATTTTTTTGAAAGGGCGCAAAAGAAAAGGCCTTCACCGCGCCGCCTTCCCAGGCCTGCTCCATGATGGCCGGGTTGCCAACCCACCAGGCGCCATAAGCCAGGATCAGCACCGCGCCAATAACGGCGAATGCGCGCATCAGCGCGCCCAAGGTTTTCACCATCTCCCCCTATCCGTGCCGCATCTATAGCAGGTCGGGCGAATTTGCGTAGAGGTTACGCGACCAGCGTAGCTTCAGCGGCGGGATTAAGCGCGGCTTTATGCGATGGGTTAAGCTGGCGGTTCACGGTAATGCCGCCTGGCACCATCAGCACGGCCACACTAGATATCTGTTCGCGCATCTTGCGGTCTGGACCGAATTGCCAGCGCTGGGCGTTGCTTTGCTGACCTTTGAAATCCAGCCACCAGCTTTCGGGGAATTTTTGCGGCCCCTCCTCAGGCGTGGTATTCAAAAGCAAAATAATTGAGGCAATAATCTGCTCACTGCCGATCGGATAAAAATCGCACTGCATGGCCGTGAGATTTTTATATTCCGGCATATGAAGCCGCGAAAATTCTACTGAAATTTGCGGCGGGATTTGTGCGCGCAGACGGTGCATTTCCACAATCGCCGCGCTAATGGTGAGCGGGCTCGGCGCGATTTTGCGTTCGTGCTTCAGCGATTTAAAAAACTCGGCTGAAACCTGCTCGCGGTAAGTGCCGATATTGTCCTCCACACACCATTGATAGCCGCGTTGCAGCATGACGCTGGGATTAGTAAAACAGGCCACTGCATAATCGCGGATGCAGCGCGCGGCGATTTTTTGATCCGCTTCTTCGCCCGTGCCGAGCTGGGCGCGCAACTCCGCCGCGCGCGGCGTGAAGTCATGCGCATCCACAAAGCCCATAGTGCCATAATGCGCAGCCTGATCGAGCCGGCCCGCACGGCCGCTTTTCAGCGCGGAAATATCCCTTGCGCCCCATTCGCGCCCGACGTCATCATAACAAATATCATAAACAATACGCGCATCGGATTCGCGCAGGGTTTCCTGCATCAGCTCTGCATCCTGACCCGAAAGTCCCAAGGCTTCCGCCAGAACTAAAATTTCTGGCTCACGGCGGTGGGCGTAATTCAGCACTTGCTCCCAGACCAATTGCGGCAGCCAATAAACCAGATCGCAGCGGAATGCGTTGAATCCAAGCTCTAAATATTGATCCATTAGGCGCAGCCAATAACCGCCTTCTCCCAAAAAATAATTCCACGCATTCGGGTTGTGATAATCAATCGCCGCAGCTTCGGACCAAGGATTATCGGCGGGACCTGGCATGTGCAACGAACCATCCGGATTGCGTTTGAAAAATTCAGGATGCGATGCGACCAACGGATGATCCACTGCAAGGTGATGAAGCGGCAAATCTGCCATTATGCGCATATACTTGGCATGCGCCAGTTTGATAAAATCGCGCAATTGATACCAAGCCGTCGCTTGGTTTGCACCACCGCAAAATTCTTTATTGATCGTGAAATGATCGCGCAGCGCATAAAGGCTGCCCGTGAACTTACGGCCCTTAATCTCTTTGCCCTCTGCCGTGACGGGATGAAAAGGATTCACATGGATCGCATTACAGCCGAGCTTTTCGGCCTCCAGCACGGCTGCCGTCCATTCCGGCAGTGTGCCCAGCGAACGCGGATTGACGGAATACAAAATTAGGCCGGCCATGGCGTAGGAATAGTCTCACACCTGCGCTGCATTTGGCAAGAGGAAATAGCGCAGGATACTATAAATTATATAAGCAGGATAAATGGATTAGAGCTAATGGGTATAAGCCTCTTCCAGAGTAATCCCTGCAACAAGTCCTTGTCTTAATGCCACAAGATTATTGACATTTTGTTCTAATGCCTCCTCGCTCAAATACGGCACTGGAGGATCAAAGGTAAGGATCAGACAATTTTTCTCAAGCGTAATAAGGCTAATACCAAAAGCAAATAATTTCATTACTAGGTATTGTAACTGCTTTTCACGGCTCAATTGAGCACAAACGACAGGATAACGGGTTTCTATGTATATTTTTTCATCAAACTCCCTGTCTCCCGTTTGAGACTTCTTTAAAAGTCCCAGTCTCACAGCCAGTTTGTATGGATCATTTTTACGTACAAGTCTGAATTTAATAGGAGAAGGAGCATTTATGCTTAGTGTACTTCGCCACGGATCGTTAAATTTCGACATAACCGTGTGCTTCCATTCATACGGCTCACCGTTTTTACTCACACCTTTTTGATCTTCTTTTGCCAAATCCCGTTTTTGATTCCAGCAAAAAATAATCCTTATAATTGTTACCAACAATAATGATGGCAGGATAATAAATAACATAAACCCAATCAAAACACTTGGAATGGCATTGAAAATAACATTAATGGCAGCGCTGAGAACGAGACATATTATCGCGACAGGGGCTAATATATAAAATAAGATACGGAAATAACTTTTTAAACTATTCGCCATAGAACTGCTCCCTTGCTTTTTAAATACTGGGTAATCCCGGGCTGTAAGCCATTTCACATAACGTTTTAGGGGGAAAACTCATAGCGGCATGATGGATAGGCATGTCTCTTGCGTCAAGAGTAAATCTCTTGACGCTGGGCCAATGTCTAGCCTAAGTAACGCCCTCGGTGCGCCCTCGTGGCGGAATGGTAGACGCGGTAGACTCAAAATCTATTGCCGCAAGGCGTGGGGGTTCAAGTCCCTCCGGGGGCACCAGATGATATTAAGATAGGCATTTTTCAAGCTGATTTTATGTTTTTCCCAGTCTGGCAGAATAACTGTCGGCAATCTCCAGAATTTAACACCATGGTTAGCCGTGCCGCCATGATAAGATGGATTAGCTATAAGATGGTTAGCTCTTGACTTTCATTAAAAATATCCATATATTGGTACTGTGAGTACCTATAATCTGTCAAATATAATGAAACTGTTGAACCTTCATAGGGTTGGAACAGTGTGTCTTGCCTCCTGGCTGGCCGGGATAGGTATTTCATATGATCTGCAGAAACGCTACCGGAAAAGCGGCTGGCTCAAATCTATAGGAACAGGCGCTTTTGTTAGGGTGAATGAAACTGTTAATTGGGAAGGCGGTCTTTATGCCATCCAGCAACAATTAAATCTGCCGGTTCATGTTGGCGGGCTAACAGCCCTAGCCATGCAGGGATTGGGGCATTACATGCGTACCGGCGCTGAAAAAGTCTTTTTGTATTCACCGTTAAAGGTCAAGCTTCCAGCTTGGTTTTTACAATACCCATGGAACGCCGATATAACGCATATTCGAACATCCATACTGCCAAATAACACAGGACTGCTCAGGCATGAAGAAAAAACATTTTTTTTAATCGTTTCTGCGCCGGAGCGCGCGATGCTTGAGTGTTTGCATGTCGCACCCGAGCAAATGGATTTGGTTGAGTGCTATCATCTGATGGAAGGTCTCGTCAATTTGCGTCCCAAACTTTTGCAGCAGCTTTTAGAAGATTGCACCTCCATAAAAGTAAAACGACTGTTTCTTTATTTAGCAAGCAAAACATCACACCAATGGTTGAAATTTTTAGATAAATCCAAAATAGATCTTGGCAAGGGAGATCGCAGTATTGTGCCAGGTGGCGTGTATATCTCCGCTTATCAAATAACAGTGCCCAGGAAGCTTGTAGAATTATGATTCTTCCAGCTTACCGAGCCCAGGTTGATTTGCTGTTGCAAATTTTGCCCTATGTGGCCCAAGAATCCTGTTTTGCCCTGAAAGGCGGAACGGCAATCAATATGTTTGTGCGGGATATGCCGCGCCTATCCGTAGATATTGACCTAACTTACCTACCGTTTGAAAATAGAGGCACGGCACTAAAAAACATTACGGCAGCGCTTGGTAGAATTAAGGATGCGCTTCAAAAAGCAATACGGGGAATCAAAATTGAAACCGTTTCTGTCGCCCGTGACAACGACACCAAGCTGATCTGCTACTATCAGGGAGCTCAAGTCAAAATTGAGGTAAATACCATCATGCGCGGACATATTATGCTGCCCCGTGAAATGGGTATCACCGACAGTGCCCAAGACGAATTTAAGAAGTTTGCAATGATCCAAGTTGTTTCCATGGCTGAACTTTATGGTGGCAAGATTTGTGCTGCGCTCGACCGGCAGCATCCACGTGATTTATTTGATATTCATCATCTGTTAGCGGCAGAAGGCATAACCTTTGATATTAAACGTGGCTTTCTATCAGCACTGCTTAGTCATCCACGCCCCATCAATGAGATCATCAAGCCAAATTTTTTGAACCAGAAAGCGAGCTTTAATACCGAATTCGCAGGCATGACATTGGTGCCATTTCATTATACTGATTTTGAAATAACCAAAGAGAATTTGGTAAAGCATATTTTTGCAGCACTAACGGATTCTGATAAGAAGTTTCTCATCAGTTTTAAAAAAGCAGAGCCGAACTGGGCGCTCCTTGATATTGCGATGCTGGAAGAGATGCCAGCCATAAAATGGAAGTTACAAAATATTCGCAAACTGTTGCAGGAGAACCCGAAAAAACACGCGCGGATGTTGGAGATTCTTCAAAGCAAATTATACCAATAAAATTCTATTGCTTTCAAGGCGGATGTCCTATAAATAAATTCATAAACTTAGGATTAGTCATGGTTAAAAATATTGTCCCCAGACATTCAAAAAGCCGAATAGGCATGGGTTTACCCCTAGAATCTCAAGCTGACCTAAACATTGTTATCATCGGTGGCGGCGTAAGCGGGGCGGCAACTTTGGCTTGCCTATTCTCCCGGCGCGGAGAACTTTCCGGTTATAGGCCCCATATTCATTTGATTGATCCGCGCGGCTTCGATGGCACGGGTATTGCCTATAGTCCCCCGCGTGACAAGCCGTCTGAGATTATGGATGCCTGGCGAGGACTGCGGATCACCGTACGAGGGGAGCGAATGCTAGGACGCAATGCACCCCAGCAAGGCTTTGATTTTGCACGATGGATTCAATCAAGATCTGAAGGGTATTCAGCAAGGGACTATGTGCCGCGCTATTTATTTGGCGAATTTATGCGTGATACAACTATTAATTTAATCAAGCAAATGCGCGCGGAAAGCTTTCAGATCACGGAGCACAAGCAAAGGGTTACGGCCATTCAGGAAAAAGGCAAGGACTTGCCTTTTACTCTTACGGTTAACTGCACCGACAACGTAACTATCCCAAGGGCTGATTATATTTTTATAGGTCTGGGCCCTCAACGTAAATTCGATCTTTCAGAGCATCTTAAGGGTCATTTCGGTTATTATCCCACTCCCTATAATATGCCGTACGATGGGGGCTTTGCTCAGAAAAACAAGGCTGACTACAAGCTCGTTTTATATGGCGGCTATGCAACAATCCTCGATGCTATCGTTATTGCTGAAAAACTCGGTTACAAAGATCAATATACAATTATAAGCGGTGCAGCAAATAAGTTGCGCGGGATGCCAGCAGATGAAATGCCCAATCATGAACAATTTTGTTCGTTACGAGACGGCAATGGAAACCGTTTTAAGTTTATTTTCGGTTATGTAAATGAAAATGGAATTATCTTTGATCTGGATCAAAGGGTCTTTTCCATTCCATTTTGGAATGGAAAAGTAACCACGAAACCACAAGCAAGGATTACAGCGGCAAATATCGTAAATTGTTCTTTATGGGAGAAAACTTTGGAAAGATCACAGGGTTACGGTAAAAAATGTGTGGCTGTTTCCTGTCATCGAACAGATCAATTCGCCAACGAGCTTCTTGAAAGGATGAGAAAACAAAGAATGATCACTCTCTCCTCAGCTGGCGTATTTGCAAACCACCCCAGTCTTGCTTTAGTGGGAGACCCCGCTCTTTTTACAGCTGGAACAGCTGAAGCCTGGAAGGCGCAACATTGCTGGAACTCCGCCGAAGAAGCCGTAGCTAGGTTTTCCAGACAGCTGAAACGAGATTCGTTTCGTTTTGCAATGGCACCCCGTTAAAAAGTCATCTTCCATTTCGCCCAACGGCGGACAATGGAAGACTTTTGCAAGCCGCGCAGGAGCCCGCGCGCATCGAGCCAGGCAGCATATCGCACATACGTGGGATCAAGCGAGAGATGACGCTCTTCAGTTTTGGCGCGCATAAAATAAATACCGTTCAGCATCAGCAACGCCGCGCAATGTTTGATGCGCATCAGGAGGGAGCCGCCGAAGGCAAAAGGTAGAGCTGTAAGCCACCAAGATAGATTTTTGCTGAAATAAGCCGGGTGCTTCATGAAACGGTAAGGACCGCTAGTAATGATGCCGCGATGCGTGAGGTTCGAGAAACGCCCACCAAAAGACATGGTTGCCCAAGCGTAAACAAAAACCAATAGCAAAATTATGCTGCCCCAAACTTGATAAAGCCACGGCGCCTTGACCATCCAGGTCTGCCATGCACCCTCGCCGCCATATTGCAAATACTGCCGACCGATCAACGACCAAAACGGTTCATAGCACACCAGCGCCACCGCCCAGCCCAGCATCGTTGGCTCGGCAGAGCGGATATGCGTGTCCGTGAGACGCAAGGAGATCAGATAGGTCATCGAAATTAATCCCACATCGACATAATAAAAAAAAGAGTAAAAGAAATCGTAGAAATCATGGAAGCCTTGAATAGAGCCCCAGCGGAAATTCAGAATGCGCGATAAATCATTACAAAAATAAACAAACATCAGCGGATAAAAAAATCCTTTGATGAGCCAACCAAGCAATTGTTGCCAAGCCGCCGCGGAATTGAGACTGCGCCATTGGCCGGTGACAAGCTTGCCCAAATGCCAGAGACTATCTTCAGGCCGAATTGAGAATTGATCGAGGATATAAAAATAAGGTAGCGAAAGCACAATCCAGGGCGGCACTATCACCACTAGTAAGGCCCAATACGGCTGATAAAAAGCATTCTGGGCGTTATATTCCGGAAAGAGCCAATAAAGCGCGCCTATTAAAGCCATCGCGCCTAGCTGGCCCGCGAATTTGATAAGGGCACGCGGCCAATTGCCCGGAGAAGCCTTTTTTGTGAGGCCAGTTGAGGGTCGCTGCCAAACCTTCTGCCAAAACAAATCTGGCAGAAAAATGCCCGCTGCCGTCGCCGCGATAAGAATAAGTGCGTTATAAGCCATCGTTTCGAAGGGCCGGAAAACGCTCAAGATCATCGTGCAAGAAACGAAGGCAGAAAGCCCGCACAGCGCCACCGTAGGATGGGTGGCCGAGGGCGGCAGGACTGGTTGCGCGGCCGGATCAGACTCCGTCATCCCTATGGCCTACGCGAAAGTCCATAAAATGCAAGGGTGGGCGTACTAGCGCGCGGCGATGGCCACGGATATAAATAGCCATGGCTTCCTCCCGCACTCTTCTGATTTTGACTGCCGCGCTTTCGGCGCTAGCGCTCGCAGCGGCATTTACCGCTGAATTCGGCTTTCACATTGCACCTTGCATCTTATGCCTTGCCCAGCGTGTGCCTTTTGTTTTGGCAATTGTTGTTTTCGGCGCAGCCTGGATAGAGCCACGACTTCAAAAAACTGTTTTTTTGCTTCTTATTATCTTGTTCCTGGTGAATGCGGGCATCGGCGCTTTCCAGGTGGGCGAAGAGCAAAAATGGTGGGGCCTCAATGCTGCGGGCGATAGCCAGGTTTGCACCGCGCCGAACCAGACTGTGCAGAATATCGAAGAGCTTTATCAGAGCATGAGCGGCACAGCGCTCGGCGACTGCGCACATCCGGCCTTTTCGTGGCACGGCGTGACCTTTGCCGCGATGAATATTGTGTTGTGCCTATTTCTGGCCGCCGTTGCTGGCTATGGAGTCTCTCATGGGCGCAAAACGCAAGCCTAAGGCCACGCGCAGTCTGCCCGGAGACATGACGGATGGGGAATATCTTGCACGCATGCTGCGCGTAAACCACGCGGGCGAGTTTGGCGCCAAGCAAATTTATGCGGGTCAGCTGGCTGTGCTGGGCAATTCTAATGTGGGCGATACGCTGCGCCATATGGCCGAACAGGAAAAAGTGCACCTGAAATATTTTTCGGACGAACTGGTGCTCCGCCGTGTGCGCCCAACTGCTCTGCACCCGCTCTGGCGCTTGATGGGCTTTGCCCTGGGCGCGGGCACGGCGCTACTCGGCCAGGAAGCAGCGATGGCATGCACCGTTGCGGTCGAAGAGGTGATTGACGCGCATTACGAAGAGCAATTGCAAAAACTACCTGCCGCCGAAGCGGAGCTAAAAAAGAAAATTAAAAAATTTCAGGCGGAAGAGCTTGAACACCGCGATATCGGCCTGGCGCATAACGCTGAAAAAACGCCCGGATACCGCGCGCTTTACCGCCTGATCCGCGGCGGCTGTAAGGCCGCGATTTATCTCAGCAAACGGATTTAGCTATTCCCACTCAATCGTGCCGGGCGGCTTGGATGTGATGTCGTACACCACGCGCCCGATGCCGCGCACTTCATTGCAAATGCGCGTTGCGACCCGACCCAGAAATTCGTGCGGAAAGGGATAATAATCCGCCGTCATGCCATCGACCGATGTCACGGCGCGCAGCGCGCAGACGTAATCATAACTGCGCCCGTCGCCCATCACGCCCACCGAGCGCACGGGCGTCAGCACTGCAAAGGCCTGCCAGATATCGTCATACAAACCTGCGCGGCGAATTTCATCGAGATAAATCACATCGGCGCGGCGCAGCAGATCGAGTTTCTCCGCCGTGATTTCACCCGGAATACGAATGGCGAGACCAGGCCCGGGAAATGGATGACGGCCAATGAAAATCTCGGGCAGGCCCAATTCACGCCCTAAGGCCCGCACTTCGTCTTTAAAGAGTTCGCGCAGCGGCTCGATCAATTTAAAGTTCAACTTCTCGGGCAAGCCACCGACATTGTGGTGCGATTTAATCGTCACAGAGGGGCCGCCCGAAAACGACACGCTTTCAATCACGTCCGGGTAGAGCGTGCCCTGCGCCAAAAATTCCGCGCCGCCGATTTCGCGCGCTGCCTTTTCAAAGATATCAATAAAGGTCGCGCCGATGATTTTGCGCTTGCGTTCTGGGTCCGTCACGCCCGCGAGCTTGCCCAGAAACTCAGCCGAAGCATCCACGACTTTAAGCTTAATATGATAATGCTCACGAAAAAGTTCTTCGACCTGCTCGGCCTCACCAGCGCGCAGCAGGCCCGTGTCCACAAAAATGCAGGTAAGCTGATCGCCGATGGCCTCATGGATCAAAACCGCTGTCACTGCGCTATCGACGCCGCCTGAAAGGCCGCAGATCACACGGGAGCTTCCAACCTTGGCACGAATTGCCGCTACGGCCTGATCCTTATAATTCGCCATGGTCCAAGCGCACCCGCAGCCAGCGATGTGGTGCACGAAGTTCGATAAAATTTTCGCGCCGTCCGGCGTATGGACGACCTCAGGGTGAAATTGCACGCCGTAGAATTTGCGGCGTGCATCGCCGATCGCGGCAAAGGGCGCACCGGGCGATTTTCCAATCGAAGTAAAACCATCCGGAATCTTCGTCACGCGGTCGCCGTGACTCATCCAGACCTGAATGGTTTTTGCATCAATGCCCGCGAATAATTCTCTGTCCGCGCTGAGCTCGAGTTCCGCGCGTCCGAATTCGCGCGTATGGCCGCTTTCCACCTTACCGCCCAGTTGCTCGCACATGGTCTGCTGGCCGTAGCAAATGCCGAGCACCGGCACGCCGAGTTCAAACACTACCCCCGGCGCGCGCGGCGACCCAACCTCTGTCACCGATGCCGGACCGCCCGACAAAATCACCGCCTTGGGCGCAAAGGCGCGGATGGCGGCAGCAGGCATATTAAACGGATGGATTTCAGAATAAACATTAGCCTCACGCACTCGGCGCGCAATGAGCTGGGTCACTTGTGAACCAAAATCAAGAATGAGGATTTTTTCAGCCGGGGCGGACATTTTGCGTCTTATCTATGCCGCTCTACTGCTCAGGCGGCAAGGTGGAATAGTCTCCTCCGGAACCTATTTTGGTCCAACTATCTGATTCAAAAGTATAAAAACTCATGCCTCAACCCATAAAAATGCAATCCTTTCTAAATATAGCAGCGTAAAAAGATAATGCCCTTTCTGGATTTCAGCAAAAAATTCTGTTAGTTTGGCTCTATGCCCGTGATGGTGGATACAGGATTAGGCGCTCTTCAAGCTGCGGAAGTATTCGCGGCTAAAAAGCACGGCTGTATTGTGCTTTGTGATGCCGAGCATGCCCCCTATGGAGATAAAACGCCGGCGTTTACTATTGCACGCGGCGCAGAAATTGTTTCTTATTTTTATAATTGGCAAAGGGAAGTCTGTTCTGCCTCTACTACTCTGCCGGTTGTTTTTGCCTGTAATTCGGCCTCTGTGCATGCTTATGAAAGACTCCGGCGTGACCCGTGGTTTTCTTCTCCTCAAGAAGGCCGGGTGATGATGGGAACGATTGATCCTTTGGTAAATGCTTTTTCTAAAAATTGGGATAATTTGATTATGAAAGAAGAATATTTATCTATGAGCTGGTATCCACACCTTTTAGATAAAAAATCAAAAGGCATTCAGCCCCATATCGTACTTTTCGGTACGGTAAGCACAATTAAAAGCAACGTTTTTCAAAACATTATTCGCCGCAAACATCCGGGGGCAACCATATCGGCTATTGCTTGCCCCAATTTTGCGACCGCAATTGATAATGGAATTTCTCCAAAGGTTCTTAGGTCCATTGTGGAAGAACGTTTTTCGAGAATTGAAAATCCTCAGGGGGTTACGCACTACGCAGGCATATGCACGCACTATACCGGCATTATCAACCAGTTCGTTATAGATAGGTTTCATGACATTGGAAATGATTCTGTCATACATCTGTTGCAATTGCCTTCGATGGCTCATAGTTACTCGGGCTTTGTGAATGAAAATGTTACTAGACATTCTCGGCAAGAATATGTGTTTAATGGTTCTTTGTTTTTAACAACGGGCGGCGATAAAAAGGCAAGGAAATTAACCGAAATAGCAAATCAATATTTCGTGCACCGTCAAAAAGCGACGGGCTGGAAATCCCCTTTTAAGGGTGATGTAGAATTCTATTCTATTGATATCCCCCATAATTCCGAATTGGTTGAGATGATCGGACGTAATGATAGGACGAAACCCTTAAAGCCCATGATGGATTTAGCAATGGAAATTGGTGGGCTTTGGAGACAACAACCGCCGCCTCGACCCTCGCAATTTGTTCTTGCTGCCTAAGGACTGAATATTATGCTCGGACTCTATGACTCTGGGCTTGGGGGGCTGACGGTCGCGGGCGCGATCGCTCGGCGCCTGCCAGGCCTTTCATTCCTCTACCGGGCGGATCATGCCCATGCGCCCTACGGCGCGCATGCGCGCGCGGATATTTTCGCGCGTACGGCGGACGGTCTGGACGCCCTGTTCTGTCAGGGCTGCAGCCTGGTAATTTTGGCCTGCAATACCGCCTCCGTCGCCGCGCTTCAGGATATTCAACAGCAATGGCTGCCGCGCCGCTGGCCTGGACGAAATGTCCTAGGCGTTGTCGTGCCGGTGGTGGAGCGCATGGCGGAAACCTTGCCCGATCACACCCTGCATCCAGCTGCGCCTACCGTGCAAATTTTCGCGACCGACCACACGGTGCGCAGCCAAGTCTTCATCACTGAAATTTACAAGCGTGCGCCGACCCTGCGCGTGTTGCAAACTGCCTGTCCAGAGCTCGCCCCGGCGATTGAGCGCGGCATATCTCAAGATGAGCTTGCGGGACTTGTGCGGCAATATGTGGCCATCGCGCGCGCGGCCTGCGCGCATCCCGGTTATGTTATTCTGGGCTGTACACATTATGCTCTGATCTATGATTTGTTTGCACACGAACTGCCTGGCGCAGCGGTTCTCGATCAGCCCGAAACCCTGAGCGAGAAACTAGAAAGCTACCTCATGCGCCATCCAGAGTACAAAATGGACTATTCTGGTCGCCACATCTTCACCACCACTGGCGACCCAACCGCCGTCAACTACGCGGCGGAAAAGTATTTCCATCATTGAACAGGCCTGGGAAAAACGCGCCGAAATGGGCGTGCAAACCATGGGCGAGGTGCGCAATGCGGTGAATATGACACTGGATAGGCTCGATAAGGGCGAAATCCGCGTGGCAGAAAAACGCGGCAAGGAATGGCAGATCAATAGCTGGATCAAACAGGCAATTTTATTATCTTTTCGCTTGAACGAGTCTCGCCCCATTTCGGGCGGCCCGGGCGATGCGCATTGGTACGATAAAATCCCTAGTAAATTTCGAGATTGGGACGATACGCAGTTTGAACGCGGCGGTTTCCGCGCCGTGCCGGGATGCGTGGTGCGGCATTCGGCCTTCATCGCGCGCGGTGCGATTTTGATGCCGTCGTTTGTCAACGTCGGCGCCTATGTGGATGAAGGCACGATGGTTGATACCTGGGTTACGATCGGCTCCTGCGCTCAAATCGGCAAGAACTGCCATATCTCGGGCGGCGTTGGGATTGGCGGCGTGCTGGAGCCGCTCCAGGCTGCGCCGGTGATTATTGAAGATAACGTTTTTGTCGGTGCGCGCAGCGAGGTGGCTGAAGGTGTGATTGTCGAAGAGGGCGCCGTACTATCGATGGGCGTGTATTTGGGCGCGAGCA
>Ga0206826_1043_pt2 | contig 20078 bp, 22 predicted proteins | sample Alteio_BWOrgCont_80_FD_152636 | JGI IMG/M metagenome (GOLD analysis project Ga0206826, IMG submission 152636) | Enriched cells from forest soil in Barre Woods Harvard Forest LTER site, Petersham, Massachusetts, United States -... | ecosystem: Environmental > Terrestrial > Soil > Temperate forest >... | reverse complement strand
TGCCGAGAGCCAGGCCGCCGGCTACGGCGGAGTAGTGGTGCGTCGGCCCCACGGCGATGGCAAATACGAAAATGCCGATGACGATAGAGGGCACGCCGTTCAGCACATCGGCGGCGAAGCGAAGCACCCAGCCAAGACGATTGTTACCGAATTCCGCCAGGTAGATGCCGCCCAATACGCCAACGGGAAGCCCGAGGCAACTGGCCAGCCCGACCATCATCAAGGATCCCACGATGGCGTGCGCGACGCCGCCGCCGGCTTCATCGCCGGAGGTTTGGACCTGGGTGAAGAAGGCCCAGTTGAGCGAGGCCGCGCCGCGCAGGACGACATAATAGAGGACCAGCACCAGCGGAATGATGGCGATGGCGGTCGCCAGGATGGCGAAGACCCACATAAGCCAATTGGCGGCTTTGCGGCGCAGCAAGCGCATGCCGGAATTCGAACGGTTTGGAGCGGACTCAATCATAATCGGACCGCGCCTTTCACGGTGCGCGACATGTTCCATATGAGCAGCCGAGCGATGGTGTTCACGACGATGGTGATGGCGAACAGGATGAGGGCCAGTTCGTAGAGCGACGAGACTTCCAAGTCTTGCAGTGCCTCGGCGAAATTGCTGGCCAGCACGCTGGCGAGGGTGGAAGCCGAAGAGAGCACGGAAACGTTGATGGGGTTGGTGCTGTTGCCGATGACCATGGTGACGGCCATGGTCTCGCCGAGAGCGCGCGCCAGGCCGAGGATGACGGCGCCCATGATACCGGCGCGCGAGTAGCGCAGAATGGGGCCCTTGATGGCTTCCCAGTGCGTCGATCCGAGGCCGAAGGCGGCTTCGCGTTGGGTGGGCGGAATGGCAAGGATGACCTCCCGCGAAACCGCCGTAATGAACGGCAGCACCATGATGGCGAGGATTAAGGCCGCGGCGAGCATATTGAATCCGAGAGACGAAGCGGTAAACAGTTGATCGATATACAGATGGCGGCAAAGCGAACTACCGGCGGTCGCATCCTGCAGCCAGCTTTCCAGCGGCTTGAGGGCTGGGATCATGACAAATATTCCCCACAGGCCATAGACCACGCTGGGTACCGCGGCCAGCAATTCAACCAGGAACGATAACGGCGTGCGGAGCCATTTGGGTGCCAATTCGGAGAGGAAAATCGCGGTTCCGAGGCCGATGGGCACTGCGATGAAAAGGGCGAGGAGCGAGGATACGACGGTTCCGTAGATAAACGGCAGGGCGGAATAGATATCGTTGCCGGGATCCCAATCCTGGGTGGTAAGAAAGCGCCAGCCGAACTGATGGATGGCCGGTTCCGCACCGATATAGAGCATGGCGACAATCAAGAAGCAGATCAACAGCACGCTGGCCGCGAGGGCCAGCGTGCCGTAGTAGAAGATCTTGTCGCCTACCACTCCCCAGCGGATGCCAGGTTTGGATATGGGTTTACCTTGCGACGGACTCGAGGACGAAACAGCCATTATTGTTTCACGGAAATCGAACTGATCGCCGCCTGGTTGACGGTCACCAGCGCGGAGGGCAACGGAGCGTAGTTCAAATCTTTGGCCATGCCTTGACCATCGGTCATGGCCCAGTTCAGGAAGTCGACCAGGGTCTTCTCCTTAGTCGCGTCGGACTGGATTTTATAGACCAACAGGTAGGTGACACCAGCGATGGGATAAGCGCCCTTACCGGCCTCGTTGACAATCGGCGACTTGATATCCTTTTGCAGATCGGCCAAGCCGCCGGCGACGGCGGCGGTGGTGCTATCGACGCTGGGCAGCACGAAGTCGCCATCCTTGTCTTGCAACGCCACCACGGGGCTCTTGGAGCTGAGAGCGTAAGCCAATTCGATATAACCGATGGCTCCGGGATTCTGGGTGATTTGAGCGGCGACGGCGGAGTTGCCTTTGCCACCCAGGCCGACCGGCCATTTCACTTCTTTGCCGGATCCCACTTTGGCGGCCCAATCCGGGCTGATGGTCTTCAGGTAAGTGGTGAAAATGTTGGTGGTGCCACTGCCTTCGGAGCGGTGGACGACGGTGATCGCGGTGGACGGCAACTTCGCACTCGCATTCAGCTTGGCGATGGCCGGATCGTTCCACTTGGTGATTTTGCCGAGATAGATATCGGCCAAGACGGAACCAGTGAGGTGCAACCCGGTGGGGATACCGGGCAAGTTGTAAGCGATGGCAACCGAGCCGGCGACGGTGGGGATATGCAGCATCGGGGTGGGCATCTTGGCCTCTTCTTCGGGCTTCAAGGGTGCATCGCTGGCGCCGAAATCGACGGTGTTGCCCATGAGGGCTTTAATACCGCCGCCGCTGCCGATGGATTGATAGTTGATCTCAACCCCGTTCTTGGCCTTATAGGCCTCGAACCACTTCGAATAAATGGGATAGGGGAACGTGGCGCCCGCGCCGGTGAGACCAGCGGTCGATGTCGAGACGGCGTTACTGGCGCCGTTGGTTGCTCCACCAGCGGCTGCATTGGCATCGGGAGCGGCGGAATTATCCGTTGGGGCCGAACTACCGCATCCGGCCAGGACCACCATGGTTCCTGCTGCACACAACTTCCAAATCGATTTCACAAGAAATCTCCTCTTTTAGGGTTACATCTTTAATCGCCGTTCTATTGTAGAGCGAGTTTGTTAAACCAAGGTTAAGAACAGTTTAAGGCTTGGCTCGGACGTCATTCCTTGAACTTGTAGCCGACGCCGCGCACGGTGAGGATGTATTTCGGTTGCGAGGGGTTGGCTTCCAACTTCTCGCGCAGCCAGCGGATGTGCACGTCGAGGGTGCGCTCATCGCCGTAGAAATCGTTGCCCCACACGCGTTCGAGAAGGGTTTCGCGCGGCACCGCTTTGCCGCTCTGGCCAAGCAAGGTGCGCAGCAATTGAAATTCCTTGATGGAGAGTTGGACTTCCGCGGACTCGCCGTCGTCAGCGCGGACGCGGACCTCATGCCGAGAGATATCAAGGGTGATGTTACCGGCTTGCAAGGTGCCGGATTCCTCGGGTGCGGCTTCGACAGTGCTGCGGCGCAAGAGGGCTCGCACGCGGGCGACCAGCTCGTTCATGCCGAAGGGCTTGACCAGGTAGTCGTCGGCACCCAACTCGAGGCCGAGCACCTTATCGGCCTCTTCGCCGCGCGCCGTCAACATGAGAATCGGGGCGGCGATACGGTATTCGGGATCCTGGCGGAGGGCTCTACAAACTTCCCAGCCGGAAACGCGGGGCAGCATGAGATCGAGGATCACCAGTTTCGGTTTGGCATCGCGCGCCTGGGAGAGCGCGGTTTCACCGTCGAACGCGGTGAGTACGGTGAAACCGGATTTCTCCAGGTTATAGGAAATGGCTTCGACCAGCAGACGCTCGTCGTCGACGACCAGAATGGAATTGTTCATCGACTCAGAGTGTAAGTCCATGTGTGTTAAATTCAGGTTAAGCCATGGTCAGGTTTAACAATGCGTCGAAATCCGAACTCGCTGGACCGACAGAACACGTTGGTGCGACGGTAGCGTCCCAGGCGCATTGACGGCAGCGAATCCAGCGGCTCGCAAAAAGTATATCCGCACGATAAGTTTGGGGCGACGATTATCTGTAACACTTCTAAGCAAGGAACGACAACATGAAAAAACTAATCGTCTGTTTACTATTGGGCCTCTCCACCGCATCCGTCGCCGGGGAAGTCGCCGAGCTTTACAAAAAGTCCGGCGATCACAGCTTCACCTTGGTGGACGCCCTGCCAAGCACCAGTAACGGCGTCACAGAGGTTGGCATGGAGCGAACCTCCTGTTTTGGCACGTGCCCGGTCTATTCGGTCATCATTGAACGAGATGGAACATTTCGATACGATGGCGGTCGATATGCCCCTAAAGCGGGCCAGTGGACAGGGCACGTCAGAAAATGGGATCTCGACAACTTGACAGCGTTTATTTGCGACACTGACTACATGAAGCTAGCCAGTCACTATGAGATTGGCTATACCGATTCTCCAACGGCGTATACCACGGTTATAACGGACGGTAAGCGAAAGATAATTTCGAATTACGCCGATGCAGGGCCCATCAAACTTTGGGCAATTCAGCAGTTGATCGACAAATTGCTTTTGGAAGCCACTTGGGACCCGGTCAAAAAGCCGTAGCTTAGTTGCATAGCGAGTCAGAACTACGCAATGGACGATCTATACAGCACGTCCATGATGCGTGCTTCCTCGGCGGCCTCTTCAATCGAAACTAAGGCCGCTTCATTGCCTCGCAATGCTTCGAAAAACAGGTCGAATGCATGCGGCTTGGCCGGAGGCAAGTCGGTCCAGACACCGCCATCGGCACCCTCCAGCAATTCGCTGTAATACCGCACCTCGCCGTCCACCACCAGAATCTCGCCGCGGGTGCCGTGGATTTCGATAGGGCTGCGCAACTTGGGATCGACCCAGGAGGCTTCCAGGACGCCCACGGCGCCGGATTCGAAGGCGACCAGGCCCACGCCGTATTCATCGATAGCACCGTAACGCGCGGTCGCCGAGCCCAGGCAGGAGCTGACATTGGTGACCGGGCCGCAAGAGCAGCACATGATCCACAGCAGGAGATCGAGCGAGTGGGCGCCGAGATCGGCGAAGCCGCCCCCACCCGCTTCCGCGGAGTCGGCGATCCAACGGTAGTCGCCATCGAACCATCCGGCGAGGGATCCCTGGTGGCAGGTGGTGTGGCGCATGCGGGTTATTTTGCCGAGGTTGCCGGCCTCGACTTCGCGCCGCATGAACTGGGCCTGGGGCGAACCGCGCATGAAGAAGCCGGTCTGGAAGACCACCCCCGCGTTGGTGACGGCTTCGGCCATACGTTCGGCCTCATCGGCATCGGCGGCGATGGGCTTTTCGACAAACATGTGCTTGCCGGCCGAGGCGGATTGCAGAACGAGGGGCAAATGCCGCGTGGTTTCGCTGCAAATGAGGACGGAGCCGACTTCGGGATCGGCCAAGATGGCGGCGACATCGGCGGCGAAAGCGGAGTTGGTTTGCGCAGCGGCCTTGCGGCCGCGCTCCTCATCGTGATCGTAGACGTATTTGACGCGCACGTCCGGCATCTCGGCCAGGCGCTTGATGAAGTTCGGGGTGTGGATATGGGCCACACCAAGGAAGGCGGTGGTCAGCATGGAGACTCCCAATTCGTAGTTTCAACGGTGCGGCTATGCTCAAAAATTCGGTTTGGAGATGCTCAGACCGAAGCCCCAGCCATGGCGATAATTATTTACCTTGACCAGAATCCGATTGATGCCGGCGGCCAAGTGCACGGCGGCTTGTTCGGAATCGATATTAAAACCGCGATGCAAGTCGTGCGCCAGGATCTCGACGCCATTGAGCCAGACTTTGATGCCGTCGTCGCTGCCGCACTTCAACACGGCATCGCGCGCATGGATGGATTCGAGTTCGGCATATCCGTAGGCGATGGCGTTATCGTGGTTGCCGAAGTGCACGCCGAGATCGACGAAGCCGGTCTTGGCGGCGGCGGCCGCTTTCCAGCCGACCGTCTTCCCGTTGCTTTCGAAGAGCCGATGGATATCCAGCGGACCGGGTCCGGGACCGTCACTCTCCAGCGGGGTGGGCTCGTTGAGGCCGGGAGTTCCTGTGCCGGCCCCGAAGAAGGGTCCGAGCACGTGCCAGTCGGCAATGGCGTCGGAGCTGTTTTTGACCTGGGCGGCATCCCAACTGGCGCGCAACTCACGGGGATCGACGACCCCGAACTGCTTGCCGCTGGCCGGCACCAGGGTGGGGGCATCGAGCCTGGGCAGCAGGTCGCCGTGCGCGGCGATCAGTTCGTCGCAGAGTTCCACGATTTTATCGAGCGTTAAGGTGGCGGCGGTTAACGGGTCGAACATGGCGGCCTGGTAGACGTGGTCGCGCCGACCCTCCAGTGCGGCCCGAATGAAGAGTTCCTGCTGAACGATGTGCGGCTGCATGTAGCCGACGAGTTGGGGCGGCAGGGCTCCTACGGTCGTGAACTGGAACCCGCTGCGATCGACCAGAGTGGGAGCTTCGGCGATCGCATCGGCGGGCAAATTCGCAATGGCGCCGCGGTTGGGCATGTTGCCGTAGACCACGCTGGGAGTGCCGGTGACGATGGAATGGATGATGGTGCTGCCGTATTCGTGACTGCGGTGGACCGCCATGGGTTCGTCGGAGCGGCTGAAGCTCCTCATGCGCTCGAATTCATCGACGATGCCGTCGCAACGGCGCAGGTATTCGTCGATGGGCACAGCGTAGCGGTCGATGATTTCGGGGCCGCGCGGGATGAAATAGGGATTGTATTCGGCGTTGTGCTCGCTGGACTCGGTGACGAAGTGGCCGAGCAGCTTCATCATCTCGAAGCGGACCTTATTGGTCTTGTAGATTTCGGGATCGCGCATGGCCGCGAAGAGGCGAGGATAGAGATCGACGCCATCCTTCTCCAATCTCAGATAGAAGGCCATGTGGTTGATTCCGGCGCAGATGAAGGCGACTTCGGCGGGATCTTCGCCGATGTAGCCCATGATCTGATTCAGGGTGCCCTGCACGCTGTGACACAACCCGACCGCGCGAATTCCGCTGGTGCGGGTGATGGTGTGCATGTTCATCGACATGGGGTTCGAATAATTGAGCAGGACGGCGCGCGGGCAGACCTCCTCCATATCGCGGCAGAGACCGCTGAGCATGGGGAAGGTGCGCAGCGCGCGGAAAAATCCACCGGGACCGGTAGTATCGGCGATGGTGAAATTGAGGCCGTATTTGCGGGGAATCTCGAAATCGACGAGGGTCGAATCGAAGCCGCCGATCTGCACCATATTGATGACGAAATCAGCGCCCTGGAGGGCCTGCTTGCGATCCTGGGTGGCCTCGATGCGCGGATTGGCTCCCAGGGTCGCAGCCACTTTGCGGCAGAGGTTGGCGCCGACTTCCAGGCGTTCGGCATCGATATCCATATAGGAGAAGGTGGCGTCGCGGAATTCGGGATAGCCGAGGATATCGCCGGTCAGGTTCTTGGAGAAGACGACGCTGCCCGCGCCAATCATGGCGATCTTGATCATGAGAAGAATGTCCTTGAAGGGGTTTGCGAAACTATCGATTGAATTTTAAGCTGGCATTGGCCGGGGAAGTCAGAATACGCGAAACATCTCGCGCGCCACGGTAACCGTGGCGCGCGAGATGTTCGTTTCGCTCCGGACGAATCGGGCGGCATTACTTGATCTGCAATCCACCCATACCACCCATGCCACCCATACCGCCGCCGGGGGGCTGTTGCGGCGGCTTCACTTTGCTGCGCTCGTCAGCGGCCAGTTGGGGTTGCTTGAGCTCGTCGAGTTCGCCGGCGATGCGTTCGTGGCGCGCATCGTCCGGGTTGCCACCGAACATCGATGGTTGGGACGGGTTGGTATCGAGCTCTTTGGAAGCCAGCTTGAGCTGATTGAGAGCGTCATCGTTCTTCTTGGCCGCGATCAAGGCAGTGGCGTATTCGATGTGGGTATCGGGATCGGTATCATATTTCCCGACACTCTGTTGCAGGGCTTGCAACTGTTTGTCGGGCACGTTCATCTGGGCATAAAGCTGCGCCATTTGATAGTAGAGCGCAGCGGCTTGTTCGCCGCCGGAATACTTGAGCGCCTGTCCATAGAGATCGATCGCCTGCTGGCGCAGCGTGGCCTGGTCGGTGGGCGTCGCCTTGACGATATCCTCCATTTGCATTTTATAGGCGGATAGGCCCGGATCCAGGATGGTAACCTGAGCGGCCTTGGTGATTTTGTCTTTGTAGGCCTCCCATTTCTCGTCGCCGCGTTGATCTTGATACGACTTGATGAGATCGGCCTTTTTCTTATCGTAATCCTTGGGCAAATCCAATTTGCGCGAAGCCACAAAGAAGATGTACCAATACTTGGTGACATCGTCCTGTGCCGGCCCCACCAAACTGCCGGTCGAGTTCATCAGGGCGTCCTTGATGGCCGTCGACACCGGTAGGTCGTTGGGAGCCTTGAGCCCCAGGTCGCCGCCTTTGGTCTTGGTGGTCACATCGTCGCTTTCCTTCTGGGCGAGCGCGGCGAAAGCGGCATCGGTGATGGCCGCCTGCGCTTCGGCAAAGATTTTATCGGCGCGCGTTTTGGCGTCGGCATCGCTCTTGGCCTGGGCGGCCTTCATATCGGGAGCATTGGCGGGCGGCAAGGCCGGCTGAATGACGATTTCGCGCAATTGCAGTTTGGTGACGCTGCGCTTGTAATCATCCTCGGTCAACTTGACCGTGTCCTTGACGCTCTTTTGCAGCTTATCGATGGCGAGTTGGCGAGACACTTTATCGCGATCGTAATTGGGGCGTTGCTGATCGATGTAATCTTGCATCGAGCTATATTGTTGTTCAATGCGCCGGCGAAAGTTCGCCGGATTATCGCCCTCCTCTTGCTTTATCTGGTCGTTGATATCGTCGGTGATTTTCTTATCGATATCCGCATCGGTGATCTTGATGCCCTGCGCCATGGCATCCTGATATTGCGCGGAATCGTCGGTCAACTCCTGCAGCGAGCGCTGTTGGATGCCCAACAGATCGGCGACGCCGCTGGGCTGTCCGAATTCGCCCGCCATTTCAAGTTCGCGCTTGTAGGCGTTGAGGAAATCCTTGCGCACAATGTGCTCGGCGCCCACATCGGCGACGGGATCGGGGCCATCGGTCATGCCGCCGGAACCGCCATTCAAATTGGCCATGTTCTGGGTGCCAATGGTGGAAAGGCCGAAACCGACCGCGAAGATGACGATGAGCAATCCCATCACAATCTTGGTGCCGGTGCTGTGCAGTGACATCGACCGAATTCCAGAAATGGAAAACATCGTGCCCTTGTATTCTTGTTCTTCTTCGCGCACGCGCTGCCGCTGCTGGATCGCGGATTTAATCGGGGGCTTCGAGGGACCCGTTGTCGGGCCGCTTTTATCGTCCTTTAATGCCATAACCTTCCTTCAAACACCTTCTAGATAGTATGTTTCGTTGAGGAACATAATGATAATGCCCTCCTCGTCCTGCCCTTCGGATCGATCGATATCCACTCGCGACAGCCCACAATTCGAGAGCCGGATGCGCCGCGCGTAATCGAGGGAAGTGCCCATGAGGTGGCACAGCATCACCCGCAGGCTGCCGTTATGCCCGACAATCACCACATTATCATCGGTGTGGCGCGCCAGGATAGCCTCGAAACAGGGCTGCACGCGCGCCCAGAGATCGGCGTAACTCTCGCCTCCTGGCGGCGCCACGCCGACGGGATCGGCCACCCGCCGCCGCCAGAGCTCGCTCCATTGCGATTCGATTTCGCTGACGGAGCGATCTTCCCACTCACCATAGTGGACTTCGCGCAGCGCTTTGTCGCACACCGCTTGCAGACCGTGGCGCCCGGCAATCGCTCCCGCGGTGAGACAGGCGCGCTGCAAATCGCTGGCGTAGACGGCGGCGACCTTCTCGCCCGCCAGACGCTCCGCGATTTTCTCGGCCTGCCGCTGCCCGCGGACCGTGAGCGGTTTATCGCCCCAGCCGGCAAAAGTGCGGCGCTCTCCCGAATTTCCCTCCACCTCGCCGTGACGCACAAAGAAAACGGTCGTCATCGGGCATTCCCGGCAGCCAGGGCCACGGCCAGATCGGCATTGTGCAACGCTTTATTTTTCAAGTCGCGCAAAAGTTCCTCCGACGGCCGCTTCGCGGCGGCCACGGCTCGCATCCAAACCTCCGGCTCGCCGGCTTCGCGGGCCTCAATCAGGGGCATTCCCATCAGTTTAGCCAAAGCGGCCACTTTTGGGTCGTAGTTGACCGCCACGCAAGGCAAGCCCTGCGCGGTAGCGAAGATCAAGGCGTGCAGGCGCATGGCGATCGATAGTTCGCCCTGCCCTGCCTCCGCCATGATGCCCGCGGGCGTCATGCCCTGCGTATCGACGATACCAACGGCCTGGGGATCGCCAACCTCCTCCAGCAACCGGCGGCAAACCGGACCATCGACTTCCGGCTGCATCGGCAGCAAGCGCAGCTTCGCGCCGTGGGCGCGCGCGGTGGCGGCAATGGCGCGGGCGACTGCTTCCATGGGCGCTTCATCCGCTACGCCGTCCGCCGAAGGCGACCAGAGCCGGAGATTCACCACCCACGCCCCGGCGCGGAGAAGAGGCTCGCGCAGCACTTGCGGCTGTAAGGCCCAAACCGGATCGGCGGTGACCTCGCAGTCGCGGCGCACTCCGATGCGGCGCAACAGTTCCAACGAATCCGGGTCGCGCAACGTCACCGTGGTGGCCTGCTGCATGACGATGCGAGTCAGCTTGCGGGCCCTGGGCCGGCGCAGCGGGCCCACTCCCTGCGCATAGACCATCACCGGTTTTCCGAAGAGCCGGGCGACGCGCATCAGGGTGGTGTAATACACCACGTTGCGCAGGCTGGTGACATCCTGCAAGAGGCTGCCGCCACCGCTGATGAAGGCATCGCACTGGGAAATGGCCCCGGCCAATTCCCCGGGCCCCTGTCGGCCAATGGGCCGGACGCGCCACGGCCCGCCGCTATAAGTTGCGGCGGTGCGCGACGGATCGCCCGAAGTCACGATATATTCCGTATCCGCCGGCGCCCGTTCTCCCAGCGCCTGCAGCATCGCGGCCAACACGGCTTCGTCACCGGCGTTATCGTAGCCGTAGTAACCCGAGATCAGAAATTTCACACTGCTACTGCATTATAGCAAAGGAGTGGGAGAGGGTTGGGTGGCGGCAAGGAATAGCCAGGGCAAACGCATTAGGATTCTGGTCCCGCCAGGAGCCTTAGTAAATAGTTGTGGTCCCATGCTGCGCGTTGAGTCTGGCCTTGATCCCCCTCTTGTTGGTTTTGTCTTGCCGCACGAGATTGAGGCAGATGGGTCGAATCATGGCCCTGTTTATGGCTGCATTGTTTTTTCGGATGCGACTTTGATCTTCATCAAAGGCCACATCCAGTGCCCAGTGCAGCCGATTCTCTATGCCCCCATGTTCGCGGACCGCGTCCGAGATACGTCGAGCATCCGGGGCCAGACTGCTCAATTATAGTAATGCCGTTCACGCTTGGCTTCGCTCCAAACCGCCCCTTGCTCGGGACTGAGGTGATGCGTGGACCGCTCTCGTTCTACCAGAATGATACTGCGCACTCCCGGCCATTGTTGTTGTGCCTGAGGCCAATCGCCGTTGGGTGCATTGTCAGCCAACCGATCCGGTTTGAATCTCGAAGCCTTGGGTTTACGCTGGTTCCTCAGGCGTGGAGTCCGTTGCCGTACTGCCTCGCGGAAGCGCAGCATGGACTTGCGGCGAACCACTTTGCGTAACTGGTTCGAATTGGCGTCGCGGTAGTAGCGGAATCCCAGAAAGTCGAACCCCGTGTCGATATTGACCACGCGAGTCTTCTCTGGGTGGACTTGCAGTCCTAATTCGCCCTCCAGCACCTCATAGACTAACTGAAGTGCCGCATTGGCCTGCGCCTCACTGCGCGCAAAGATGACAAAGTCGTCCGCGTAACGCACCGACCCGTATCCCGCCTGTTTCACCCGAACGTCGAAGTGATGCCGGTACACATTGGCCAGCAGAGGCGATAACGGCCCGCCCTGTGGAGTGCCAAGGCTGGTGGGTTCCATCTCCCCGACATGCGGTTCGATGACACCAGCTTGCAGGATATGCGTGATGAGATTGAGGACGCTCCCGTCGGCGATCTCTTCGTTGAGTGCCGCGATCAGTTTGACGTGATCGACGGTGTCGAAGAAGGCCGCGATGTCCGCGTCTACAATCCATTCATAGCCGCTGCGTGGGTGTGAGACGCTTGCCGGCTGAGGTGGGGACTTCAGGCTCCGCTGAATGTCCGCCTGCGCGGCCACGACATTGAACGTTCGCTATCAAGACGTTTAGCCGGCACGGGATGGCTCATCGGGTTCGAACCACCTTTCGTACTCCTGCTCACTTCTCATCTGCTGAAAGTCCCAGGCCGTAAGCAGGATTATCAGTGAGTCCTTCGTGAGCTGTCTTATTTCGCCTAGGTCGCTTGCCGAAACGTGACAATTGCCTTCATGGACGATTCGCGAGCGTAGATCGTATAGCTTCCTTACCTTCCTTTCGACTATCAATTGACCCTCTCGCAACTTGCCTAGTAATTTCCCACATCGCGTTGCAATTCGGTCTGTGAGATTATCCTTGTCTCCACGCCTGCCAAAAATGCATTCGAGGCTAATAGCATAGAATAAGAAGCTTTGCTCCCTTTCGCTGTATAGTTGGTCCATGTAGTCCTGCTCCGACATGCTATCTATGGCCGCCTGTCCTGACCAGTGAAACGCGGACATTATTCGCTCTGCGAATTCCGAGCGCTCGTTATGGCTCAGAAGTTCGCATACTTTGCGAAAGCCGCATCTGTTAGCCTCTTCAAGGTATTTTCCGAACAGACCTATATGGCTGAAAGGTCCCACACCGTTACGAATGAGCTGTTGCTCCAAAGCATCCGGCTGAATCTTGACTCAATCGAAAAGCCATGGAGTAAGCTACGTCGCGCTTGGCTTCGCCGGGCAGGTGGGCATAGGCGCGGGCATCTGGAGAGTGCAATATGTCGGCGTGAAAATTGATTATGTCAAGAGTTCGCCGTAGTTCTCGAAGAGCCAATGAACGAGCAGCTTCTGACGTATTTGCATGGCCTTGTTGTACAAATCATTACCTATATACCAGATAGGCAATGAAAGGCCTCTGTTCGTGTTCTGCTTCACACGGAATCGGACAACTCGGTCTCTGGAGTTAGTGACAAACTAACGCAGAGGAGAGTTCAATGTCCAAGCAGCGCAGGCAGTTCAGCAATGAAGAGAAGGTCCGCATTTTACGGCGCCATTTGATTGAGAAGGCGCCGGTTTCGGATCTGTGCGACGAACTTCAGGTGGCCCCTACCTTATTCTACCGCTGGCAGCAGCAGTTCTTCGAGAATGGAGCGGCGGACTTCGGCAAGCAAGGGGAATCCAAGGGCGACGTGTGGCGGCAGAAGGCTGCGGCCCTGGAAGCCAAACTCCAGCGCAAGAACGAGGTCCTGTCCGAACTGATGGAGGAGCACCTGCTGTTAAAAATAGGACTTACGCATGGGTCATGGAAACACTGGGGTTTTTAAGCTGTTGGGTGAGATACTCCGACAGGGGTTTCCTCTTGATCTGTTGAACCGTGCGTTTGGTGTCATAAGACAGTCGTTTCAAGCGCGTCCAAACCAACAAAGCGCAATGGATATGGTTTCGTTGGATGCGCGCTTTGCGACACTGACATTGTTCGATCCCGGTGAACTGCTTGGTATCCCGATGCATCTCCTCAATCTTCCATCGCACCGCGCACACTTCTCGTGCGCCCTGCGTCGAGTTTTGAGCCCTGTCGTTGGTCACGACGTATTCCGTGCGGTGTGTGGACACCACAACCCGAAAAAGCTGCACCTTGTAGTCACCGGGAAAGCCTTTGATCTTGATCCGTTTGCCGTGCTTCACCTCCTTGTCGCTCCACGTCAAGCTATCAATGCGTTGGTAGGGTTGCTGGCCTCCACTGTCATCGACCTGACGGTCGCTCTTCAAAGGGCAATAAAACCGCTTTCCTTCGCCGTCAAACAGCAGCATCAGGTCTTTGGTGGCATACCAACAATCCATCAGAACCGTGTCGAACAACAAGCCTCGCGCCTGCGCGCTCTTGAACATATCCGTCACGTGATCCAGTTTCTTCTTGCCATCGCGGTCCGGATCATAAACCCTGTAATCGATAACCCAAAAATCACCGCTTACAGGATGCACGTAGACGCAGGAAACCAAACCAATGCCGGTTATAGTCCGTTTCTCGTTGCCGCTCCATTGCTTCCGAGCCAGGTCGATCTTCGTGCCGAATCTCTTATCCAGGACCGTATCGTCAAAGATCAAAAAGGCATCCTCATGCTGATTCAGCAACGGCTTTACTTTTTCCCACAAATGGCGCGGACGCAATTCCGCGTCGCTCATATAGCGGTTGATCGCATCGTGAGAAATGTTCTCCAAATGATCCGCCAGGTGAGTCTGCGTAAAATTCACTTGGCTGCTCAACAAAAACTGGCAATAATCCATTTTGCTGAAACCCATGATCGCGAACCTCCGTACGGTACGCTATCTGTACTACGTTTGTACCAAATTGCGTAAGCCCTAAAAAAAGAGTTTGGGGAGGGCTGACTCAAGGTTGGGTGGCTCCAGAGGTGGCGATGCCGTGGTCGATTGGGTGCTCCGTTGGAGTGGCAAGAGCGGTATCTCGCAGCATCGGTTGCTCTCGTGGCTGGGTGTGCACCGCGGGCGGTTCCATGATTGGCAGGAGCGGCGAGGGAAGGCCAATCTTCATAACTCCAACCTGCCCCGGTCCTCCTGGCTGTTCGAGTGGGAGGTAACAGCGATCTTGGACTATCAAGCTTCTCATCCTCACGAAGGCTATCGGCGGCTCACATGCATGATGCTGGATAACGGTGTGGTCGCGGTTTCAGCCAGCACCGTGCGTCGCGTGCTTTCGCGTGCCGGGGCCTTGTCTTCCAGGTTTATCAAGCGCTCCCTCAAGGGAACCGGCTTCCAACAGCCGTGGGAACCGCATCAACATTGACACGTGGACGTGTCGTACATCAATATCCACGGCACTTTCTTCTACCTGTTCAGCATTCTCGATGGCGCCAGCCGTTATATACAGCACCCCCAGAAACGCACTGAGATCGCGGAGATAGTGACAGGTCATCCGCGGGAACGGTCCCGAGACGGGCCGCATGGAACGGGTGATCGAGATTGTAGAATGTGCTTGACGCAGCGGGATTTCTATATTTGCGGCGGCCCTCTTCGAAGCCTCAGTTCCCAGATTTCTTGAATTACAAGGCTCTATGGGGAAGTTTGTGGTTGCTCCTGTTGGTTGAGTATCCTGAAAGCATGGATGAGAAACAACTTTATCAGCAATTATTGGGTATAGCGGCTCCTTGGGAAGTGGAGCGGGTTGAGTTGGATGTGGAGAAGGAAGTTGTCTCGGTGCATGTGGTTTGTGCCCGGATCGGAGTTGCTTTTGCGTGTCCCGAGTGCAAGCGGCAGTGTTCCTGCTACGACGCTCGCGAGGAACGCCGCTGGCGCCATCTGGACAGTTGCGGGTTCAGCACTTATTTGGTGGCTCGGCTGCCGCGCGTGGAGTGTGCGGAGCATGGAGTCAAAACGGTGGAGGCGCCTTGGAGCACTCCCCACTCTCGATTCACGCTGGCTTTCGAGTGCTTTGCGTTGAGCGTATTGCAAGCGACGAAGGTTCAGAGTCGGGCCGCCGAGTTATTGCGTTTAAGCCCGGCTCAGGTTCATGACTTGATGGGACGCGCTGTGGAGCGTGGAATGGGGCGGCGCGACGAGACACAAGAGGTCCGCAACGCATCGATAGATGAAAAAAGCATGCATCGTGGCCATTCTTATATTACGGTGTTAGGAGACGTGGAGGGGAGGCGCGTCTTGGAAATCAGTAAGGACCGCACCTTGGAATCAACCAGCGCATTGCTGCGTGCGGCGCTTACCCCTGTGCAACGGGAAGGCGTGCGCGCCGTGGCGATGGACTTTTGGATGGCCTTTATGCAAGCCCGCGTCGAGGTGCTTCCGAACGCGGAAACGGTTCATGATCGATTTCACATTGCCCAATACCTCAATCTGGCGGTGGATTTAACGCGGCGCAGCGAACACCGCGAACTGGCCCGCAAAGGAGAATCGCTGTTGACCAAGACCAAATACCTGTGGCTGAAAAATCCAGATAATCTCACCGCCAAGCAGGAAGCAACTTTTGAAGCCCTGCGCGACAGCGAGTTGATGACGGCCAAGGTATGGGCCTTCAAAGAAACGTTTCGTGACTTTTTTACCTTGACCACGGTGGGCCGCGGAAAGACGTTTCTGGATAAGTGGATCAAAACCGCGGTGAAGTTAGGCAATCCCCACCTGACCAAAGTCGCGGAAATGTTTGACCGCCATCGCGAGGGACTGCTGGCCTATCTGAACCATCGCATCAGTAACGGAATGGCGGAGAGTTTCAACAGTCACATCCAAGAAATCAAAGCCGTGGCGCATGGCTTTCGAACGTTTGAAAGCTTCCGTATCGCCATCTTGTTCTTCTCGGGAAAGCTCGACTTGTACCCACAGAAAAGTCCATAGAGCCAATTACAATATTGGGATGCTGCTGTTCAATCGCTGTATAGTCGAGTTGATACGGCCATTTGTATATTGCCTGGCTGATGTGCTCGGATAAGTAGGGCAGCAACCCGGTTGAAAATGAATCTCGAAAGATCATGCATTTGGGTATCTCCTGCCTGGTGCTGCGGGTGACGACAAGATCTCGAAATTGGATCGTATCGTCATGCAGTAAACATGGGCTTCCGTCAAAGTACCAAGATGGGTGGCGCTCACATATTAGGGGAGCCGCTTCATGGACGGCGTCTCGTATACCGAGCATGCCGGCGAGCCCGGCGCCTCCGACCACGTGTACCGAATAATTCATGTCTGATGCGGATAGCGGTGTCAGTCGCGGGAAGTCTTTGCGAAGCTGATTTGCCACCTGCGAATAAGCCAGGAACGCTCCACGATCATTCCAGTGCACGCCCGTGTGGTAGTAGAGTCCCTCACCTTTATTAGCCCGCAAGATGGCGCGAGGATCGACATCAGCCACTCCGTCGCGTTTTAAGCCGTCAATGATGCGGTTGGTGGACACATCCGAAATCAGATTTCGACCGCTTTCCGGCATGTGCTCAGGGTATACCGTTGACTTATCGGGACCAATCACCACCAAATATCGAATCCCGAGGTGAGCGAGTGTATCGCGGTTGGTGCGAAAATAGTCGCGCCAAACCGCAGCCTCCTCTGGACCTATATCCTCGATAAGTGGAGCGTGCTCGTTGGTCGTGAGACCGCTTTGATATAGCCAGCCATCCTTCCCAATTATGACCTGGTTGGAATTGGAGTCACCCAGTCCCTTCACGCGGACAACACCGTTAATCCTAAAACAAGCGGGTTTGGGCGGTCCTATGCGTGCAAGCTGCGAGGGGCGACTTTTGCCAGCGCAAATCGTCCCGGATTCGCTCCCGCGCAGCGGTATCGACCGGTTTTTCCGGTTCGCGAGTATCATTTGAGGGCATTTTTTGTCCTTTCCTCGTTCGCACGGGCATGACCACCGCTCGCTGACGACCTCTCTTAGTTCCGGGCTGGTCCAACAACCGGATTCCGCTCGTTCTAACCGAGTTTTGCTATTTGTTGGTTAGCATAACAGCGGCAGGCTCCGCAGATGTTGCGACAGCGCCAGCCAATCGCTGATATAACGGTTGCATCCCAGAATCCGATAGATCAGCCGGCGTCCGCTGCGCACAATCTGGCAGGGCACCATGATGAACTCCTGCAAAAAGCGGCGGAACTCCATCTTCACCACTTCGGCTCCCAGTTGCCGGTTCGGCATCAGCAAACCATACCATCCTCGTAAAACAACTTCCCGTCCTCTTCTACCTTGATCGCTTTGCGCAGGGCGATCACCCGATAGTCCCGGCCGCATTTGGACGGGCAATAGGGAAACTCAGCCACCTGCTCCCCCTCCAAGCGCATGCTCCGGTAGCCGTGAGCGCGCACAAACTCTTCCTTGGCCCGTGCCGGACGTTGCCGCGGGTTGGTGGCAACATGGTGTTTGGCCGGGCGTTCCAATTCCACCCAGGCCTCTTCCGGCAGAGCATCCCCTTGACGCACCAAACACGGATAGGTATCGTATCCAAACACGAAGTCGATGCCGCGCGCGCACCAACCGTCGAACTCCCCGGTCAACGAGAAGGCGCTGTCGCCGCGCAGGCAAACTCGCTCGCTACAGGGCTTCATCAACTCAATGGCCCGCTCCAGCCAAACCGCCGCGTCGCTTTGGCTGGCCGCGTTGCCGGGACGATTCACCAGAAACAGCGGCTCCCGCGTGTTCGCCAGCGAGATCAACAACGGCCCATAGCCCCAGATACCTTTATAGGACAGACCCATGCCCTCCTTGCACTCACCCGTGGTTTGGGCAATCGTGCCATCGACATCGAGCACCGCTTCGGTAAAGCATGCCTGACCAGCCGCTTGTTTGCCGCTCGCCCGAGACCGGCAACGGGTCAGGTCCCGATGCAGTTCCCATATCCCCGGGCGCACTTGGTTGAAAGCCTCCATCAGGACCAGCACGTCCTTCTCCGCGAACCGCCGCGTAAAGTCGCCCGCCGTCGTCGGGTCCGGAAACCGGGTCGCCCCCAGCGCATCCAACAAGGTCACGTTCCCACGCATTTGCTCCAAGTCTTCCAAGCGGCTCCCCCCGCACAGCACATTGAAACCCATCGCCAATACATGGTCCGACTCGTGATAGGGCAGGTGGCGCTTCAAAACCGTAAGCTTGTCGTCGATCACGCGTTTCAGGCCAACCCGCTCCATCAATTGACCGATCACCCCGATACCACCGCAATTGATGGCCGAAGTTCGGTCAGCCACCTCGTAGCGAATATTGCCGCCACCGATTACAGGCCGATCCGAGGCTCCCCAAAACGCCTGCCCAATCGCTTCGACTGCTCTTTCTTCCGCTTGTCCAATGCGCGCCGATCTGGTTCACTTATCTTCACCTGAAAAGCTCCTTCCTGCGGATATATTGCTTGCTCGCTACAACGCAGTATACCTTGTCAGAATGGGCTTTTCAGCCTCCTGCCTTTATTTGATCCCAAAAAACACGCTTGTTGTAGGGTTAATGGTGATCAGCAAGCGACGCAAACCGAAATTTTGCGCGAAATAGTCGCAGCGCTGTAGAGCACTCCCGGCGTGTTGTAACGTCGTTCGAGGGGTGCAGATGAGCGGGACGGAAACCAACAGCGCAAACCAACAAACTAAAGCGTAGCGAAGAGCACACATTTAAAACCTGTAATACAGAAACGGGGTTGAAGTGGACGCGGATATGGCCGCTATCGATAACAGCAAGATCGCGGCATGGGCCAGAGTAGCAGACGTGCTGAATGCGAATCGTATTGACCGCGGAATATCATCTGTCCGCGCCCTCGTCCATGACCATGTGGGCATGGAGCCTAGAATCGCCGCAAGGTAAGCAATTGTAAAGGCGTGGCTCGTTGTCATATCCGGAATGGGAGCGGTGCCCAAGCCGCACATTGCCCGTAGCATGGTGATGGATTGCAAGACGGTTTCGGATCGGAACAGAACCCAACCGATGAGAATGACCAGGAGTGCGTAAGCGTGGCGGACTGGGCGAGGCACAGCGCTCAATATTCGCGAGAAACCATCTCGTTCAAGAATAAGAAAAGCGCCATGGTACAGTCCCCATGCTACGAAGCACCAACTTGCGCCATGCCACAATCCACAAAGAAAGAAAACAATGAGAAGGTTTAGGTATGTCCGCGATTTCCCTTTACGATTGCCACCCAGAGGGATATACAAGTAGTCCCGAAACCACCGCGAGAGAGAGATGTGCCAGCGATGCCAGAATTCCGTCATGGAACTTGAAATATAAGGGTAGTTGAAGTTCTCCAAGATATGAAATCCGAACATGCGTCCCATGCCGATGGCCATGTCACTATAACCGCTGAAGTCAAAATAGATCTGAAACGCGTAGGCGGTGGCGCCCAGCCACGCCTGAGCCGGCGTTAAATGGTGGGAGCTAAAAACCTGATCGGCAACGGGCGCCATCGAATCGGCAATGAGCACTTTTTTTCCCAATCCAACGATGAACCGCCGAATGCCAACATGGAAGTCCTCCATCGTGGTTGAACGGTTGATGAGCTGTTCCGCGATGTCGTGATAGCGAATGATCGGGCCTGCTATCAATTGGGGAAAAAAAGCAAATAGAGCGCGAGATCCAATGGGTTACGCCGCACCACCGCCTCATTTCGGTATACGTCTACTTTGTGGCTTATCTTGTGGAATGTAAAGAATGAGATACCCAAGGGCATCACGAGCGGTCCCAAACGCTCAATTCCAATGTCCACCAGGTGCACCCAAGGATTCCTAAAATCGGTGAGGCCGACGACGGCCTCCGCCAACTTCAAGTTGGCCAGTAGAAACGACCGACCCGGTCGCCCCTAC
>Ga0206826_1046_pt1 | contig 20189 bp, 23 predicted proteins | sample Alteio_BWOrgCont_80_FD_152636 | JGI IMG/M metagenome (GOLD analysis project Ga0206826, IMG submission 152636) | Enriched cells from forest soil in Barre Woods Harvard Forest LTER site, Petersham, Massachusetts, United States -... | ecosystem: Environmental > Terrestrial > Soil > Temperate forest >... | reverse complement strand
CGCATTACATCCATGAAGTTCACGCCTGGCTTGGTGAGCATTTTGAAGCAGCGGCTAACGCCACGGCGCTTGCACCCTCGCCGACTTCAGAGGACAAGACCGACCCGCATCTTCGGCGCCACCTAGGAGCATCGAGGCGTGGAAGGCGACGGCTCTAGTTGGTTATGATGGGCCTTCCAATTTCAGAACCCGTTCTGTACACTCGTTTCAGGTGACAGCCAGAGTCCGGTGGACTACGCGCGGGGATCGTCGAAAGGCGATCCTCGTTCAATTCCCGTAGTGTCAAGATGCTAAATCAGAGCGGGCTCGAGGGTGAGCTACAGAGAGGGGTCGGCGGAAACGCCGGCCTCTTTCCTTCGCTCCCTTTTATAGCGACACTTTCCAAACGACATTATTGAAATCCGCGATATATGCGTTTTCCCCAGCGGCATCGACGGCGATGCCTTCCGGTTGCCATCCGTTTGCGGGTGCGGGTAGCGTAATGCGCTTACCCTTCGTGGGGAGCTCGTATACCTGGCTATTCGCCGAGAAAAATATGTTGTCTTTTGCGTCGACGGCGACGCCCGTGGCACTCGAAAGGTTCTTTGCGATCGTCGTAACCTTTCCGTTCGTGGCGACCCGCGCAATTCGGTTATGGCCTCTGTCCGCGACATAAACGTTACCTTTTGAATCGACCGCGATGCCGAACGGATCGCGAAATGCCGAGCCAGCGCAAAACGAGCCCTGCCCCGTTACACAACTCGTCGACCACTCACCATCGGCCCGGGTCGCTTTTAGGACGTCGGACCCAGGCGAGGAAATATAGACGTCGCCCTTCTTATCGACAGCAACGGCTGCTGGCGGGTCTGAAAACGTTTGATAGATGGTTGTGATGGTTCCGTTTGGCGCCAGCATCTGGACTGTGGAGTCATAAATGTTCGCGACGTAGACGTTACCCTTTGAATCGATCGCCACGCCAACCGGCCCTTCAAAGCCAGAACCTACTGGCGTTACCTTCTTGCCTCTGATCCTGTAGACACCGTTGCCGTCGGATACATAGACATTACCTTGACCAACGGCAACGGCCTCGGGATGTGCGAATCCTTTTGCGATCTGGACTGGCCTGCCTTTGGTCGCTGGCAAGTCGCGCGCAGCCGGCGTCAGCACTAGCGCTGGCATGCTACCCGCGCCGTCGTGTGTTGCGCACGCGGTAAGCAGTGCGCTCACCCCGACGCAAAGTAACAATACAAACGCCTTGGAAGCGCGAGGTTTCGTCATGCGGACAACTTTCCTGACCCGGCTTTACCAGCTTTACATCGACGGAATCATTCGATCCGGTTGCCCAAGTCATAGGGGGCCGAAAAGGCTACTGTAGGTCTTCCTTCGACTCGTGAGTCTTCTAACCCGCCCCACGTTTGTTCGCGTCTACGATCGACTTGGCCGCGCCGTTCCTACTTACCGAAGTTGCCAGGACAGGGCACGGCCTCCTGATAGCTCGGCATGACCACGGGGATCTGGCCCATTGGCGGTTCTGGTTGAAGAGTATGAAGCGCAGTTCGACGGTCTCAGATCGGCGTAGCGTATGACACCGAGCCGATTGGTGACGCAGTTTCATTCGCTCTTGATGAAGATGCTGCCATGATGAAGATGAGCCGATCAGCGATGTATCGGGTGCGTGAAGAAATCCTAAAAGAGGAGGACCCGCGCGCGATGTTCCCCATGCGTGGAGAGCTTGAATCGCTGTAGACATAGAAGGTGAACTGCGGCCTAAACTCTTGATATTCAATGTAGCCCGTAGATCAATACATAGTGATCTTCCGACATTCGGCAACAACTGGTGCCTAGCTCGCTACGCATTGAGCACAATGGACCATACAGTCATCCCGACTAGGGACCGATACTGAATTACCTCGTAGTCGATACGTTCGTTCCATTCCGCTAAACTACTAAGAAAACGGTCGTCAGCGGCTTCGCGGGTGTAAAAAGAGGCTTGAAAGCATGGCTTCGACCTTTTCGCCGCGGTGCTTCATGCCGTCTCATTGTTTATGATAGCACATCTCTGTTTGGAAGGGCGCGATGTCAGCACCATACATAGACCTTGGAATCTATTCTGTAAAGGAGACAGGCCAAACCGGTTGGGGTGGCGCTGTCGGCAACGGCGTAACCGACGACACAATAGCAATCCAAAATACGATCACCTATGTGGAAACGAACGCCCCCGGTTCTGTTGTCTGGTTTCCGCCAGGTAACTACATTATCAGTGACACTCTTCTTGTCAGCACTTCAGACACGACTCTCTACGGAGAGGGCCTGGCGACTATTCAGTGGCCACTGAATCCCATTCTTGACGCAGACATGCTACAGATTAACGGCGCTGATAGGGTTACGATCGACGGACTCACGATTGAGTATCAAGGAAACACGACAATTTTTAGTTGCATCCAAGTACTAGGGAATCCCGACCAATTGGTCATTCGCAACACGGAGTGCAATAACGGTAGGGCTGGAATTTATGTGAGTGACGGGTGCACGGCTTTGAGCATCTACGATTGTACAATCAACACGGAGGCGGCCAATGTCTACGCAGCGTTGTACCTAGACTCGACGTCTAGTGCACACGACGTAAATGAGGCAAATATCGTGAACCTGCGCTGCGGCAATGGAGGAGCAGCGCAGAATACAGTAGGTTACGGTGTGTTGATGGGTAGTTGTCAGGCAGTTCACATGGTCAACTGTCGATTCATATTCTACAATATTGGAATCGCCATGCAACCGGGCGCAACGGGCAACTGTTTTAACCACAAATTTGACTGTTGCACGTCAGATGTTAACGGCACCAACTCTTTCAACGTCGCTCCGACGGCAGACGCCCAGGTATACAACGTAACTTTTTCCAATTGCTGGCTGGGCGGGTCGAGCAGCCAGGGCGTATACATTCCTCCTGTTCCCAGCGGCAGCGTGGTAGCGGGCTTAAATTTCTCAAACTGTGGATTTATTCACTGTGCTGGAGCAGGCATTTACCTCTCGGGGGGATCCGGGATAACCGTGACCGGTGGGGTTTGCCACAGCGACGGTTTGAGCAACGTGATTATCAATGGTCTAGTCAGTGGAGTGACTATCTCGGGATGCAGTCTCGCACAAAGTTCCACGTACGGCGGCCCAGCGGCGACTATCGGAGTTACGCTCGAGGGAGGCTGCTCCGATGTACGAATTGATTCGTGCGATTTGACCGGCACCACTGGGTGGACTGCTCTCAAGGCTACTGGATCATCCGTTGGGGCTAACGTTGTTGTAACAAACTGCAATGGCTACAACGTGCCGGCATCGACCCTCACAAACACTATTCCAATCTCTGGCAACCTATTTAGCGCAACAGACGGCGTGCTGACGATCGGCGGAGCCCCGATCTACTACTACGGACCCGTTGTCGTGTACGTTGGTGCAAGCGTGTCCACTATTGTTGTTTCGGGGAATACCACCGGATTGACGAGCGGATCAATTCCTCTAGCTCCAGGCGAAAACATGAAAACCACCTACACAACCGCTCCTGTACATTTTGCCGTCATCGGGGTCTAAGTAAAAGAATTAAAGAGCGAGCTGAAGTCGTGACCCAATATTTAGCTCGCTCTTTTTCTTCAAAGTCATACCGCAAAGCAGTTTGGTTGCCTTGGCTGAGGGTTGCCAACACGCTGATGAGTATAATTGCCCAAGGGGATTAGAATTCGAGGAGTTTCGAGTGGGAGGCATTTTCCGTCCGCGCCTTCTAAGGTAGGCTATAGTCAGCGGGAGTTCAAGAACGAGACTCCCCTAGACTGCCCAACAAAAAAAAGCATGTAAAGGGTGTAAAATGCTGCACAGGTTTTTGAAAACTCGCTGGGTTGGTGTCTTTGCTAGCCTGAGCCTGGTAGCTTGCTCCGGCGCCGGCTCGGTACCAGTAGTAAGCTCCATCGCGGCGGGAAGTGCCCTTCGCTCGAACGTGGATTCGCGGACCGCTTTGCGTCCGGAAGTTCCGGGTTATAGTGTCCTATTTGTCTTCAAGAATGCGCCCGGCTCATATGCGAACGGAGCGCTTCCCCTCGCTGGACTTACGGCATCTAAAGGCGTGCTCTACGGGACCACCTCGATTGGCGGCGGGAACTGTAAGTTCGGCATCAACAACGACGGGTGCGGGACAATTTTCACCTTCAGTCCTACGTCGAACAAGCAGCAGACTATTTCTGCCTTTGCCAACGCGCCTCTCGACGGAAATGGCCCGAGGAGCAATCTCCTATCGTTTAACGGTAAACTCTACGGAACGACATACTTCGGAGGAAAATCAAGCACCGAAGTTGGGACGCTCGGTTACGGCGTGATCTACTCGGTCGATCCGACGTCCGGCGCTCGTCTTACCGTTTATCGGTTTATGGGAGGCACGAAGGACGGAAAGAATCCCGCCGCCGGTTTAATCGCGGTAGGGGGCAAGCTGTATGGCACAACGCAGTTCGGGGGCAACTCGTGTTTCCAACATCGTAATTGGTGCGGAGTCTTATATTCATTTGATCCCGCAACTGGTAAAGAAGCCGTCGCGTTCTCCTTCACAACGTCGAGCGGATGGGGTCCACAAGCTTCTCTCGTTAATGTTGGCAAAGTGCTCTACGGTACGACCGGCAGCGGAACTGTCTTTAGCTATGATCCGGCAACGGGTATCGAACGGACGGTGTATAGCTTCCAAGGGAACCCCCAAAATCCGGTCGCACCTCTCCTCGCGATAAACGGTCGCTTATACGGGACGACGAAGACGGGTGGGATCGGTTTCGGGTCGGTATTTGAGGTTAACGCCGCTAACGGTCGCGAACATACACTCTACAGCTTTCGGGGTGGCAGCGACGGCGCTAACCCTGTTGCAGGGTTGACTGTGTTCAAAGGAATGTTTTTCGGAACGACGCTGGAAGGCGGCGAAGGCGGAATTAGTCCCGGGCACGGCACAGTGTTCTCGATAAAACCCTCATCCGGAGAAGAAGCCGTTCTCCACAGCTTCCGAGGCGGCCGCGACGGAGCATCTCCCTATGCTGGACTCACGGTCGTCGAAAATGCGCTCTACGGCACCACCGGAGCCCAGACTCAGGAACGGTCTGACGGAACTGTCTTCAAGATTACTCCCTAGTCCCGGCTACTGACGAGGGATCACCGATCGGCATGGTAATGCGCTGCCGAGAGCGCTAAAGGCCCGATTTAGGCGTTGGGTACTGGATCTAAAAGACGTCGCCCACACCCGGTATGCTGTCCTCGAGAAAAAGAGCGAACGCATACGCGACGCGCGAGGGCCCGCTGCAAGGCGGGCTCTTGTGTTTCCTCAAGCCGTCGCGATTCGACAGGCGGGCCGAAAAGCCGCAAAGGAGTCGGCTCCGGACACAGGCGATCCGCGCTGCAAGTACCGTCTAGGCGCTTCGGACTATCTTGGACTCACCGACGACATACGTTAGGATAGATGGACGGGAGGAGACATTATGCGTAACAAGACAGTAGTTATCGTCGCGGCTTTTGTGGTAATGTTTGTACTCGCCGGCGGCTATCGCGTGTACAGTAAGGCGCAGACGCTGGGTTCGGATCCCACTTCCGCCGTTCTACCTGACGAAAAGAAATATATCAACATAACGGATCCGCATATTACGTCAACAGTGGGGCACGCCGGCTCGTATAGTACGCATTCACAACTACGCGAGCCCGGGCACACGACAATCATGTATGACCTGGGCAGTGGCCCGGCCACCGTTAAGCCAGGCGGCTATGACCAAGTCGGGATAGGATCAGGGGCTGCACCTCCGAGCGGCAAGTTTCCGAGCAGCTCTATAACCTATCAATAAGCCATCATCAAGACCGGTACGAAGTCGTTTAAGCGAGCTACAGATAGGGGTCGGCGGAAACGCCGGCCTCTTTCGTTCTAGGGCCGTTTACCGTAGAATAGCGTTGAGTGACAGTCTAGAAACCGTAGGACTACGCGCGAGGATCGTCGAGATGCGGTCCTCGTTCAATTCCTGGCTCGTGATACGATTGGGGAACCTGCGACGGGCTCTTGCTGACCTACGCATGTGACATGGAACAAACAGCGTTAAACACCTCTAACAAGCACCTCGCTCCTTGTAAGGACTCTCATGTCCCGATTCGTAAAACTCGACCGCCTCGACCCATACCGCCTCTTCGGCTCCTCACTTCGTCGATCTCGGCTCGGAATGCGAGCGGCATTTGACGCGGCGTTTGCATCGTTCAAGCGGTGCAACGACCTTCTCGATGCGTATCACTGGGGCCGAGAAGAACTTGATAACTCTCGAGATGTTTTCGAAATGTTGGGCGTGACAAACGCGGCGTCAGCCCAGAACGCCAGTCCTTCAACGCTGGCAGACCTGGAACGGATCTATGCAGATGCTCAGGCCGAGGACCTTCAGGCCGATTACCAGGCATCGATCGTGTTGCTCTTTGCCGACGACGCCTTGTACCGTTTTGCGAAAGGGGCCCTCGGCCGAGCCCCAGCGTTTGGCGCCGGCTACGGTCACGACTATGGAACGCACCGAGGGAAGGTCCCTCTGACCGATTTGCTCCGAGCTTCGACGAACGCCATCCGGCATGTCTAGGAGTGGGACGACTATCCGTGGGTGCCCGAACCCGGTGCGGTCTACCCGACGTTGGCGGCTTGTACCAACAAGTATGAGCGGCAGATGATGGAGAGCATAACTGTCATTCAGAACGTTCACGGACTTGGGCTGCACGAACGAATACGGGACGTGGTCTCGATGCGAACACTTATCCGAATCGATGGAACCGGAGTCGATACCGCCGACTATGAGAACTTCGAAGAAGCCGTGATCGTGGCTGCGCGAGAGATCGCTACGTCCAAGGGCGCTTCGGCGCTGGCAAGCCTCAACGCTGAGATTTAGAGTGAAGGGTGTTTCTTCAGCGAACATTCTAATTCCGGATGAGCGATTTACAGAAAAAGATATTCGAGCACTGCGACACCATTTCCGATTACATGTGGCGGAACATCGACCTCTTGCGTGGCGACGACGAGTTCGATGAGTTGGAGGAATACCTGTATGATTGGGCGGTCGTCCTCGGCGTACTCGCCGCGGATGTTTTCGAATCCGTTGTAGTTCTTCTACGCGCAGGAAAGATTCGTGGAGCGAACATGCTCAGCCGTGCTCTTGTGGATTACGACGTCAGGCTTCGGTATTACGTCGTTCAGTCCATTGGGTTACGCCATCGTCACAAGGCAGGGCCGACCGTGCCTCTTCCGTTGCTCAAAAAGCAGATGCACGCTGCTCGAGACTGGGAAAACGCCGATTTCAAACTCGCTTCTATATTGAATCTATACGATCCAAATATGTGGCCTAAAGAGATACGAGATGCGTTGGAGGAGAAGCTTAGGACGGGCGAGACCGCACAGAACGCTGCATTCTCACAGATGCTCGAATTCTTGCAACAAAACGAAGCTAACATCCGCGGGCTAATCCCTACCTGGCGAGAGCACGCAGAAGAGCGTTATGATAAAATGTTAGCCGGCTGGAGAATGCAGAGCGCGTTTCTTCATGGGGATCAGGTAATCATCAGCGATGTCCTGGATTTCAAGGACAATGTGAAAACAGGCGCCTGGTTCAAGTGCAGCCTTGCACCAGTTAATGTCATCCTATTCCTGGCAGTGGACCACATACTGCAAGTCATGGCGTCAATCGGGATGATTCGTAGCTGGGCGCCCGGCCAATCGATGCTGTACGGTCAGACGGCAAGACTGTGGGAATCTGTCCGCACACCCGGCGCGTACTCGGTGTGGTAGTTGAGCTTAGCGCGCCGACCACGGCTCATCGCCTTTTTATTCCTGTCGCTCTTTTTTAGTTCGGCTGCCCTTGGATAAACGGCGACGTAGGTAGCTTCGGGCCTAGCGATTTCTTCCGCGCCACATTATAATCATGGCACCTCCGAGAGGTGCGGATCAATGACGTACAGCTAGGAGTCGGCGGAAACGCGGGCCCTCTCTCGATTTGACGCGGGAGTCGGCCTATAGTTTCTTCACCCGCAGGCCGGGTATTCCGTCAAAGTCGCTATCGGCCGTAACGACTTCCAAGTCGTACTGCAGGGCCGCGGCGGCTACCCACAAATCGTGCGGCTGCTTCTTGGCGCCAGCGCTTTCACACTTAATTTTTGTCTTTGCCCACATTTCGGCCGTTTCGCGCGTCGGATCTAGTATTGTGTAAACTCGAAGGAGGGTCTCCAGTTCCGCCCTCTTCTTTTCGCCCCACCCTTTACTTTCTGCCCAGGCAAGTAGCTCCGCGACGGTTACAAAGCTGATCGCCGGAATGTTACCTAAAACGTGTGCTTCAATGGCTTGCCGACGAGTATCATGTACTGTCGAAGTTTTTAGGAACATCGACACAACGTTGGTGTCTAGCAGGAGTACCATCGGCACGCTACACCTCTCCGCGTCGAATGGAACGAATGAATGCGTTAAACTCTTCGGCGGAAACGGGGTCTGGATCTTCGAGTCCCAAGTCATCGAAAGCTTGGAGCGGCTGCACCCCTTGCTCCCTAACAATTTGATCGATGGTTCGAATCTCATCGAAACGCGATTCTGGAATGTCGTCCAAAACGATGAGCGAAACTAGGCTCCGTCTCCCCTCATCCGTTAACTGAATATCAGCTTTGACGAAGAATTTAAGCGCATCCTTTATAAAAGATTCTAGATAGTCATCGTAGATGACCGTAAACGGATCGTCCTGTATCCCGTAGATTTTGAAGCTTCGATTTGCAAGATCAAGCTCCAACAGGCGACCAACGATGCTCAAGGGTGGCGGCCCATCATCGGGCTCCGAAACGTTCACGCCCAGCGCTACCTTTAGCCGCTCGACGGTGCCCCGATTCACCGTGCCAACGCGGTCTTCCTGATCTATAAACTCGACGAACTCCACTGGTGAATTATCGCGAAACAAAGTTTCAAGGGACAGAAGCGCCTTCTGAATTCCCTGGTTAGCATTCTCCTGATCCTCGACTCCGCGCTGAGCCTCGCGCACTATGTCTTCGAACATTTGAGCTGGGATATCCACCAGCGAGTCGGTCTCAGATTCTAACACAAGCTGCCCGGAGCCGCTTTCGACGCGACTAATGGAAAGACGAGACGACTCCCGAGCAAGCTTCGCTAAACGTCCGCGCGAGGTCGATTTGCTAAAGCCAACCGACGAAGCCTCGGAGCGCAAGGCCACCTGCAGAGCCTTAATGATGATGGAGGTGGCCCAGACTGACACCCTCCCGTCTGCAAGCCCATTCTCCTTAATCCGAACTCGAAAACTCATCGCAACTACCCCCCGAGGTGGCGCTCGCCCAAACGCGCGGCTGATATTTCAAGATCGTACGCCGCTCCTTAGATCGGATGGGAGGTGATGGCCCGACTTCGCCACACCCCGCCCTGTGTACTCCGCAGGCGCATCTTACTATTTCGGAATGCGTACAATCCAAAAAAATCAATTCCATCTAGGATGATCCGCCGACGCTTACGTACGATGTGCGGCGATCGAAGCGCTCCCTCGTCGTCAAAGCGGGCGCAAAGCCACGCCATTAAAAGCCACGCCAGTATCAGAAGTCGCTCTCGATCGCCGAGTCGTTTGAGATTACCCTTTGCTTCATCGACTGCCGACGCTGCTGACCCTCGATGGCCTCGTACTGCGTCGACATGGGCGAACAGGTGTTCGCATTAGAGCCGCTGAACCCTGCCGCTCCGCTTGGGTGCCCCACAGGCCGATCGCGCCTATTGGGGCAGGAACATGTGTTCCCACTAGGGAAAGGACAAAGCCCGCCCGCAAAACTTGCCAGCGATGCGAGCGGACTAAGGGTTCTTAATGTAGGGTAGATCGTACGGCCTCCGCCAGGGAACTCCTGCTACCTAGACCGCAAATCAAAGCCCCCGTTGAGCCCAGGCTCCGGGGCTTTCTTGTCTCCGGAAAACGGCGGAGGCAACCCCGGCAAGGGCTGCCTCCGACCAGACACCAAGGCTGTCCGTGGCGGACAAACCTAGGCCACAACCTGGAAAATTCGCCACTGTAGCCATTCTACCTAGCCGCTGTTGCTAGGGCTCGGAGTATTTCAAATGGCTATACGGTGCACCGGCATCGAGATGTCCAAAGGCGGATATCATCACGAGCACATCGTCCAGATCCAATACATCGATACCGACGGTGTCACCAAATGGTGTACTCGCGCTCAAATGGTCGAGTACATCGAGAGCGGAGGGCAGGCTTACGTTCGCGACGCGCGCGGCGACGTAGCCTACCTAGCGGCTCGCAAATCAGCATACGGAAACAAGTACGTCCAAACCTACGCCGACGGCATCTGGCAGGACAATCTCTTGGCTTTGCCGCGCTACTAGCTAGCCGCGCCACAACTCCGGGCGGTCATAAAAGCGGCCGCCCGGAGTTAGCTCGGTCGCGTCGTGCCATTCGCAAGAGCTTAGCAGTCTTGCCAGCAGAACGCAGACGTCGCCGCAAAAAACGAGTGACCCTTGTAGGGGACCAGCCGTGCGATGCATTACGGATTCGCCGCAAGACGCACAGGGTTGTAGTAGAAGAACCTCGTCCATGATCTTCTTTCTCTTCTCGAAGTTTACGTCGGCACCCCTAGCCGGGCGACGAAAGCTAGACGCCGCAGACCAGGTGTAGTTGCGGCCGCTGATGGTTGGGAACGAGATGCCGGATCCCAGTTACCGCCGTTGGGACGGCCTTACGTACCTTTAAAAAACCAGGGCGCCGCTTACGCCGCACGCTCGCCGGGTGATCGATCGCCACTCATACGCCCGATGCGGCGATCGAGTGGCGCGAATTTCTTGAGCGAAAGCCACGAGGTTAGGAATGATCTCCCTGCATGATTATCGCCGCGCCGATTGTGGTCCGATGAAAATATCTGCGAAATGCGTCTTGTTAGTTAATGATGGTTTAAGGAACACCGATATTTTCGATGATTGGGTCAGTAATCCGACTGCAATAAGCGCGCGTCGCATTATCATCGCGGCTTGAACTTCCGGCGCTACAAAATCTACATGCTTCTTGTCATTGCCGATGCCGACGGTCCAGCACTCCACCGTAATCGGAGGCGGCACGTCGGATACCACGTATTCGCCAACCATTTTCCCGGGGTTCAAGTCAATTGAGTTAAATATCCGGAAAAACTGTTGAGCGAACTGTTGTGACTCGTCGTCGCGCATGTCGGCGTATACACCCACGCTTAGGTGCCTATAAAAATGCAACCGATCCCTGAGAACGGTTATCTGGTCAGCCGTCAGGTGTCGGCCAGCGGACGTCATCTCGATAGGGGCTGGAATCGAACGCGTAATAGTCGACACGATCTGCTCCTCGTGAAGTAGCGATACGTACCACAAACCTCCCGCAACCACGAGAATCGCAACCAACAGCCAGATCACCAACAGCGAGGTCGGCACCCGCGGAGCCGCGGAGTCGCCCTCGCGTTTTGCGCGAAGCGCCGCAATACGTTTCTTCATAAGAACTCCGGTTTAGGTTAGGTGGTGGGTTTTAAAATTTGACCGGACGCCGAAACACCCCGCGAGAAATGTCTCGACATCCGTATCCCGAGCCCGTAAGAAGTGCAGCGGGCTGGAATTCTCAGTTCATGTGGTACAGTGCCGTGAAGTCGTGTGCGAAACGGGGCAACGGCAACGCCGCGCCCTTCAGTCTTTCATCGTTTTCTCACTTGCTAACCGGCTTCTGAAGAGCCGGTGAGCTCCGCTCGGCGAAGGTCCGTGCATGTGGACTCTGCGTCGTGCCTGCGCGCTCTTTGCGAGCCTGGCATCGTTGGCCGGATGCTCTGCTGCCGTCCCGTCAGGGAATTCGCCGGCTGGCGGCGCGCTGGCGGCACAGCGAGCAAAGGCCTCGCTTCCGTCGGAGATTTTGTATGTCGCCGGCGGCCCCCGTTTGGAGCACAAGCCCTTTCTGGAAGTGCTTGATGGCACGGACACCTCCGGGAGCCCCGCTCCGATTTACACCATCGCCCCGAATCGCGGGGGTACATTCGGCCCCCTTGCCGTCGACTCTCACAATACGCTGTATGTCGCTAATCAATTTCCGAACGGGGCCATAATCGAGTCGTTCTCCTCAGGCGCGACAACGCCGTCGACGTTATGCACGCTTACATATCTCCCGCAGCGCATCGCCGTGCGCAATGGAACTCTTTACGTTCCCGCACCCGGGTTCAAAATCGACGAGTATTCCCTGCCACTGTCAGGGCCCAATTGTCCGCGGCCGACGCGAGTACTGTTGGATCGATACGCGCTGCTGCGCGGGTCTACGAACGGACTCGTTGGGGTCGCTGCAGATGAGACCGGAAACGTCTACGACTCGTGGGAGGACACCAATGGCTTTGGTGGGCGGATCGATCGCTTTCGACCGGGTTCGGTCGATGCCCAGCTCTACGGGGTCGGTGGTAAGAATTTTAGCGGGTTCGACCTAACGACAGACGCCCACGGTCACGTCATTACAAACGTCGACGACTACGGCGCTAGCAACTTCAACGAGATCGCCGTCTACCCCCGAGCCCTGCGCAAACCCCTACTCTCGTACCCGCTAGACGACGGCCAATACTTGGGCGTCGCACTCGCGAATAATGAAACCGAGCTGTTTATGGCAAAGGACTATCCAAGCACCCAAGTCGACGTTTATGCGTATGACGCCACGACAGGGACCGTCGGCAAGGTCATTCGGTCGTTCTCGAACATCTGGTACTACGCCCAACCTATCGCGGTATATTCGCGGAACTAAAAACAATTGAGCTACACGGCCCCCTTGCTGAGGGTGTGGTTCAGCGCCGTAAAGTTCCAGATCCAGCCGCGGGTTGAATCGAACGTTTCGGTAATCTTTCGCGGCCAGTAGTCGCCATTCAGGCTCGAGTACGGCATGGAGTTGAGTCGAATGAGGTTCGTGATATCGACGTACGGAAGCAACCGCGATGTGACCGGAACGTCGAACTCGACCGCGTTTTCGTGCATCGAAATCTGGCGCCAGGCTTGCTGCGCCATGACGTCACACTGCTGCGGCGTCTTTCCTGAAACGGGGATCGTGTAGACCTGCTTTCCGGACTCGCTCGCGAACCTCGTGACTCCGGAACTAGCGGGTCCGCCCGTGGTCGTGGAAATCGTTGTCGTAACGGTGCCGTTGGGAGAGGTGGTCGTCGTGAGTGTTTCGTTCGTTCCAAACACTGGACTCGATCCGACCGTTCTGGAAGACGATTGCTGTATGATGCCGCCGCCCGGTGCAGTCGATACTCGCGTGCTATGCGAAAGCCGGGTTTTCTTCGTGTAAGAGCGAACGTTGACTTCGATATTCCTGGAGAACTGCGCCGCGTGGCTTCCGCTTAAGCGAACGATCTCGTCGGTTCCATATGCTAGTGGAATCGTCTTTCGCATGATGAGGCTGGGGTCTTCATAGTGGATGACGCCGTTCTTATCCACCCAGAGATCGACGTCGTCAAACTGGGCGCACTGCAGCATGAGATCCCAAACGATCCAGTTCCGAGCGCCAGCGATGAACTCCGAGGCCAGCACGTCCTTCATTTGACCTGGCGAGCCCGCGATGTTCACGACCAGACCGAGACCGAAGCGCGTTGCCTGGGATTCGAGAAACTGCGCCGTGGTCGTAGCGGTGGCGAATGGGGTGGTGATCTTTGTATCGATCAGCGGTGCCGCAAGCGATCGACAAGTAAACGTAACGAGGTCTTCTTCGAAATGCGCCTCCCAGCTATCGACAACGCCATAGAAGCGGCGCTGTAGCGGCTGGCCATCGAAGCCGGCACGGACCTCGAAGTAAACCGGCTGGTTCGCATTCTTGAGCTCGTCGTTACGCGCGATCTGCAGACTCCAATCCGGATTCCCGTGGATTGGGAGGATCGCCGTTCCGGTATCCGTCGCACCGTGACCGTTGAACTCGAGGTTGTACGAGATCGGGGTATACGGTTTGTTGTCGATGTAGATCATTGCTCGAGGCGACGTCGACTCGGAGCGTAGCGTTGAGTTGAACGGCGCATCTACGACCGGGAATGGAGCTACGCTCATAGCAAGCGCTCCCGCATCGGCGACAGCAGTAGTGCCGATGGCGGTCGATCGGGCAAGACAAAGACGACCCAGAATCGCAGACACTCGCCGGCGATGTTGAAGTATTCCGTGGTGTAAAATCCGTCACCGCTAGACCCGGTGAAGGTGGGCCGCAGCTCCGCGCCGTCCGATTCCCGGATAAGTACAACGAGGGGCGTCGGATATGCCGGAGACTGATCCCACCACACGCTTGGGCTTCCGGAACCGTCTGCGGCGGGTTCCCAATCGATTCCAACTCTCTCGATTGGCACGTCTCCGACGTGAGTACGCGCCGTATTCGCCACTACATCTGCTGGAACAGCGGCATGCTCGGGCTCTTGTGTGTGCGGGACGTTAAAATGCCCCCACGGGGTATCTACGATCAGTGCGTTTTCGGCGCGCTGAATCGCGATCGTCTCAGCAACGGGCATTTCGCCTCCTTCTGAATAAAAAAAGCCGCGTCTTAAGCGGCAGTGGGGTACGGCGCGGTCGCGTATGGATCGGCCCGGTTGGACTCGCTAGGCTGGTTTAACGATTAGAGGTAGAGGCTGGTTTGGGCCGGTGCGATACCAACCGCCTTGTGCGACGAGCGAACGGATGCCTAGGCCGACTTGACGATAGATGTGGCTGTCGATTTGGTCGGCCAATTTCTTCGGATCGGTAATTCCGTGAACGTGTACTTCCGAGTGAACCTGGATGGTCGCGTGGTTCTGCACATGCGGCGCTGTCGGCTTCTGCGCGCCGTTGCCGACGCCAAAGCCAGCGAATAAACTGTGCAGAACCGACGAGCCGATGTTTCCGACCTCACCCCACAGTGGTCCGCCGGTAATGCCGTTGATAAATGCCTGGATCGTCTGCGATCCAGCCTTCATGACGAGACTTTCTCCGGCCTCAAGACCGCCAACGAATCCACGCTTGACCAACACCACAACTCCGTCGTGAACGGCCTTTTCACTGGCTACGGTAGCGCGCTGGAGCCAAGCCGGAATGCCGGCGACCCAGAGGTCAAGAGAACGATTGAACGCACCGATGCCGCGTCCCAGGTTAAAGGCCGCAAGCCGCGCATCAGCAACGATCGCCGCCGGGTCGCTGAAAAATCCACCGACTGAAGAGCGCACGGAATTGCCGGCCGCCGTCCCCCAGCGTTGCGAGAAGTATGTCAGCGCGACGGCCTCCGCTATCCCGACGATTGCCGCTAAGGCGAAACCGCCGGTCGCCGCCCCACCGCCGGCGGCGGCCGAACCAAAACCACCGAGCCTCAACACCTGGCCGCCCGCTCCAACGGCAAAGATGGCAGTGGCGAAGCCAGTCATAGCGGTGAGAGTTTGCGCGATCGATTTGGCCATATCAGGGTGCGCCGTGAGAACGTCCCCGACGTTGCCAAGCGTATTGGCAAGACTCTTCATGAAACCGGTCCACTGCGGTAGCACCGGAGTGAACACGTCGATGACGAGGTTCTTGAAGTTCGTCGCGGCTCGTGAAGTCTGCGACAGGAAGTTCTCCATGTACTTTCTCCATTGCTCACTTACGGTAGGCATGGCGTTGAAGTTGTGGAGGTTTTGCGCTTGCTGAGCTGCGACTTGTTGCCGGGTAATGACCGCGAGATAGTTTCCACCAGACGTGGTAAACGCGTTCCGGAGGTCCGTTACGAACTTCGAGGCATCCATCGTCTTGCTGCGTTCCGTCAGGTACGCAAGTGCCTTGTTGACATTGAACTCTTCGTTCGGACCAGATCCCTTGATGAACTTGTTGTGACCGGTTGGGTCCCACATGCCGAGCTCTTTCATTGCCAAAAACTCGGCCTTCGAGAGATGGCCCGTCATCGTCGCGGCGCCTTCCATGCGCGCAATGAAGTTCCCGATACCTGAACCACCGCGGCCCTGCAAGAAACCGGTTTGACCCATCAGCATCAACTGCTGGAAAATCTGCTCCATCGGGACGCCGGCCTTCATGCTTTGACCGACGAACAATTTGCCCTGACGAAGCATTGGCTCGATGCCATCCGGCTGCATTTGGATGACCTTCATCGCATCATCGATCATCTTCGTGAATTTCGGACCGGAATAGATCCCAAACATGTGCGAAAACTTGGCCAACTGCTCAACGGTCTTCGTTGGGTCCATGTGCTTCGGACCGAGGAAGCCCACATCGGCGGCCATGGCGAACTGCGGGAACATCGCCTTCAATCGCGTCGGATCGTTGATACCCGTCTGTGCGACGGTGGCCAACTCATTCGCGATCGTGGTCGCGTCCTGGGCCGTCATCCCAGAGACCCGCATGACAAGACGCTGCATGTTCGCCGGCGCCTTGTTCATTGTGGCGATGTTGACCGCCGTCATTGACCGCTGTAGCTCACCGGCCTGCTTCAAGCCTTCCCAGAGCGCCGCACCGCCCGCAATCGCGACGCCGCCAGCGATGGCGGTGATGAGTTTAGCGTGCGAAGCGGCAGCTTTCTCGGTGGCCATCCCGTAGCGCAGCATTGCGGCTTCGTCAGCGCGGATGTATCCAAGTTGACGTGCCAGCGAAATGTTGGCGCGGTCGGTCGCTAGAGTGATGCCCTCCATCGTGCGCACGCCGTTGGAGGAGAATCGAATGACCGACTCGACGATCCATGCACCGAACATAGTTACGAACTCCTACGGCCACAAATGGCCGAACTCTGAAAGTGGTTACGAGCTACGGGGATGCCTCGAAAAAGCGGTAGTTGCGGAAGTCGAAAATTTCTTCCGCCGGCTTCCCGCTGTGCGCACAGGCGAGGCCGATGAGCCAGACCATGCGCTCGTCCTCAGTCAACGACATAGCCGTCTCCCAGGACATTTTACTGGCGACCAACGCCGAGACCGATTGAACGTATGGCCGCTCTACTCGTTTTTTAGGGCGTCTCCGTCTGTCGAAGCCATTTGCGAGAACCGCTCCATCAGCGTTCCCATTTCGAACATGGTCAGATCCTTAGCTAGGTTTTCCATCTCGGATTTGTTGGAAAGCGGGTTGACCTGCACGCCGTTGAATTTGCGGAGCGAGCAGATCGCGTAGACCTTGGTCATGAACGTCGCATTCACGCCGTCATCGCCGATATAGCGATCGGCAGTCATCGACTCGTAGCCGTTCAGGGGCGCGATTTCGACCGTCGTCGATTCGCTTAGGGCGAGTTCGAGTGGTTCGGACATTGTAGACTCCTTTTGCGCATAGCGCAGAATGGTAACTGGGAATTGAAAAAGCCGCCAGTTGGCGGCCTTGAGGTAACGCATTGAGGGGTACGCTAAGTGCTATTCCGGAGTTCGTCTAGGAGATTGCGCACACTCTCATCTTTGTCTTGTATTTTGCTCTCTGCAACGGCTGTCGAACCTTGCTCGACGAGCCCTGTCGGAGTCTCGTCATAGACGGTTTGGGTCATCCGCTTTGCAAAGTTTCTCTGTCGTGGCCCGAATGGGTTTCTCTTGAACTGTTCGTACGCCGCAAAAAAGGACTCAACCAGATGCTTTACGTCAATGACGAGCTTGTCGGAAGACAGTCGCGGCGGGGCGTTACCCGGTGTACTCAGCGTCGAGGGCCCCTCTAGATCCTCATCTTTGTCCCCGGCTTGCTTCGCATCGGTCAGTTGACAACGGTGAACTAGCCCGCAACGAACCGTTCGATAGAAGCGACGCGCATACGGCTTGTAATCTGGAAGGAGATCCTCGATCGTCTTGATGTAGTCTTCGGCCTCGGCGGGTCCACGATTCATCGATGTGTCCGCCAGAACGTCAATCGCGATGGCAGTTAGCATCGTCGCCTGAAATGGAAACTCATCGACGATCCTTCCAATCGACTCTGTGAGTCGCGCCTCAAACACCTTGCACGCGTTATCGAATGCCGTCCTGTCTTCCGCCATACATCGCCTTCCGGAACGCTGGGTTGTGGACTTCGGTTACGGCGTTTCCCTGTCCGAGCCTTCCAAAGGACGGTTAAGCTGTTTTGATCGGTCATCGCTTGTTCGTCATTCAACTCAATCAATGGATTTGGCGCGTTGAGGTTGAACCACGAACCGCGGCCGTCCTTTCTTGATGTGACGATGAAAAGCGTTGAGGATAAGTTTGCTTACACATGACCCAAAAGGGGAGAGAGCTGCGGATGACCAGAGGGCTGACCCACGAGAATCGTCCCGACGAGTCAGCTGTGCGGTATAAGATGGATGAGTCCAGGTGGCATCTGGCTCGGCTTGCCGAACTTCAGGCTCCAGTGATTAACTCAATACTTCACAATCTCGAAAGAGCCCAGCCGCCAGCCGAAGTCCTCTTTCCCTTCAAGTGTTGCCTGTCGGCATTCTTGTCGAGCACGGCGTCCACGCTTTTCTATTTGCGTTTGGCCTTGAAGCGCGAGTTTATCCCGTGGCTCGAAGCGAAGAATGATGAGCCGCTGTTTCGGGCTTTCTACTTCGCAAGGAACTTCGAGGTACACCAAAACGTAACGACAACCAGCACAGTACGGCGCCTAGCGGGTAAACCAAAGGAGCCTTGCGTCGGACTAAATTTCCACCAGCTTGCGCCTTTGGGGGCGGTTCGGCTGCACTACGCTACGGACTGTCTTCTGGAACTCGCGCAGCAGTATCTAGAAGCTATTGAGCAGGCCGTAAACGAGGCAACGGCATTCGGCCACTTCCGGTAGAATCGCGCGCGGCCCACAAACGGAAAGGAATCTATACGAACAAAAGCCTACCGTGGGGCGCTATGGAACGGCTTTAATGAACGGGTACCTGGCCTCGATCTCGTTACGACTCTGCTCTGCTGTGGCGATCATGGCGTCGATGTCGGTGCGCTCACATTCACCCGCATGGATTTGGCTCCGCAGACGCTTGTAGGCTGCGTTCCCTTCGTCGTCACCTACCGTTGGAAACCCACCACGAGCCATGTTCTGCCGCTCGATCACGGAGAGCTGGCTCTGCACGTCCGATAGACGGTCGTTAAGAGCTAGGCGGTCCTTCGCGAATGAGGCGATCGACGCGCCGAGGTCCGCGTGCTTTGCCTCGGCCAATAGCTCCGTCAGACCATGGACCAGACCATTCGCGATTTGTAAGGTGGCGCACGACTCTTCGTATACCTTTGACTTCAGGCCGGCGAGCCTCGCGGCAGCGAACTTTCGACGCGCTGGCCCGATGGCGTCTTCAGCGGCGAACAGCGCATCCTGCGCGATGGCTAGGCGCTCCGCAATCTTCTCGGCCGTCATGCCGTCACCGGTGCCAACTGGCGTTCAAACTCGGCGATCCGCTCTTCGAGAATCGGCTTTTGAGTGGCGAGCTTCTCGGCGGCGCGTTCGCAGTCGAGTAGCGTGAACGTCGTCGAGCATCGTCGCGCAGCGTTCGCCTCGAGCTCCGCGAGTTCGGCTCGGGTGTGGGTTAGGAGTGATTTGGTGTCGTCGTTGAACATAGATGCTTCGCTTTCTGAAGAAGTAGCTTGATCGCAAGTTTGTCGGATGGTGCACCGCAGTCGTCGACGATGCCCTGAATGGCGTCGAACACCTTACACAGGTCTTCCATTGCCTTAGTCTCCTTTCGGGAAGTGATGGGTTATTGAGCCGGGACCAAATCTCGGAGCACACCCTCAAGATGCGCAATATGCTCTTCCAGGATCGGCTTGCGCGTCTCCAGTGTCTGCGCTGCGAAGTCGCAATCGCGCAGGGTCCAAGTCTTCGAGCATGGACGCGCAGCGAGGTCCTCGAGTCCCCTGATATATGCTCGCACTTCGCTGAGCCGTTCACTGATTTCTAGCTCGGCAAGAGCGCTCGTGCTTTGTTGCAATGAGTCTGGAAATGAAAACGGGGCACGAGAGCCTCCAGTCACTCCGCCGGAGGCCTCGCGCTTCTCAAAATGCCCCGTCTGCTCGTTAAAGACACTCAAAGAAGTGATGCGAAAGCTGTCGCCGCGCACATTTGACATGGTTCCAAGGATCAAATTGCCCCCGCGCGACTTCTTGAGCGCCCTCACGGCAATTTCCGTGGCGTCCAGCGCGTCGTCGAAGCGAGCACCCGGAAAACCGAGCAGCTCGCGCTCATACTCAACGAGCCACGTAGAATTTTCGGGCAGCCACAAGCGGCCGCTCTCAATTGTTCCGGAAAGCGTACCTTCGATGCGGCTCATTTTTGAGCC
>Ga0206826_1042_pt1 | contig 20845 bp, 32 predicted proteins | sample Alteio_BWOrgCont_80_FD_152636 | JGI IMG/M metagenome (GOLD analysis project Ga0206826, IMG submission 152636) | Enriched cells from forest soil in Barre Woods Harvard Forest LTER site, Petersham, Massachusetts, United States -... | ecosystem: Environmental > Terrestrial > Soil > Temperate forest >... | reverse complement strand
TATACGAGACGGCGCGCATGGAAATAGTCCCGCCGTTGACTTCAGCATGGGCGGCGACGGGGCTTTGGCAACCGCCTCCCATCCCGCGCAGAAAGGCGCGTTCGGCGGTCGTGGATTGGAAGGTGTTGAAATGATTCAGCCGCTCGCAGATTTTGGAAAGACGTTCGTCATCGGCCCGGATCTCAATGCCAATCGCGCCTTGCCCGACGCACGGGAGCATCACTTCCAAATCCAAAACCGTGGCGAGTAGGCCATCCGGCACCGCATCGCCGGTCAAAGTTCCATTGGATTGGATTTTGAAATTGAGCCGCGTCAGGCCGGCGAGGGCGAGCACGGTCCCATCCAATTCGCCGCGCTCGGCGACTTTTTGCAGGCGGGTGGAACCATTGCCGCGAATCTCAACGATTTTGAGATCAGGCCGGGCGGTGGAAAGCTGCATTTTGCGGCGTGTGCTGCTGGTGGCAATGGTCGCGCCTTTGGGGAAATCGCGCAGCGTCGTGTTGGGCTTTAAGCCGCGCAACAGGCTTTGCCCCGGTGACCAATCCGCCGTTTTACGCGTCGCATTGTCCGCTAGATAATCCGCGGAACGATAAACCAAAACGTCACGGACATCGGCGCGTTTGGAGGTCGCAGCGAGCGCCAGGCCGGCCGGCAGATCTACGGGCAAATCTTTCAGGCTGTGGACGGCCAGGTCTGCCTTGCCCTTGAGCAGGGCCACTTCGAGTTCCTTCGTGAACAGGCCCTTGGGCAGCGCGCCCTGGGCGAGCGACGATGTTTGCATTTTATCACCAGTGGTCTTGATGATTTTTAATTCGAAGCGCAGGCGGGGAAAGAACTCGCGGCATTGGGCGGCGATAAAATTGGACTGGGCGAGGGCCAGTGCGCTTCCCCGGGTGGCAATGATGATGGGTTGTTCGGGCATCGCTTAAAGGATAAGTGATACAAGGATGGGTGTGAAGTGTTACGTGTTGCGGGTTGCGTCAATGGTCAATCCAGGTGCCGTTGAAACATGCAGTCCGCTTACTTTTTCGTCACGGGCAGTGTGAACGTCTCGTTATAAAATGACCGATTGACCGATCCGAAGCTGCAGGTCACTTTGGTTACCTCTGGCTCCGCTAATTCCTTTACGCCGTTGCGCTGTTCCAATGCACGAAGAACCAACCGAAAATTTGGATTGCTTAAAATCCCGGTAACAGCAACGGAAGAAGGGCTTCCTGATAAAGCCGCTTTGGATTCGTGCTGCATATCGGTACGGCCATGCGTCGGCTGAATCTCAAACAACGCAAACCGACAACACAGTACGATCGCCATCAATGGAACCAACCTAATGATTATTCTTCTTTTCATTACGGAAAAATATCAAACGTCAATGTCCGGTATTTTGCTCCGGATTTTGTAGATCACAAATATCTGCAACGCGACCCCCACGAGCAAGCCAAAGCCGATGACTTTCGATTGCACGTTATGAGTTTTGGCCAGGCTCAACTGCATCTTATATTGCTCGTGGTATGAATCGCCGAGCATCCCGGCCAGCTTTTGCGGCGTCGCGCGGAACTGTCCGTTCTGCACTTCGCGAACGATTTCTTTGCTCTGATATTGCACCCATTGCGTGTAGAGGCGGTTGGGAAACATTTCGGTCGCGGAAACCAGCGCAAAGATCGCCAGCGTCAAAAAAAACACGCTGGGCATTAGCAGGACGAGAATTGTCTTTTTATTCATATTGGAGAAGGTCGCTGGCCATGATTATAAAGTTGCCGGTTTTTTCTGGATTTAACAACTACCCAAAATCGTCGTGGAACCAATGGCACATATCGCGGGAAAGTGTTTACAAAGTTTACACTGTTGATAATCAACAACTTAAATGTCTACACAAAGCCTTACATTTTTTGAAAAAGGTTTACATCGTTGGCAGCCAATGACTTAAATGTTTACACTAACGATAAAGTCTTTCGTATCCCCCTTCTCCCGCATTCACGGGACTCGGCGTGGCGGGGGGGGGTAGCTGGTGTAGGCTGGCGTAGCCTTGCATAGGGTGCGGACAAGCTGCGGGTAGCACGCGCCGGCCGGTCGTGGAAAAAATAAAAAATATTTTTTTCCCTCCAAACTGCTTGGCTGGGCTTGGCAGAGCTTGGCAGGGCTTGGCAGGGCTTGGGATAGCTTGATGAGGCTGCTCCGTCGCGCAAGCCCGAACCTGACACGCGGAAGCGTGAACTCCATCTGTACCCCCCCCGGGGGGGCCCGTAATTGACCGAAATAGACCGGACCAAGCTTGCGGAGGTTCGACGCGAGGGCGTCCCGCAAAAGCGGGAGCACCCGGGGGGCGGATTGTAACAACCCGCTCCGGCAAAGTCAGAGACTCGTTACCTCGTCTCCTACACTCAAATATGTCAAAGAACATGGTGAACATGCTGGCTCACCGTGTGGGGATTTTAGCATAGTATCTTGGAATGTCTTAGTTCTTTACTACCCCAAAATGGAAATCAGCGTCATTTTGACATTTTACAATTGCGAGTTACGTTGCCGCCGGTGAATTACGATTACAGCAAACGCGGTTACCTGCTCCCAGCCGGCCACAAAAACTTATTTGAGATAACCGATTGCCTGGATGCCATGGTCCTGGTTCACGCCGGAGAGGAAAATAACAAATTCATCATTGAACTTAAATTGCCAGGCGTAAAAAAGGGAGAGGTCAAAGTTACCGTGGAGGGCGGCTGGCATGTGCGCGTTGTCAGGTCGTTGCCCAACAATCTGGGCTCCCGCGAAAAGTTGATTGATGTGCCTTTAGGTTATGACGCAACCGGGGCCAGGGCCACTTGCATTAAAGGTATCCTGCGGATAATCATTCCCAAGAGCAGACTTCACTTTTGAAAAATCACCTTGAAGATTGCCCGACAGCCCCCAAAGAACATCCCGCTAAACACGAAGAGAAAAAGCAACAGGACCAGGCAGCCTCCGATTTTTCCCCCGGCTTTGGATTGGAGCAGGCTTTTGGTCCGCAAAGGCGAGGTGATCTCCAATAATCCAATCAGGCCGAAGTAAATAGCCAGCATGGCATCGAGATCCGTTTGGATTTGAAAGACCACAGGCAATAGAAGGGCACCCAGGACGACCAGGAAAAAGAAAACTGCGAAGCTGTCCCAGGAGCGGTTGATTTGTTGCTGCCGGGCGTTATCGGAATCCTGCGCCAGACCGATCCAGCGCGGAACCATGATGCCGGAAAACGTCAGGAGCAACTGCCAATTATGAAAGGTGGCCGTGATGACGACAATGAAGAGGACGTACATCAAACTAACAATGACGATGGGCCAGATACCCAGGGCTTTCAATCTCTCGGTTCGCAAGTCGGTGAAGCTTGATTTTCTCGAGGCCATCAACATCGGCAGCATGGCCCCGGAATGGACGAGCAGGAATTCGAGGATGAAGAGGCCTTTCGCGGGCAGCAGCCAGCGGCCGTGGCCGGGCGTGAGGCCCTGCCGCCAGCATTGGTAAAGGGAAAAGGCCATCCACCAGCAGGACGCCGCGCCAATGAGACTGAAAACCCAGCGGAGAAGCCCCGGCCCTTTGACGTCGGATGGAACTGCGGGTCGAATATCGGACTCGGTTGAATCCATGATTGAGCCGAGCCTCTCAAAAAATCCCGGCAGGCGCTATTACAAATTCAATCCGCTTTTATGATCAAGGACTTCCGGACAAGAAATCGAAAAATCTTTGGCCGGCTTTATCGAAAAACTCTGCGTATCTTCATTCCCAAATGCTGATAATTATTTACAAAAATTTTGGCGATGAAACTCTCGCGCCGCGTCGGAAAAAGGCAAAGTATGCTCGTGCTTAATGAAATTGGATTGTTCAGGAACGTGAATTCTGTCGCCAAAAACCTGACGGAGCTTGGAAATAAGGTATTGCTCAACTGCTGGATACCGCGACGAGCCTGTGCGACCAGCGGATATATCCACAATGATGATATCGCCAACCACTCTCGCCCCGACAAAAAAACCACCCCGATAACTCTCAGAATAACACCGGATAGTATTGGGGACACGCGAAGTAACCGTAGTATCCAGCATTGAGAAATCTTCTGCGGCCGTTACCAGAATATTCTCAACCTGCATCTTGTCTTCGGCGTTCGCAGCGGATCGGATGTGAAATTGAGCCTTCATGCTCTGTGCCTACTAAAAGATAATACCATCAAAAATCATTCAGACAATCCTTCCTCTACCCGATCAACTCCCGCCCAAACAAAAAACGGCGCGAACTTTCATTCGCGCCGTCGTTGAAAATGGTAGGTTTTAGCTCTGCGCTTCCGCCGGTGGTTGCGGGGCGTGCTCGGCTTTCATCAAATTGGAAATGTGGATGGTCCCTTCGCGTTCCACAATCGCGCCATTGGGATGCTGCTGGCTCTTGCGCGTATGGCGCTTGATCAATTGCAACCCCTCGACAATCGCGCGCGACCGCTTGGGAAACACGGCGATAATCTTGCCGCGCTTGCCCTTTTCTTTCCCGGACAGCACGAGCACTTCATCGCCCTTCTTAATGTGAGCTTTCATAAATCTTCAGATGACTTCCGGCGCGAGCGAAATAATTTTCATGAACTTCTTCTCGCGCAATTCACGCGCGACCGGCCCGAAAATGCGCGTGCCCTTGGGGTTCAATTCCTTGTCAATAATCACGCAGGCATTGCGGTCAAAGCGCAGATACGAGCCGTCATTGCGGCGGATGATATGCCGGGTGCGCACAATCACGGCGTCATGGACCTCGCCTTTCTTCACGGTGCCGTCCGGCGCGGCGTCTTTGATATGCACTTTGATGACGTCGCCAATGCCGGCATAACGCTGGTTGCGGCCCAACACACCAATCGCCCAGGCGACTTTTGCGCCGGTATTATCCGCGACATCCAAACTGGAACGAACTTGCAACATAAAATCAATTAAGCCGCCACGGTTTCCCGCTCGTTGCGCTCGACCACTTCCACGAGCTGCCAGCGCTTGAGCTTCGACATCGGCCGCGTTTCCTGGATGCGCACGGTATCGCCAACTTTCGCCTCGGCCTTTTCATCGTGCGCGTAAAATTTCTTGTAGGCCGTCACGATCTTCTTGAATTGCGGATGCGGAAAACGGCGCTGGACGCGGACGACAATCGTCTTGGCCATTTTGCTTGCGACCACTTCGCCGACGCGCTCTTTGCGGTTGCCGCGCGGCGCGGTAGTTTGTGAATTTTTTATTTCTTCAGCCATATTACGTGGTCAACTATTTCGCTTTGTTTCTCAATTCCGAGATGCGTGTTTCCACCCGCGCGATGTCTTTGCGCAGCGTGCGCAGGCGCGCCGGCTTTTCGAGCTGCGCGCTCGCCTGCTGCAGGCGGAGGGTGAACATCTCATGGCGCAGGTCACGGCCCAGGGCCGCCAGCTCCACGAGCGTCGCATCTTTAATCTTCGAGTCCGAATACTTCATAAATCTTTAGGCAATGCCGCGCCGCGAAATGAACCGGGTCTTGATGGGCAGCTTCGTCGCGGCCAGGCGCAAGGATTCACGCGCGATGGCTTCCGTCACGCCGTCCACTTCAAACAGCACGTTGGCCGGGCGAATGACGGCCACCCAGGATTCCAGCGGCGCTTTGCCCTTGCCCATGCGCGTTTCCAGCGGCTTTTTGGTGAACGACTTTTGCGGGAAAATGCGGATCCACATCTTGCCGTGCCGTTTCATGTTGCGGGCAATGGCCACGCGCGCCGCTTCAATCTGCTTGGTGTCCATCCAGCAGCGTTCCAGCGCCATCAATCCATATTCGCCGAACGCCACGGTGTTGCCGCTGCGCGCGGTGCCTTTGCGGCTGCCGCGGTGCATCTTGCGATATTTTACTCTGGCCGGTTGTAAGGGCATAAAATCTTAATTAAGTCGTCGCCGGAGCCGGAATCGGGGTGGCAACCTCCGCCGGACGCGGTTCCTGTTTCTTTTGCGGCTTGTTTTCACCGCGGCAAATCCAGCACTTGATGCCCAGTTTGCCATAGACGGTCAACGCCTCCGCGAAGCCGTAATCAATGTTCGCGCGCAACGTATGCAACGGTACGCGGCCCCAATGATACTGCTCGACGCGCGCCAGTTCCGCCCCGCCGAGGCGGCCCGCCGCGCGCACTTTGATCCCCTCTGCCCCAAAATCCTTGGCGGTTTGCAAAGCTTTCTTCATCGCCCGGCGGAATGACACGCGGCGCTCCAATTGCAGCGCGATGTTTTCCGCCACGAGCTGCGCGTCCAATTCGGGAGTCTTCACCTCCACGATGTCCACGTATACTTCCTTGCCCGTCTTGCGGCTTAATTCTTCCTTGAGCTTGTCAATTTCCGCGCCTTTGCGCCCGATCACCACGCCCGGGCGGGCGGTCAAAATCGTCACGCGGCAACGGTTCGTCGCGCGCTCAATCAAAATCCTCGGCACGGAGGCCGTTTCCAGTTTTTTCTTCAACAGCGCGCGGATTTCGCGGTCTTCACTCAGCAACTGGCCGAATTCTTTCTTGTTGGCAAACCACTTGGAGCGCCAGTCCTTGTTGACGCCGACGCGCAGACCGATTGGATTTGTTTTTTGGCCCATATTATTCGTCTGACAAAGTGATTTTTACGTGGCAACGGCGCTTGATGATCGGGCCGGCGGAACCGCGCGCCTTGGGAGTGAACCGTTTGATACTGGTGGCCGTCCCGGCGACGGCTTCTTTGATGCGCAAACTCTCCGGCTTGAGCTTGTTGTTGTTTTCCGCATTGGCGATGGCGGATTTCAAAGTCTTGGAAACGACGCGCGCCCCTTTGCGCGGCACCACCGCGAGCACCGCCTGCGCCTGCAGCGCGGGCAGCCCCTGGATTTGCCGCACCACTTCGCGCATCTTCTGCGCGGACATCGGGATGTTTTTGGTAATTGCGAAAACTTCCATAAAATTACTTCGCCTCCGCCTTGGCGGTGTGCGCGCCGTGCTTCTTGAACACGCGCGTCAGGGAAAATTCCCCGAGCCGGTGCCCGACCATGTTTTCCGTCACGAACACCGCGTTAAAAACTTTGCCGTTGTGGACGTTGAACGTCAGGCCCACAAAGTCCGGCGTGATCATCGAACGGCGGGACCACGTCTTGATTGGCGTCTTGGATTTCGCGTCCTTCGCCTTCTGGATTTTGTCCTGAAGGTGAAAATCTACAAACGGACCTTTTTTAATCGAGCGTCCCATGATTCAATAATTATTTGGTTTTAATCGGCAATCCGTTGCGGCGGACAACGATGAAACGATTGGAATATTTATATTTCGGGCGCGTTTTGCCGCCCTTGGCAATCTTGCCCCACGGCGAGGTCAACTGCTGCCAGCCGCCGCCGGACTTCGATTTGCCGGCGCCGCCGCCGTTCGGATGGTCCACCGGATTGCGCGAAACGCCGCGGTTAATCGGGCGGATACCGCGATGCCGCGAACGGCCCGCTTTGCCTAAAATGATGTTTTCGTGTTCCGTATTCCCCACCTGGCCAATCGTCGCGTAGCACTCTTCATTCACGCGGCGGATTTCGCCGGAAGGCAAACGGATTTGCGCATAGCCTTCGTCACGCGACATCAACGTCGCCGCGCTGCCCGCCGAACGCACGACTTGTCCCCCGCGACCGGGCGTTAATTCGATGTTATGAATGGAGATACCGACAGGAATGGATTTGAGAGGAAGAGAGTTACCGACTTCAGGGATGGCCGCAGGGCCGCTGGAAATTTTTTTGCCGACCTGGATGCCCACGGGGGCAATAATATAACGCTTTTCGCCATCGGCATATTGCAGCAGGGCCAGGCGCGCCGAGCGCATCGGGTCATATTCAATCGCCGCGACCGTCGCTTCCACGCCATGCTTGTTGCGCTTGAAATCCACGATGCGGATTTTCTGCTTATGTCCGCCGCCGATGCCGCGCGCGGTGACGCGGCCATAATGGTTGCGCCCGCCGGTTTTCTTGCGAATCTCGGTCAGCGACTTCTCCGGCTTCGTCTTCGTAATGTCGCTATAGTCCGCGATGGTAATGTATCGCGTGGACGGCGTCAGCGGTCTAAATGTTTTAACTGGCATAATAAAAAGTTTTTATCAGCAACTTTGAAGTCAGCAGGCCATCAATCCTGTTTCCTGTGCGAAACCAGTTATCGGTCTGCAAACATGCTGTCCACTGACTTTCCAGCCAAGCGGAGCGGGTAAACTATCAGACCGAATATCCTTTGCAAGCGATTTTTTAAAAAATTTTGGGAGGCTATTTACCACGATTTCAGACGAAATCTATTGGTTCCCGGCCTCGCTTTTCCTTTTGTCTCGAAGGTATCGCCGCAGGGCATTCCGGTTGAAAAGAAAATATAGGTGGCGTGATACAGCTAAAACTTTTTCTCCATAGATGACTTCCAACCCAAAAACATATAAGACCAAACAATAATAGGAAAGAAAGGACATCAGTGGTATTCCGGCTAAATATGTTGAGGCATCATTTCGCTTGTCTTTGGGCATATCAAAGGCGACCACGAAACATGTGATAACGCCAATCACTAAAGCTAACGCAATCAACCTCACGATTATTTTAACAGTTTCATTGGGCCTGATTATTGGCTTGAAATCCCAACTTCCGTCATCGCCGTGTCTTAGTGAAAACTTAAGAGGAAGCATAAAAACAAGTGTAGTAATAATTGCACCGATCATTAGATCCATTGTGGGGTGAATATGTAGCAGCCAGATTTGGACAGCGGAAATGAGTGTCGCCAACAACGCCGCGAGACTGCCGGCACTGCCGATATACGATATAAATTTTAAAACTTTTCGTTTCATAACCTGCGACACTTATTTTGAGCACGAATTGCGCCAGCCAAAAGAGCAAATTTAAGCTCGGAGGCTGATAGAAAATTTCCGCGCGAATATTGTCACTGGGCAAGCATCACTTCTTGCCGCCCGGCTTCGTCATTTGCGGTAAATCGGCAGCCTTAAGACCTCTATCATCTTACGGGCAATCATATATCGCCGCTCCCCGGTGACATTGCCCTTTCGATCGTCAAATCCACTTTTAGGCAGCAAATAAATTTTGTCGCAACGCACCATCGTTTTCCAATCCAGCCCGTCCGCTTCGTCCAAAACTTCTTCAGTCATTTTCGGCCCGCGATTCACCCTAGCGGAGGTGCAGAGCAGCGCGTTGACTTCCTCAATGTCAGGGTTCTGACAGGTTTCATCGTTGGAAATGACGACGGCGGGATGCCGCCGCTCCTTGCTGAACGGAAACATGAAAATGTCCCATTGCCTCATGGCGTCCTTTATTCAAGGTCTTTGGGAGCGCGGATCACGGACGCTTTCGCCAGGCGATTGTCTTCTTCGATTTCAGCCCGGCTGTAGGCCTTGGCAAAATAACCCGCCGGCCGCATGGGAATGGGTTCGATTTCAGGAACTTCCTGCAAAACAAACCGGCGTTGGCCGGTGACGATATAAACCGTCTCGCCACGACCGGCCTTTTCCACCAGGCGGCCTAAATACGTTTTGGCATTGCTCAACGTAAACATTTGCGAATGCAGATTGAGCTTCGGTTTGCGGGAACGGGCGCGAGCAGCAACTTTCATAGGCTAACACTAGGCTATATTTAGGCTGGCGTCCAGCAATTTTTATCCACGACGTTAGCCAAACCATCTGTCTCCAATACATCGCGCATCGTTAATAGTTTTGTTGAAAAAAGCTGTGTAGATTGAGTAAGCTGAAGGCTATGGTTACCATTGACATCCAATACCAGGGCGACCTCCGTTGCGAGGCTGTCCACCAACCTTCCGGCACCCATCTCACTACCGACGCGCCCAAAGACAATCACGGCAAGGGTGAAAGCTTTTCCCCTTCCGACCTCGTGGCGACCGCGCTCGGCACCTGCATGCTCACTATTATGGGCATCGCCGCCCGCTCGATGAACGTGGATTTGAAAGGCACGCATGTCACCGTCCAAAAAGAAATGGTCGCCACTCCCCTGCGCCGCATCGGCAAGCTCACCGTCCAAATCAAAGTCCCCGGCCAGTTCACCGACGAGCAAAAACAGAAGCTCGAGCGGGCCGCCTACACCTGCCCCGTCCACAAGAGCCTCAATGAGGACATCCAGATCCCGGTGGAATTTGTTTGGGACTAAAAAAACGATAAAAAATCGTTGCAATTTTTCACGGAAAGGGTAAACCTTTTCTTGCTTGGCCGCTCGTCGGTTCCTCACGACCAAGTTGAAACATGATGCACTCATCTTTAGGTGTTGTCGTGGGGGCTGTTTCTGGTCAATCGGATCTCCCCTACATTTGGAATCAGGCGACGATCGAAGCCAAAGCGATCATCGTCTTTCTCCTTTGCTTTTCCATCATCGCCTGGTCGGTCATCGGCTACAAAGTCCTGCAAATGCGCCGCGCCAAACGGTTGAATTATTATTTCAACGAAGAATTCCGTTCCCAAAAAGCCGTGCTCGATATCTTCGACCGCAAATTGCAGGTCGAAGGCTGCCCGCTCTATGTAGTCTATCAAACCGGTTGCGTCCAGCTCGATGCCCGCTTGAAAGGCCCCGGCGGCGAACGGCGCAAGCAAAATGTCTCCCTCAAAAACATGGAGCACGTCAAACGCGCCGTGGAAAATGTCGTCGCGCAGGAATCCTTGAATTTGGAATCAGGCCTGATTTGGCTTTCGGTGGCCGCGAGCGGCGCGCCGTTCATCGGCTTGCTCGGCACTGTTTGGGGCGTCATGAGCGCGTTCGCCGGCATTGCCCAATCCGGTTCCGCCACACTGGCCGCCATGGCCCCGGGCGTTGCGGCGGCCCTCATCACTACCGTGGCCGGGTTGCTCGTGGCGATTCCCTCGATGTTCGGCTACAATTGGTTGGTACATAACCTGCGCGCGTTCACCGTGGGCCTGGATAATTTTGCACAGGAACTGGTTTCAAAAATGGAATCGGAATATTTGGACGAAGAATAATGCGACGTTTCTCACAACGCAGCCATCTGGTAACGGTCAGCGAGATTAACATCACCCCGCTGCTCGACCTCGCGTTCGTGCTGCTCATTATCTTCGTCATCACCACGCCCCTGCTCGAGCAAAGCATCAGTCTCAAACTGCCGCGCGGCGTGGGCCGGCCCGATGAGCACATTGACCCCAAGAACGTGCGCACCGTGGAAATCAGCAACACCGGCGTCTATGCCCTCGACCGCCAGCGCATGAGCCTGGGCGCGCTGCTCAATCGCCTCGACGCCGATTCCCACGCCAATCCCAACCTGATTGTTTATATCCGCGCGGACAAGGAGAGTCCCTTTGATTACACCGCGCAACTCCTGGGCGGCTGCCAGCGCTATGGCATCACGCGCTATTCCATCCGCACGGAACCAAACAAATGAACCGCCTCCAAAAAAAATGTGTCATCGGCACTGTGGGCATCCACCTGCTGCTGTTCACCATTTTGATTGTCGGCCCGGCTTTTTTTAATTCGGAGCCCAAAACGGACAATACGCAAATCCTCGATGTCATTCCCGCAAACCTGGTTGATGCCGCCGTGAACAGCGGCGTTCAAAATGCCCGTCCGCCCGCGCCCGCGCCCATGACTGCGCCGCAACCACCGCAACAGCCGCTGCCTCCGATGCCCCCGCTTCCACAGAGAATTGTCCAACCGCCCGCGCCGGCGCCGGAGCCAACGCCTACGTTCGCCGACCGCCTGGCAGAGTTTTTCAGGTCTCACCCAACTCCTCCGACCCCTGATGTGACCCCGGACACAAGGCCGGTTCAAAAGCCTGCCAAACCTCATCAGGAGAATATCCAGGTCAGCACGCAGTTGGTTAAAAGGACCACTCCCAAAAATTCTCCGCATACGGACAATTCGCAAAATCAGCGGGAAATAAATAATACCCTACGGAGTTTAAGCCATAGCTTGTCGTCGGCCACGACTGTGGATGTTCCCGGAAACAGCAGTGCTGCCTATGCAAATTATGGCGATGTCGTCGTGGGTGTTTATCACAGCGCTTGGACGCCCCCAGACGGTATGGCCAGCGACAATGTAACTGTCATATTCAAAGTCACAATCGCCAGAGATGGGACGGTAATTTCGGCACACATTGTTACACCATCGGGCGACCCAAATGTAGATGCAGCAGTGCAGCGCATGTTAGATCGCGTCACTTTCATTGCTCCATTTCCCGAAGACTCGGATGATAAACAAAGGACTTACCCTATCGAATTCAATGCCACCCGTACTACCGAATGAAAAAAAATATTCTCAATTTTATAAAGATTAGTCTCTCAATTTTTCTAATTGCAGGCTCAGTGAATTTGGTCCGTGCTCAAGACGAAGGAATTCTTCATCAGCATGAGAATATCGGAGACCTAGGCCTGACCCCTCCCATCCCCATCTCCATCGAAGGTTTCAGCGGCGAGGCTTCGTCCGTCTTGAATTTTGATCTCTACGTCCAGGGTTTTAAGGTCGTTCCCGCTGACCAGGCGCAATATCAAATCACCGGCAGCAACGATGGGAGCATCGTAGGCCGCGTCATGGATAAATATGCGCGCAAGGAAATTGTCGCGCGCAGTTACAGCGGTGCGGATTTGCGCCGTGAAGCGCATGCCTTTGCCGACGATGTAGTCCTGGCCGTCACCAGCCGGAAAGGCATCGGCCAAACCAAGATCGCCTTCAAGGTGGAAGCGGCGAATGGCGACGGTGAAATTTATGTGTCCGATTTTGACGGCCACAATCCCATGGCCGTCACCACCGACGGCGCGATTGTCGCCGCGCCCGCATGGGTTCCCGGCAGCCTCGCCCTTTATTACACCTCATACAAACTCTATAACCCCGACATCTTTTATCATGACCTGACCAGCGGGCAACGCCACGTCTTCGCCGCTTATCCGGGGCTGAACACCAGCGCGGCGGTCTCGCCCGACGGCACCAAAGTGGCCATGATTTTGAGCCGGAACGGCGATCCCAACGTCTGGGTCGGCAACGCCGACGGCACCGGCTTGAAACAATTGACCTTCACCCGCGCGGACGATTCCTGTCCGTGCTGGTCGCCGGATGGACAATGGATTTGTTTCGCGACCAAAATCAAATCACGCCGCCTCCTCGCCAAAGTTCCTGCCGGCGGCGGTGCGGTGCAGGTCATTCACACATCCGGCGCGCCCAATCCCACCGAGCCGGACTTTTCACCGGACGGCAAATGGATTGCCTTTACCTCACAGGGCGGTGAATTTGATATTTGCGTGATGCCGGCCGACGGCGGCGCGCCCGTCGTCCTCGTCCCGGGGCAGCACCCCTCGTGGTCGCCCAATTCGCGCACGCTCGTTTACAACCAGGCCATCGGTTACCGTCAGGTGTTGTCCGTACTTGACGTTTTCACGAGGCAGCACAAGAATGCAGCCAGAGTTTCTGGCGATGATTCCGAGCCGGCATGGGCAAAATGAACCTTGATTTGTCACCTTAATTTAACCTAATTTAACCGCAGGAAATATATGAAGATGAAATTGTTTTATTCAACCGCGCTTGCGCTCGCCGTCGCCATGGCCTCGACCGGCTGCAAACATAAACCCGTCGCTGTTACACCGATTCCGCAGAATCAGGCAATGGTCAACGATCAAAATCCATACCCGCAGACGATACAACAGGAACCGCCGATAAATAACCTCCCCCCCGTAAACGGCGGTCCTGCGCCCATAGCCACGACCGATTGGAACCCCGCCGATTTCGTTATGGACCGCGACACGTTGGCGGCGGACACCATCCATTTCGCGTTTGATAGCGCAGTCGTCCGCGATAGCGAACAGGCCAACCTTCAGGCTGTTGCCAGCGCGATGCAAGCTGATCCAAACCTCAGGTTGCTGATTGAAGGCAACTGTGACGAGCGCGGCACGGAAGAATACAACCGTTCCCTCGGCGAACGCCGTGCGCTGGCCGCCCGTGAAGCCTTGGCCAAACTCGGTATTGACCCGATGCGCGTCCACGAAATCAGTTACGGCAAGGACAAACCGGCAGATCCCGGCCACGACGAAGAAGCCTGGACGAAAAACCGCCGCGACGACTTTGTCCTGTTGCACCCGAAAACGGGCGTGTAATTGAATCGCGTAACCCCTTTAGGCACGGATACGTCCATTTAGGTGGGCTGGGAAATGCGGTTTTTGCCGCTTTACAATTTTCCAAAGCGGGCGTAGGCTGATTAAGGCTCGAAAAAAAGATATGAATACCATGTTTGCATGGGGAATAGGCGGCACAGAACTCATCCTGATTCTGGTCGTTGTGCTGGTGTTGTTTGGCGCCAAGAAGATACCCGAGCTGGCCAAGGGCCTCGGCACGGGCATCAAGGAATTCAAAAAGGCGACTCGCGAAGTCACTGACGAAATCCAAAATGCGTCAGATGACAAAGCGCAACCGCAGAACAAGTCCGTCACTACCTCCACGCCGTCACAGCCGGCCCAAACCGTTTCGCAATCGTCCAATCCGCCTAAGGCCTAAGCGCGGCGTCTCTCATGGCCGGCGACCACGACACGGAATCCTCCGATGAAGCCGATGGCGGCCCGGTCAAAAGTTTTCTCGAACACCTCGAAGACTTCCGCTGGGTTTTAATCAAAAGCATTGTCGCGCTCGGCCTCGCGATGCTTCTTTGCCTCTTCGGCGCCAATTACGTCATCGCCATCCTCAAATGGCCGTTACAGCATGCTCCCCTTCGCCACGTGGAGACCAACCAGGTCGCCGTCGTCAGCTTCGGCACGAACCACCTCGGCAATTTCGAATTCTCGCCGGACCAGCAGAAAATCCTCAATCTCGGCACCAACCATTATGTCGCGGTCGAAATTGAACCGCTGACCGTCGGCACCAACCAGGTGCTCGGGTGGCATGTCGCTTCCGATCCCGAAGCCATCGCCAACGCGCAGCGTCTGAATATAGACCTGATTAACTTGAGTCCTGCGGGAGCGTTCTTCGTCGCCTTCCAGGTCGCCCTATATGGCGGGGCGGTCTTGGCATCGCCGTTCATCCTGTATTTCATCGCCTCGTTTGTGTTTCCAGCGCTGCGGTTTCATGAACGCAAACACGTTTACCGGGCGTTGTTTTTCGCCGGCGGCCTTTTTCTGGCAGGCATTTCTTTCTGTTATTTTATCCTGATGCCTCTCGCACTGGCGGCGTCGCAGATGTACTCAAATTGGCTGGGCTTCGGGGCGTTCCAATGGCGCGCGGAAGATTACATCAGCTTCGTTTGCCGTTTCATGCTCGGTATGGGCATCGGCTTCGAGCTGCCCGTGGTGATTTTGACCCTCGTAAAAATCGGGGTCGTAAGCTATTCCACGCTCGCCAAGGCGCGGCGTTACATGGTTGTCATTAACCTGGTGCTTGGCGCGGTATTGACCACGCCGGAAGTCTTCACCCAAATCGTCATGTTCGTCCCCTTGCAATTACTCTACGAAATCACCGTCTGGATTGCGTGGTATTGGGACCGCCGCGACCGCAAAAAGGCCACCGCTTCATAACAAAAACGGAGCGCCGGTTTCCCAACGCTCCCTTCGAATAATAAATCTAAAGACGCGAGTTATTTCACCAGCGTCTTGCAGAATTTCTCAATTCGCTCCAGGCCTTTTTGGATGTTCTCCATGCTGGTCGCGTAGCTCAAGCGGATATAATCGTCCGCGCCGAAGGCGAGCCCCGGCACTGCGGCCACTTTTTCCGTCTCGAGCAGTTTGGCGCAGAAGTCCGATGATTTCAGGCCCGTCTTCGAGATGTTCGGGAACAGGTAGAACGCGCCCCTGGCGTTCACGCAGGAAATCCCCGGGATCGAATTCAATTTCGTGTGTGCGAAGCGCCGGCGCTTGTCAAATTCCGCCAGCCACTTCGGCAAATGGTCCTGCGGGCCGGTTAGCGCCGCAACCCCGCCTTTTTGCGCGAACGAGCAGGGATTGCTCGTGCTATGGCTTTGGATGGCGTCAATCGCCTTGGCTATCGGTTCCGGCGCAGCCAGGAATCCCAGGCGCCAGCCGGTCATGCTCCACGCCTTGGCAAACCCGTGCACGATGATGGTGTGCTCAAAATGCGCGGGCGAGAAACTCGCCACGCTCTTCACTTTGGCTCCATCATATAGCAAATGTTCGTAGATTTCGTCGCTCATGATGAGCACGTTTTTCTCAACACAGACATCGCCCAGCGCCTTGGTTTCCTCCGGCGTATATACCGACCCGGTGGGATTGCTCGGCGAATTTAAAATAAACAGCCGGGTTTTGGGCGTAATGGCCGCCCGCAACTGTTCCGGCGTGACCTTGAACTCCGTCTTGTCCGTGGTCGGTAAGATCACCGGCTTTGCGCCCGCGAGTTTGACCATTTCCGGGTAGCTCAGCCAATACGGCGCGGGAATGATGACTTCATCCCCCGCTTCGCAGGTCGCCAGGATGACGTTGTAGCAGGAATGTTTTCCGCCGTTCGAGACGATGACTTGCGACGGCTTGTACGTCAGGCCGTTCTCGCGCTTAAACTTGTCCGCAATGGCTTCGCGCAATTCCGGGATGCCGCTGCTGGGCGTGTATTTGGTGAAACCCGCCGCGAGCGCCTTGGCGGCGGCGTCCTTGATGTGCTGCGGGGTGTCAAAATCCGGTTCGCCCGCGCCAAAACCCACGACGTCCTCGCCGGCGGCCTTCATGGCCTTGGCTTTGGCGTCGATGGCCAGCGTAAGCGATGGCGACAATGATGCCGCGCTTTGTGAGATTTTATAATTCATAATTGAGCGGTGAAGAGTTTACCCTCAATTTGGAGAATTTCAAGATGACAATTTGTCTCCGGAAATAATTTGTCGTGGAGCCTTGTCATAAGAAACTTTACTCGACAACCCGGCCGGCTGGGATACGCTGTGGAACACATTAAGCCGTGTCGTGATTCAGAGGCCGATATAAACATTCAAAGATTGCGAATATTATGGATGAGGCGCCCCAGAAAAATGAGGAGGCCGGCAGTTGTTCGAATAAATTGTTTTGCCTGGTGCAGTGTTTCTGCATTTGTGGGACAATTGCCTTCATTGCTTATCTCTTTGTTTCGCACCCACAACCCGCCCGAAGGCTTTGGAAACCAGTCCTGATTGGCACCAATGGCAGCAGCGTGATTCTGCCCGAGTCGCGCCAGTTGGAATTCTGGACGCCATCGGCCAAAACCAAAGATTACCTCCATATGGAGAACGGCCACGTCGTCCCCACGGAAATGTGGCAGGTGCTTTCTAACGATGACCCCGTGCTGCAATTTGGGGCGGTGCTTCATACCAATACCGCGATCCTGGGTTATCGCCGGGTGGAAGTGTGGGGCCAGGGCCAGACGATCTACAAGCCGGGCTGGTGGTGGACCGTAAACGTCTTCACCAACTATACTGCCGAGGATCTGGCGAGCACTTATGAAGACTTTTGGAAGTCCCACCAGGTTCTATTTGTCGAGGTGATTGATAATCGCGGAAGCGAGCGATAATTGTCTCCTTCCCGAAGGCGCGCTTTGAATCCTCATTTGCTATCGCCAACCAATCGCAACCGCTTCAATCCACCTCGAAAATCCTTCGGCAATGGTGATTCGAATTTCAGCTTCTTTCCCGTGCCCGGATGCGTGAACGAAAGTACCCGCGCATGCAGCATTACCCGCGGCGCTTCGTACCCGCTCACTTCTTCCAGCCGTTTGTTTTGGCGCGCGCCGTAAGTTTGGTCACCCGCCAGCGGGTATCCTAAAAATTGAAAATGCACGCGAATCTGGTGCGTACGGCCCGTGAAAATATAGGCTTCGACCAACGTCGCGCCGGTCAATCTCTCCAGCACCCGCCATTTCGTGTGCGCGGCGCGGCCCGAATCATCGTCACTCACCGCCATGCGTTTGCGATGGGACGGATGCCGCGCAATCGCCGCGCGGATTTCGCCGCTGTCCCGGACCGTTTCGCCACAGACAATGGCATTGTAGATTTTCTCCACGACCCGCTCCGCGAACTGTTTGGAAAGCGCCAGGTGCGTTTCATCATTCTTGGCGACCACCAGGCAGCCGCTCGTTTCTTTGTCCAACCGGTGTACGATCCCCGGCCTGGCCACGCCGCCGATGCCGCTCAGCGACCCGTGGCAATGATGCAGCAGCGCATTGACCAAAGTATGCTCATCATGCCCGGCAGACGGATGCACCACCAGCCCGGCGGGTTTGTTCAGCACCAGCAGCGCATCGTCTTCAAACAAAATGTCCAGCGGCATTTCCTCCGGCTGCGCTTCCGCCGGCCTGGTTTCCGGCCAATGAATCTCAATCTCCTCTCCCGCGCGCGGCGTATGCGTGGCCTTGACCATTTTGCCATTAACGCGCGCGTGCCCCTCCTCGATCAGCCGTTTGAAGACGCCGCGAGAGACCGCGGGAAATTTTTCACGCAAAAATTGGTCCAGCCGTATGTCCGGCAGCGATTTCTCGACCACCAACTTTTCCCTGCGGCTATCTGGAACTGGCATGATGCGGTTCACTTGCCGGTGGGAACGTCCCTAGGCGTGCTTTCATTTTTCCAGGTGATGAGAAAAATCAGCCCCACCCCCGTGCAAATCGCGCTGTCCGCCACGTTGAAGGCGGGAAAGCCGAGTTCGTTGCCATTGCGCTGGAGCATGTAAAACCGGATGAAATCCACCACCTCATGTCGCGACAGGCGGTCATAAAGATTTCCCGCAATGCCGCCAAAAATCAGGCCGAAGGCAATCTGGCCAATCAACGTGTGCGAATCGAAATGATGCCGCGTCAGGAATAGCGCCACCAGCGCCAGCAAAGCCACAAACGCCAGCGCGGCATTATTGCCGCTGAACAGGCTCCAGGCCGCGCCCGTGTTGCCCCATTCGACAAATTTGAAAAACCCGGGGATGACCACCTTGTCCTCGTCCAACGACCGCAACACCAGCCACTTGGTGAATTGGTCCAGGGCAAAAATCACCAGGGCCAGCGCCCCGATGCGCAGGTTCGATTTTTGCAAAAGGTTCATTCTAGAGCATTATCATAAATTCTGTAGCCATGGGGAGCGAGGATTTTTGGCGTTTGGGCGAGGCTTTGGCGAAGAAGCAGGCCCGCAGCGGCCTGTGACTGAGCCGAAACGAGGCCAAAACCCAAAAAGACCGCTGCTCTTCTTTCTCCATCCACATGGCTACAGTATTTATGATAATGCTCGAAACTCAAAGTCCGCAGTCCGAAGTCCAATGTCAAACCGCAAATTCACGGCTTTCACGCGCGGGTTTGCCTTTTTGCGCCGTTCATTTATTTTGGCCGCATGGCGCTCGTGCGGATTTTAGTGGATGGCTACAGCCTCTTACGCTATTGATAATACCCAAAATTGAAGAGAACTGGCAACCAGTGGAATTAACCTTTATTTACAAGGGTTTTGGAGTTTTTGACGGATGTATTGAATGGGCAGTGGCCGTTGATTTCATCGGTGTTTCTTTCGACAACCTAATATAGGTATGAATGAGCAATCCCGTGACGATGAGCCACCCTACGCCGACAACGACCGAACGGGCAGCCGTCTCATCATTTGTCCAATTTGTAAATAAATCCGGCGTGCGGTTAACCCACTCCGGCTGAACAAGGCGGTATGGCCAATCTCGACGTATAACGGCAGCATCCGTGTCATCAGTGTCAGGTTGCGTAGTGAAGTGTCCAATAACCATGCTGTAACCAGCAGCATGAAATGGCTGGAGCGCCCAGAACTTGAGCGCAGCGGCAGCCATCAGAGCCACAATAATGCAACCCACAATCACCAAAAATTTGAAGTCTGTCCTTCGAGAAGTGAGACAAACGTTTTCCATAATATTCGGAAGCCAATTATTCACTTTCATGCTACAGCCGGTTCATATATCAAAAACTAGCCCTCAAACTCAGGAAATCAAACCAAATTTGATTTTGACTGCGGCTCCAAACGGTTGATTATTACGCTACATTTATGCCGCTAGTTCGCATACTGGTAGACGGGTACTCCCTGTTGCACAACTGGCCGGAGCTGGCTCCCGGCCAGCCGCGCCATTCCGAGCGCGCGCGCGACGAGCTCATCCACCTGTTGACCCAATATCACGACGTGACCGGCGAGCCCATCACGATTTTCTTCGACGGCGCCGGCGCGCCCGCGTTCGTCCCCAAGCACGATTCCAGCCGAAATGTCGAAATACTATTCTCGCGGGCGGGCCAAACCGCCGATGAAATGATTGAGCGTGCCGCCCATCGCTTTCAGAGCTATGGTGAAGTGCTCGTTGTCACCGATGATACCGCCGAACGCGACACCGTCGGCGGCATGGGCGGGTCGGTTTGCAGTTGCGCCAATTTCATCCGCATGATTGAAAGCGCGTTCACGGAATTGCAGGACGAACTGCGAAATATCAATCGCGCCGAGCGAAACCGTTTTAAGGGTCGGCAGTAAAATAATGAAATCTCTCAAGCAACACCTCAGCCTCCGGGCACAGTTTGCCTTCACCTTCCTGGCCGTCATGCTTTTTATCCCCGGTTTGCGCGCGCAACCGGCGACCCCGCCGATCCAGGGCCGTGACCTGTTCATTTTTGACACCTCGTCCGCCATGAAAAAGCGCGTGCCCTCCGAAGTGACGGGCATCAAACGCCTGTTCATCCTCCAATTGAGCACGCAATTGCAGCGCGGCGACAGCATTGGCGTCTGGACTTTTGATGACGGCTTGCGGACCGGGGAGTTCCCCTTGCAGCGCTGGAACGCCGATGACATCCTCGATATTTCCTCGAATCTCATCACCTTCATCGAAAATCACCGCTATGCCAGGACCACCAGTTTCAAGGAAGTGACCCCGCTCATCAACCGCCTCGTGGCCACCTCCCCGCGATTGACGGTCTTCATTTTTTGCGATGGAGACGGACAAATCTCCGGCA
>Ga0206826_1041_pt1 | contig 21747 bp, 12 predicted proteins | sample Alteio_BWOrgCont_80_FD_152636 | JGI IMG/M metagenome (GOLD analysis project Ga0206826, IMG submission 152636) | Enriched cells from forest soil in Barre Woods Harvard Forest LTER site, Petersham, Massachusetts, United States -... | ecosystem: Environmental > Terrestrial > Soil > Temperate forest >... | reverse complement strand
AACCCCAAGTCCTCAAGCCGCGGAATCTTCTGGTGCAACACGCGGCAGGTGAGACCGGGGCCACATTCGCTCAGATGCATCTGGACGCGCAGGCGGATGCGCGTGGCGCCTTCGCCCAACTCGCTGGCAAAATCGATGACTTTCTGCGAAAGCAGCAGATCCGGAACTTCCGTCAGTGAAAGTTCCGCGGTGCGGCCGGCGGCGATCTGGCCCCAATTGTAAAGCACTGTAGCCTCCTTCATGATGGCGGCGGAATCTTGAACTCCAAACTCGTGAAGCACTTCGATGCCCTTCTCCGTGTGAATGTACACGGGATGCCCGGTTCGGATCTGAATGTCCGATATCTTTACGTTCGGACGCGCCGCAACGATGATATTGATCAGGTTGTTCAAGGGGTGTGCACTTCGTCGAGGGTGAGCAGCCAGTTCATCTGGGTGATGGGAGGGAGTTCGCTGGGCTGGACAATCTGAATTAGACCGCTGGCGCTAGGGTTATCCGGATCTCCAAGCTGGATTTCGAAATCCGGAAGGGCTTGATTGGTGGCGAAACTTTTGATATCCAGGGGGTAAAAGGCAGCGCTTGATCCCTGGTGGGTCGAATTCATGCTGGCAAGCTGCCCATTGGTGACCACCAATTCTTGGACGACGGTTTTGGTTCCCACGTAGATATCATATCCGTAGACGGACAGAGGCGGGTAGGGGTGGGTAGGATCCTGGACGGCGCGTTGTGGATCAGGAGTGTTGTTTAGGTCACTCTCCACATATACCGGCACCGCGCTCACCACGGACAATCCGTAATTGAAACCCGTCAGGTCGCTTGCGGGATCACTCAGCACAAGACCGGTCTGGTAAATCGATGACTGGGTCTGACTGATCGAGGATATCCATTCAAAGTAAATTCGATTGTTAATGACCGCTCCCGCACCGGAGCCGGAGATTGCCGCGGCCTGTCCGGCAAACACCGTTGAAAGCCAATTGGAAAGATTGCCGGGCATGAAATTGAGTCCGCAAACTGGATTTCCGTTCGCATCCGTCAACTGTTCCGTTTGAAAGGGCTGGGTCGAATCTGCGCTCCCTTGAGGCCAATAAACATATCCCGGAGTGCTGCCTTTGACCTGGTCTCTGGTCATTATGATAGAAACTTGACCCGTCCCCGCGGCATTCGTGCAGCTAATCTTGAGATCGGTGGGAGTGTAGGATTGAGTGATGAGATTCGCCACTCCGACGACTTGGACCATCATGTTGCATTGGTTGGCGCCGTTGGAGTACACATCCCAAAGAGTGGGGGAAATGGAATTGGGCGTACTTGAATAGGAAGTCATCTGATTGAAGGTCGTGCCGCTGGAGGACGCGATGGGGATGAAGGCTGTTCTTCCAGCGTCACCGGATGTGCCCATTTGGCCTACTTCTTGATTGTTGGCGGCCTGCCATTGTTCCAGGGTGCCCATCTGATCAAAATTGGGGTTCATCCAGGAGAAGGCGCTCTGTCCATAAGTGCCAACGGAAGTTCCCTGGCGGCTTAGAGCCGTGGGTTGCTGGGCGGAACTCGCTCCTTGCCAGTTGAAGCCTCCGTTAGTTTGAAGGCTGTCCGCATAGACGGCGCCCATCACCTTATTCACCGCATTCCATGACGAACCGTCCGCATGCTGGCCCAGAACGGTCTGCACGTTCGCGGAAATCGGAAGCTGCGAAGGCACTTCGTAGGCGGAGAGGACGTAGTTCTTTGTGACTGACTTCGCGGGCCGTCCATTCTTTGGAGCGCTGGAGTAAGTCACCTGGAACGCCCACCAATTGCGTTTTGCCACGAAAGGATTTCCCGGAGTGGTGATGGGAAATCGGACCTGCGGGTAAGCCATCTGATTGTACAGAGGGTAGTTGGCAACAGAAGCTTGCAGCAGACCTGTGGAGTTGGTTGTGTATTGCTTCGTTGTAGTGATGAGGGGATAGATGCAGTCATTGTCCATTACCGATGAGGTGGAGGAGTTCAGCGGTTCTGGGAAACTGGATGGATACGCTGCTGAAAGAGCTCCATAAAACTTGGTCGTCCCGGAGTTGACCTGAGCCGGTGTTCCGCCTGAGATCTGGACCGGCACCAAGGGGCTCACCGTGATCGTTCCGCCTTCGGCTGGATTGCCGCTTCGTGCGTTGTTTATGCCCAGGTTCGCCCACTTGGAAGTTTGGGTGGACTGCTGCGCCTGGGCGAGTGCAATTGCCTCGGAGAAAACCTCGCTCCAGGTGTATTGGGATGCCTGGGAATTGGAATTCGCCATCATGCAGCCCATCATTTTGTTCGGCGCGACTACAAGCAAGGCCCGGGTGAATGCCTGTTCCCGCTGGTGAAAGTCCGTGCGCAGCTCCACATCGGCCTGAATCTGCTGTTGCTGCGTTGTGGTCTGAAAGAACGTCCACAGGCTGACCAGCATGATCACACCGACGGTGGTGACGACCGGCAGGGCGGCCACCCCCGGGTATTTCTGGCGCTGGCGGCGGTATTGAATCATTGGGACGCTCCTGCGTAGGTTACTTGCTCGCCCATCGGGCCGGTAAGCTGAGCCAGCAAAATGCCGGTGCTGTTCGCAAACTGAACGCCTGACACGTGACTGCTGATGGTCCATGAGGCGTTGGTTGGCCATTGGCCATTTTTGTAGGCGTAATAGTTCAGAAGCATCTTGGATCCAGACGCTTCCGCGACGATGATTCCCTGGTCAAAGCTCCCCGTGGGCGTACGGAAAAAGAGCCTGACGGCAACTCCACCGGTGTTGACGGGATTGGCGCCATTGAGGGCATCGGTTTTGGTTCCATAGACAAAATAGTGGTCCACTTGATTGAGTATCCGGTTGAGAATCGAGCCTATCTTGGGTGCGTCATCCACCAGGAAGTTGTTCTGCAGGGACATTTGAAACATCGTGAGATGCTGCTGGAGAAGAATCATGAGGGAGGAAGCCAGCGCCAGCGTCATGGACATGGCTATTGTGAATTCCACGAGTGTGAAACCGCGCGTTCTTGGATAGCGTGAAGTGTGAGGTCTCATCGAGTGCGAAGGGTCATGCGTGTCTTCACGTAAGTTGCGCTGCCGATCTGATAGGTAAGGATGGAGGTAAGGAGATAGGTCTCCGCGCCGGTGTAATTCGCGGAGGGCGTTTGCAACTCCTTGAAGCGCTGTATCGTCCCGTAGATTTGTCCGCTGTTCGTGCCCGTTTTGCCCAGGGAGACGGAACTTTGCCAATAGTCGGGCCAAGTCGGCCACAGGGTATTGGAGCCCGTCAGGTCTTCGTAGGGGTACCTGTTTTCCATTGCTGTCTCCTGGCTTAAATACGCATCGGTCAGCACCTGCATCACAGTCCAGGTGCGGGAGGTCAATACGGTCAGCGAGCCTTGAAGGGACACCAGGGCAATGAGCATCGCGACGGTGAACGCCGCTGTCACTTCCATGAGGGCAAAGCCTCCCATCCCCTTTCTCATCAAAGGAGTCGTGCGGCACGCTGGTGAGGGTCGCATGTAAGGGGAGCCCAGGGCAAATGAAGTTGCGGCGATTATTGGGCGCTCAGTTGGCCTGAGACGCGAATGATGTGGGTATGGACAAATTGATAGTTGGTTGGCGAATTGGTGGTGGTCCCTGAAGGGACGGATTGGGGAGTTTGGTAGTTTACTTGAATGGTATAGTTGCCGTTGTCGGCAGTGGCAGGGATCAGCGGTTCCAGATTTTGGATGTATGCGCTTGTGCTCTGCGGCACAATGGGCATGTTCGCGGTTGTCATTGGCACACCGGCGTTGGAGGGAGAGTACGAACCGTACTGCTGCCCGGCGCCGGTAAGGCCGTTGCCCAGAGACGTGCCGTTTTGTTGAAGATCAAAGGAAACCTGGGAGTTGGGGTACATTTGTGTGACCGAGATCGTGAAGGGCGGCAGGTGAGAGTAAATCGTGCCGTCTGAGGAGGATGGCAGACCTACATAGGTTATGGTGGGTTGGGCGGGCCATACCTGCATGGTCGGAGATGCGAGCGAGACCACCGCTCCCCCAGCCGTCACTAGCGTGACCGTCCACGTCTCCGCGCCAGTCTGTTGCAGACTGTTTGAAAAGCCCGTAAGCGATGGGCTGGCTTGAACGCCGGGTGTGCCAGAGGCTGGCCAAGTGGCGATTCCCGTGGTGGAATTGACAGTGCTGTTGCTGTCCAACCGGACGCTGCTGGAGCCGCCAATATTGATTGGGTAAGATTGTCCTGAGGGGGCGTAGGTGGTGGTGTTGTAGTTCAAGCCTGTCCGTTGGAGCCACAATTGGTCTCCCGGTTGTAATTCGCCAGCCACATAGCTGACAGATACCCAGTAGGGAAAGTCCGCCCTTGTCCTCCGGACGTAGGTCGTATCCCGCAACCGATTGCTCGCGGGGTCAAGGCCCGTGAGCAGCGCAAAGGGGCTGGGATTGGAGTTGGTGGAGGCGGCGGTGTCATCGATCGTGGCCGGCACACCTTGCGTAAGAGAAACGTTGGCGTTTTGGAATGCCTGGTACAGCTCAGGATCCGCCTCCTGCGGCCCTTCCGGGGAGTTGATAAAGCCGTAGTTCAAATAGGACGAATTGATGTAGGGATCTCCAACGTAGTTTTGCGAGGGATTGCTGGTGTAGATTTGAACGGCAACGCGCGGAAATGCGCCCACGCTCTTTGTGTCCAAAAGGTAGTCGGTGGTGTCCCAAGCGGTTCCGATGGCGTGAAGCTCGTATTGCACCCTGGAAACGATGGGAGGCGGATTTGAAGGGTTAGGTGCGTTTTCGCCGTTGAAAACGACGGGGAACTGGGGATTGAGATACGCGACGTAGACTGCCTGAGCGGTTGCCGGGGGCGCGGGCAATTGAAAGACGTTTGAGCCCGAGGCTTGTTGGTTGGAAGGCGCATAGTAAATGGCCGGGCTTCCCGTCTGGTTGCTGTCATCAGTTGTTGTAGCCTTGATGTATACCTTGGCGGTGTCGCAGGTGGTGTGGACCGTTTGAGGTGAGACGTTCGTGTTGGAGTTGGGCACCGTCGCGGCCTGGCCCTGACAGGTGTAAGTGACGCCCTGGCACACGTAGGTGTAGGTGTAGGTATTCGAATTGGATTGCGCCTGGCAGGGGAGTGTCAAGATGAGCAGAACTGCCGCGCCAATCACGGAATCGACATGAGAATGAGCGTGAAGTTTCATGGTTGAAGCGATGACTAATTTGAACTGCGAGAAGAAGAGCCTTTCTCATACTCCCAGACAGTCACGGGATTGTCCAGGTAGGTGGCAACGACCAATTTGGGATCGAATGCGATGTCGCGCTCGATCTTAGGTGGCACGGGTTGGATTCCCTTTACGACTGCAGCCGGCAGGTTCTGCAGCTTGATCCAGGATGAGTTGAGCTGCAGAAACGCGGGCCATAGAACAAGGCGCCCTACGGGTTCGGGAGAAATCCGGTCTCTCAATGCAATGGGAAGGTGGAGAATCGATCCCACTGGAACTACGGTGTGCATTCCGTCATATGTTAAGATGATGGCGTCCTCATAGATGGACTGGTGCTGCGAATTCTCACGCATGGCACGTTCCAGGATGGCGCGTCCTCTGCGGGTGGATTCGTCCTCCCGGCTATCCGGGTTGGCCGTGGTTACCGCGACAGATGCCACTTGGCCCGCAGGGGACTGAGCGAATACCGTCCGCGTTGCGCTCAAGACCAGCATAGACATGAGGCAGTTCAGGAAAAGCGGAGAGAGTAGGGGGCTTCGGTGCATGGCTGATTCAGTCTCTATCGAGTTACTTGCCAATTGTATTGGGACAGGCGCGTCAGATTGGGAATGTAGGTGGGGGTACGGGTGCCATCCGGACCTATCAAGGTAAGAGTTCCCACCGGCGGGGGAGGCTGGAGAGCGTAATAGCCCAGAAGATTCACGTAACCGGTGGCGCCGTCTCCGGCGCCTTGCACACTCCATGTGATGGTTACTGTCGGCGCCATGCCGTTGCTTCCCACCGAGTCCGCGGCGGTGATTTGTACCGGGTTGGTAAGATAGACGGTCGCAGGCGCGGTCATGGTGGACTGCACGAGAGAGGCCTGGCAAGATCCACATCCTTTGCCCAAGTTAAAGCTTACTTGCTGTCCCGTGGTGTTGGTGGCGGGATCTGTGACATTCACGGTGACGCTGAGGGAATCGATCGATTTTGTAGCAGGAAGAGTGATCTGATATTGGAGGCCCGTGACAACGAATGTGTACACTTGGGGCAAGGTTTGAATCACCTGTACCGGAAAGCTTTGTGTGTAGGATACGGTTCCGGCAGGAGCGGTGGTGGACTGCGGAGAACCATCAGGATTTGTTCCTATCCATTTGGGAATTTGAAAGGTCAGAGCGGTGCCGGAGAGGGCGGAAGTGGAGTTGCTGTTGTCACCCGTACCGCCGGAGTTGTTTCCAGGCGGGGCGCCGCCTCCACCGGTGTCGCTACCTCCTGAGGATCCGCCACCTGAGGAGCTACCTGAAGAACCGCTGCTAGAGGAACCGCTGCCGTTGGAGCTGCCTCCGTTGTCGGCATAGGTCGTCCCGACCGAGCCGCTGGAGTAAGCGCCGCCGCCGTAAGCCACCGAGGCCATCTGCGCGTCTGCATTTGTCGCGCCTGCCACGGCTGCGGCAGCTGTTCCAGCCGCAATGTTCGACGCGATCTCAGCCGCTGCGGCTGCAGCTTGCGCTGCTGTACTAGTTTGGGCGGCAGTCGCCGCAGACCCGGCTGCCGCTGCGGCGGCTTGCGCGTCTGCCGCAGCCACGGCTATGGCCTGGAGGTCAGCGGCTTGGTCCGCCGTTACGTTGGCCGTGGCGGTTGCCAGAGCCGTCGTGTCCGTCGCCAGTGTGGCTTGGGCGGCGGCGAGTGCGGCATTTGCCTGGGTAGCTGCCGTAGAGGCCGTCGCAAGTTGAGTCGCCGCAGCGTTGGCCGCCGCAGTCGCCGTTGCCGCCGCTGCATTCGCGCTCGCCGCCGCCGCAGCAGCGGCGTCTGACGCAGCTTGATCCGTCGCGGCAGTTGCCGCAGCCGCAGCCGCCGCCGTGGTATCCGTGGAGAGAGTGGTCTGATCCGCGACGAGGGTGGGGGTGGATTGATTCTGCCAAATCATTTGGCTCTGGTTGGTGGAGCTCTTGAGAATATAGATCATCACATTGTCAGAGGTGCCAAGGCTGCCCAGCCACGAGTTGGCCAGAGAGATGGCGGAGGATGAATTACCGCCGCTAGCGGTGAAGTTGCCGGTGTTTAGATTGAGCGAGCCATTCGTATTGTTCACGATCTCCCAGACGGCGAATTGGAAGGCCGCATCATCCAAGGCGTTGCCCAGTTGGGCGCCATACTTGGTGATCAATTCGCCAAGCTCGTTGAGCGCGAGAGGATTATTGTTGAAGTAATTGGCACCGGTGACCTCACTGAAATTGGAGTAAGTCGCGCCAATATTGACATTCGAGTTCACATCCACACAAAAGGAATTGAAGAGTTGACCGTCAAACTTGACGCCAAACATTCCCGAATAGCCGGATTCCAAACCGTTCGATGTGGTGATATTTGCATAGTAGTTCGTCGATGTGCTCGGATTGCCGTAGCCGTCCAGCGTGGAGAAGTACATGGAGGCCGCGTTGCCGTTGTTGAGTATGTCTGTTAGAATGGAGCCGTCGGTGTCAGTATTGAGTTGGACTTGCGCCGCCACGGCAGCGTTACCCGCTGCGGTCGCCGCCGCGTTCGCAGCCGCCAGATTTGCCGCGGCCGTACTGGAGGCGGCCTGACAGGTCGCCAGTGTGGCCGCGGCGGCATTGGCCGCCGTAGTGTCCACAGTGAGGGTGACCTGTGCGGAGGTGAGAGTGGCCACTGCCTGATTGTACGTGGTGGTGGCCGAGGTAAGTTGGGATGTCGCCGTTGTTGCGGCGGCTGCCGCCGTTGTCGACGCTGCGTTGGCGCTGGCCGCCGTTGCAGCCGCGGCGTTAGCGGCAGCCTGGTCTGCGGCGGCGGTCGCAGCCGCTGCGGTGGCGGCCGCGGTAGCCGAGGCGAGAGTGGCTTGGTCCGCATCGAGGGTTGCCGTAGTCTCATTCTGCCAGATCATCTGGCTCTGATTTGTGGAGCTTTTGAGAATGGAAATCAGTACATTGTTGGACGTGCCCAGGTTTCCGAGCCACGAATTGGCCAGAGAGATCGCAGAGGATGAATTGCCTCCGCCGGCGGTGAAGTTGCCTGTGCTTAAATTCAGCGAGCCATTCGTATTGTTCACAATTTCCCAGACTGCGAATTGGAAGGCCGCGTCATCCAAGGTGTTGCCCAGCAGGCCGCTATATTTTGTAATCAACTCACCGAGCTCGTTCAACGCGAGCGGATCATTGTTGAAGTAAGTCGACCCGGTGACGTCGCTGAAGTTGGAATACGTCGCGCCGATATTGACATTGGAATTTACATCCACGCAAAAGGAATTGAAGAGCTGACCGTCAAAGTTGACGCCAAACATACCCGCATAGCCGGATTCCATACCGTGGGAAGTAGAGATATTTGCATAGTAGTTCGTCGATGTGTTCGGGTTGCCGTAACCGTCCAGCGTGGAGAAGTACATGGAGGCTGCATTGCCGTTGTTGATCAGATTTGACAAAACGGACCCGCTAGTGTCGGAAGAGAGTTGGTTTGCCGCCGCCGTTGCCGCCGTCGCGGCGGCGGTGGCCGCTGTGTTTGCCGCCAGCAGATTGGCTGCGGCGGTAGTGGATGCGCTTTGATCCGAGGCAAGCGTGGCCGCCGCGGAATTGGCCGCCGAAGTAGCCGCAGTGAGTGTTGCCTGATCGGTGGTAAGCGTTGCCACTGCCTGATTGTAGACCGTGGTGGCTGTGGCCAACTGGGATGAGGCTGTGGTTGCGGCCGTGGCTGCCGTTGCTGATGCCGCGTTGGCGCTTGCCGCTGTTGCCGCCGCGGTGTTTGAGGCGGTTTGATCTGCGGCAGCGGTCGCGGCGGCGGCATTGGCCGCCGTGGTGGCTGTGGTGAGTGCGGCCTGATCCGTGTTAAGCGTTGCCGTGGCCAGATTGGATGCGGTGGTGTCGGAAGAGAGTTGATTTGCCGCCGCCGTGGCCGCCGTTGCGGCGGTGGAGGCCGCTGTATTTCCGGCCGCCAGATTTGCCGCGGCAGTATTGGAAGCGGTTTGATCCGTGGCAAGCGTGGCCGCTGCGGCATTGGCCGCCGTGGTAGCTGAAGTAAGTGCGGTCTGCGCGCTGGCGAGTGCGGACACTGCCTGATTGTAGGCGGTGGTGGCCGTGGCCAGTTGGGATGAGGCCGTGGTCGCGGCCGTGGCTGCTGCGGTTGAAGCCGAGTTGTCGCTTGTCGCCGTGGCCGCCGCGGTGTTTGAGGCGGTTTGGTCTGCGGCGGCGGTCGCAGCCGCGGCATTTGCCGCCGTGGTGGCCGTAGCGAGTGTCGCCTGATCTGCATTGAGGGTTGCCGTAGCCTGATTGGATGCGGTGGTGTCAGTGGCGAGTTGGCTTGCCGCCGTCGTTGCCCCCGCTGCCGCGGTGGTGGCCGCCGTGTTTGCCGCCGCCAGATTGACCGCAGCCGTACTGGCCGCGGATTGATCCGAGGCAAGAGTGGCTGCCGCAGCGTTTGCCGCCGTGGTATACGAAGTAAGCGCGGTCTGTGCGACTGTGAGCGTGGCCACCGCCTGATTGTAGTCGGTGGTGACCGTAGCCAGTTGGGACGAGGCTGTGGTTGCCGCCGTTGCCGCCGCTGTCGATGCGGAGTTGGCGCTTGCCAATGCCGTCGCCGCCGTATTTGAAGCGGTTTGGTCTGCGGAAGCGGTCGCGGCGGCGGCGTTGGCAGCCGCTGTAGCCGTGGCGAGCGCTGCCTGATCCGTACTGAGGGCCGCCGTAGTCTCACTCTGCCAGATCATTTGGCTCTGGTAGGTGGAACTTTGAAGGATATAAATCATGACGTTGTCCGCGGTGCCCAGATTGCTCAGCCATGAGTTGGCGAGAGAAATTGCGGAGGAGGAATTGCCGCCGGTGGCTGTGAAATCGCCGGTTCCAAGATTGAGGGAACCATTGGTGTTGTTCTCGATCTCCCACACCGCGAATTGGAAGGCGGCATCATCCAACGTATTTCCCACGAGGCTTCCGTATTTGGTGATGAGTTCGCCCAGTTCAGTAAGTACGAGCGGATTGTTGCTGAAGTAGGCTGCGCCCGTCACCTCGCTGAAGTTCGAGTACGTCGCTCCGACATTGACGCCGGCATTCACGTCGACGCAAAAAGAGTTGAAGAGCTGGTTGTCAAATTTGACTCCAAACATTCCCGCAAAGGCGGACTCTGTGCCATTCGATGTGGAAACATTTGCATAGTAGTTCGTGTATGTGCTGGGATTGCTGTAACCGTCCAGCGAGGAGAAATACATGGAAGCGGCATTGCCATTGTTGAGAATGTTGGAGAAGATTGATGACTTGTAGTCGGCGGTAAGCTGTGAGGCGGTCGTGGTTACCGCCGTCGCCGCCGCCGCCGCCGCCGCATTGGCTGCCGTGAGATTGGACGCCGCCGTGTTAGAGGCGGCCTGATTTGCCGTGGCGGTTGCAGCTGCAGCGTTGGCCGCCGTGGTGTCTGTTGTGACAGTCGCCTGAGCGGACGAGAGTGTTGCCGCTGCTTGATTGTAGGTCGTGGTGGCTGACGCAAGTTGCGATGCCGCCGTGCTCGCTGCTGCGGCTGCCGTCGTCGATGCCGAGTTGGCGGAGGCTGCGGTGGCCGCCGCTGCGGTGGAGGCGGTTTGGGCCGCCGCCAGCGTTGTCGCCGCAGTGCTTGCCGTCGCTGCCGCGGTATTGGCGGCCGTTTGGGCTGTCGCCGCAGTGCTTGCCGCGGTTGCAGCCGTTGCTTGCAGGGATGTCAGATTGGTAGTCGCGTTGCCTGTGACTGACGAAGTGGAGCTGTAAGAGCCAGTAAAATTCGATGATCCTCCGCCAGATCCTCCTTGATCTACGTAAGAAGGGTTGTCATAGGTTACCGGCGTACCCGCGTGTAGCCCATTGGCGGCAATGGGCGCTACTCCCAAGGCATTGAGGTTCGTCGAGAAGGTATTGTATGCCGCAGCCGACCACTGCCATTGAACACCAGCAGCACTGCTGCCGGAAAACTCTCCGGTCATGCTGACTTGATTGCCAGAAATATTATTCGTAATGCCCGGCCACGGAACCGTCCAGTTGGTTCCCGTCAAAAAGACGCTTTGATTGGAATCGCTCAGTGGAATGGTCGTGATCCACGTGTTGGTGGTGGAGTTGTAAGTGGTCGTCGCCGTCGTGCAACTCGAGGAGTAGGTGATCTGCGCGTTGGGCATGGTCACCGTCTTGGTGCTGCCGTTAAATGGAAAGCTTACAGTAGAACCTTGAAAATTGAAAACTTGGCCATTGGTGACGGTACCCGTGGGCTGAAAGACGGAGCTCATCCAAAGATTGTCTCCATTGGGCGTCTTGTTCCAATTGGTGCTGATGGAGCTGGATTTTCCGACCGTCGCCAGGTAGGAAGTTACCGCGGCCGCCGCCGTCGTCGCGGCAGTGGCGGCCGTTGAGGCCGTCGCCGCCGCGGTGGTGGAAGCCGACGCGGCGGTGTTGTATGCGGTTTGGTCCGCGGTAACCGTCGCCGCTGCCGAGTTTGCGGCCGATTGCGCTGAAGTTGCCGTAGCCGCCGCGGATGCCGCGGTCGCTGCCGCCTGAGTGGAGGCGGTCTGCTTTGACGCCATTGTGGCGGAGGCTGTGTTCGCCGCAGTCTGGGCGGTTGTGACCGCCGCTTGCGCGGTAACAAGCGTGGCTGCAGCCGCGGTGGATGCTGAATTGGCAGAGGTGGCTGCCGCAGCCGCCGCGTTCGCGGCTGCTTGTGCGGCAACAGCCGCGGCTGCTGTAGTGGCAGCTGTTGTCACAGCTGAAGTGGAAGCGGATAGGTCCGTTGCCAGGGTGGCCGAAGCTGTGGTAATCGCCGTCTGGTCTGCGTTGACCTTCGCTTGTGCGGCGGATTGCGCCGCGGCTGCTGTTGTTGATGCCGCGTTGGCGGAGGCTGCCGTGGCCGCCGCCGCATTGGCCGCTGTCAGCGCGGTAGCGGCGGTTGCCGCCGCGGTTGTGACTGCGGCTGCAGCTTGGGTGGATGCGGTTTGTTTGGCTGCCATCGTCGCGGACGCCGTGTTTACCGCCGTTTGGTCGGCCGTTACAGTCGCTTGCGCGGAGGTCTGCGCTGCTATTTGTGCGTTGTAAGCTGAAGTGGCTGTGTTCACAGCGCCGTTTAATGCGATTAACGCTGTCTGGCAGGAGGCGGCTGTGTTTGCGGCGGAGGTGGACGCGGTAGCTGCTTGATTGGATGCCGTGGTGTCCGCTGTCACTTTTGCCGCGGCGGCATTGGCCGCCGTCTGATCCGCGTTGACCTTCGTTTGTGCGGTCGCTTGTGCTGCGGCTGCGGTTGCCGATGCTGCGTTGGCGGCGGTCGCGGTCGCGGCCGCCGCTGTGGCCGCTGCTTGGGCGGAGGAGGCCGTCGTTGCTGCGGCCGAAGCGGCAGCCGCAGCTTGGGTTGAAGCGGTTTGTTTCGCGGCCATCGTTGCCGAGGTCGTGTTCACCGCGGTCTGGTCGGCTGTTACTGTCGCTTGTGCGGAGGCCTGTGCTGCCGCCGCTGCGGCGGAGGCCGAAGAGGCTGCGGTCAAGGCGGCTGCTGCGGCGCTTGCCGTAGCCTGGAGAGATGCCGCTGTGCTTGCTGCCGTGGTGGAAGTGCTTGCTGCCTGATTGGAGGCCGTAGTGTCCGCCGCCACTTTTGCCGCGGCGGCGTTCGCCGCCGTTTGGTCCGCATTGACCTTCGTTTGCGCGGCGGCTTGCGTCGCGGCAGCCGTTGCCGATGCTGCATTGGCGGTAGTGGCGGTCGCTGCCGCCGCATTGGCCGCAGCCTGAGCGGATGCGGCTGTGGCAGCCGCTGTAGTTGCCGCCGCCGCGGCTTGGGTGGAAGCCGTCTGTTTCGTGGCCAGCGTTGCCGACGCCGTGTTAACCGCTGTTTGGTCGGCATTGACCGTCGCTTGCGCGGAAGCCTGTGCGGCGGCTGCTGTGGCGGAAGCTGAAGCGGCCGCTGTCACAGCGGCTGCTGCTGCGGTTGCCGCTGCCTGTGCGGATGCGGCTGTGTTTGCCGCGGCGGCGGATGCGGCTGATGTTTGAATGGAGGTCGAGAGGTCTGTTGACAGTGTTGCCGAGGCGGCATTTACCGTTGATTGGTCCGCGTTGACCTTCGCTTGGGCGGCGACTTGTGCCGCCGCGGCGGTTGTGGATGCTACGTTGGCGCTCGTCGCAATGCTGGCCGCTGCATTGGAGGCTGCCTGGGCTGAAGCGGCGTTTGCCGCCGCGGTGGCAGCTGCTGCCGCGGCTTGAGTGGACGCAGTCTGTTTCGCGGCCATGGTGGCGGCCGCAGTGTTAACCGTCGTTTGGTCGGCGTTAACCGTCGCTTGTGCGGAGGCCTGCGTTGCCGCCGCCGCGGTGGAAGCTGCAGCGGCTGTGGTGACTGCCGCGGCTGCGGCATTTGCCGTGGTCTGGGCAACTGCGGCTGCTTTTGTTGCTGCGCCGGATGCGGCGGATGCCTGGACTGATGCGGAGAGATCCGCTCCCAGTGTTGCGCCTGCGGAACTCACCACCGCCTGGTCCGAGGTGACTTTCGCTTGGGCGGAAGACTGCAGTGCTGCGGCGGATGTGGACGCTGCATTGGCGTTTGCCGCAGTAGTTGCAGCGACGTTTGCAGCCGTCTGTGCAGCGGTGGCGGTGGCCGTGGCCGTGGCTGCGGCAGATGCTGTCTGCGTGGCGGAGGTCTGGGCGGCGGCCAACGTGGTTGCCGCGGTGGTTGCAGTGTTGCTCGCCGTCGTGACTGCGACGGCGGCGTTTGCCTTTGCGGTGGCCGCCGCCGCTGCCGCGGCATTTGCGGCTGCCAGATTTGCAGCTGCTGTGTTGGCCGCGGCCTGGGCGTTGGATGCGGTGGTAGCAGCGACTGTCGCCGCTGCAGCGGCTTGCGCGGAATTTGCCGCTGCTTGACTGGCTGCCCCTTCTGCCGCCGCTGCCGTGGCCGCCGCTTTCTGAGATGCCGCCAACGCTGCCGCCGCTGCTGCCGCTGCGTTTGAGTTGCTCGAAGAGATCAACTGGACATTGTCGAGGTAAAGTGAAGCTCCCAGGGCATTGGCCGTATTCGTTAGATTGAAGTCGATTCCCAACGGTCCGGTGGGTGCTGTGGCTCCCGTGGAGAAGGACAGATTTACTTGCGTGAGATTGTTTGGCCCGGATAACATGTTGATCAGGGTGCCGTTCGAAAGGGTCGCCACCGCCCTGCCGTTCGCCGTAATGCTCGCCCCGACATTCGAAAGCGCCGTCAAAAGATTGGCCGTGGAACCCGCGGCATCAAAGCTCAGGGTGTAAGTGGTATTGGCCGCAAAGGAGGTGCCGTTGAGAGTCTGGTTCAAATCAATGGTGCTCACCGCCCCCACTAGCGATGGGGCGTTCAATTCGGCCAGTTGCGTGCTGCCGTTTACAGGTGCCGGTTCCAAGCTTTGAGTGAAATCAACGGATGCCCCTCCAATGCCAACGAGATTGCTGATGGAGTAGTTCCAAGAGCCGAGCACACCTGTCTTCGTGCTCAGCAGAGTTGGGCCTGTGACGTCCCCGGGAGAAGGAGTCGCGAAATTGAAATCCGGAATCGCAAGCGATGTCGGTAAATTACTCTGAGCCTTTGAGGATGTACATGCCAGCAAGAGGACCATCCAGGTTGCCAGCAAAGGGTTGAGTTTCATGGTGGATGCCTATTCAAGAAAAGATACAAAGTATTGAGATTGTGTAAACTTATGATATTTACAGTTTTTATCACTTTGTCAAATCTGAATCCTCACTCTTTACTTCATGTTCCGGTAAAAACCGGTCCTCTTAACTATCGGGCTTCTTGAGCTGATTCAGCGTTTGTGGCCGCCACTGTGACACTGCCGTGTCCGATCCCATTCGCGGATAAGACAATGCCGTCTTTCCACGCTTTGATCATTTGGAATTGGCGGGTTACAAAATCGGCGTAGCCATCCAGTTCCTTTCTCCGCTCTTCGGACAGGCGTTCCCAGCCACCCGTTGTCATCGCACGGGCGCGGAGCGCCGTGTATTCATTGAGATACTTTTCTGCCAGGCGAACAACGACGTCGCACGCGTGAGGAGCCTTGGCGGTTTTTGATCCGCGGCGGGCGTCTTCGATTGCGATGAATGCCAGATCGAGCGCGGCGGCCGCGCCGGTGAGGGTCGGCACGGGGCCTTCCATTTTCCGGTCACAGCGCTTCAGCGTAGCGAGGGCCAACTCAGCAGCCTTTTGGCGATCTGAACCCCATTGGTTTTCCTTGAGGTACATGAAATAGGAATTGTAAATGCAATAGTCAGTGGGGTCCAATGCATAGGCCGCCGCGAACTTTTGTCCCATTTCCTTGTTCAGATACTTGAGGTGAATAACAGCCATGGGATTGGGATTGGACCTGCGCGCCTTGGCGTTCAACATCTGATCGATCCAATCGTGGCTCCAGTTGGTGGTGAGTTCGCCCGCGGGCGAGGCGCTGTGCTGCTCCGGAGCGGCGGCCGATTGATGCCGGCCAATGCGTCGCTTGGGCGGGGCGGCGGCTGGCCGTTCTTCCTGGGTCCACCGCGCCTGGCCACTATGAGCCAGGAGATTGATTCGGTTTTTCGCCAACCGGGCAAGCATTTGACCGTAGGGACTGTCCGCGATCGCCAGGGGGTTTGCCGGCACGTGATCGTGCCCGTAGCGGCCCATTGCGACAAAGGCGGAAGAGGCTATGGCGAGGCCAAAGATGCCTGCCATCAGTGTAACAAGCGTCGTTTTCATTTTTGCTCCTTAAACATGAGATAACTGCAGGACCAGGTCACCAGACCAAGCCCGAGAAAATAAAGGGTCATCATTCCCATCGCCGTCATATCCATGGGGCCCATTCGGAACACGAGGCGCGAGGTGAGATCGGCAATGTGATAGTGCGGAGAGAGATACCAGAACAAGCTCAGCAACGGCGCGGTAGCATGTTGAAGATAGAGTTCCACGTAGGGCAGCGCGAAGAGGCCGTACACTGAGATTCCAAGTACAAAACAGTAGGCCGCCGCGCTGTTAAAGCGGCTGCCCAGTGCGATTGAAAGAAACAGGAGGGGGGAGGTGACAAGAAGAAAAAGCCCCGCATACTGGAAGCAGGTAATGATCCACATCCGGGCTTCGTCCGCTTGATGCGGCCGGCAAAAGAAGACGTTGATTGCAAGAGCGATTGCTACCATGGCAACCAGGAAGATCATGCCGCAAGCCCAGAGCTGGCAGAGACGGGACCACTTGGACACGCCGAGGCTCTTTGCATATTGGAAAAGGCCGTTGGCCGAGTAACGCCATCCCATGTCGCTGCCCTGATAAAAGAGCCAGCCGAGGGTGACGAGCCACAGGCAAGCCCATGCGGCCTGGGCCCTTGCGGGCTCAATAACCACGGGCGTTTCTTCCCAGGGAGTCAAGTAGGGAAGGGCGAAAGGGACAGTGAGAACGAAGAAGAGCGCAAGCACGAAGCTTTTTCGTTCTATCATTGTCGAGAGTGCAAGGCGGAATAACATGGTGGTGAAATCAGTTGAGTTGAACGTAGAGTTTTTCCAAGTTGAACTGGTTTGGAAAATGTTGCGCAAGCCCACCCTGTGCGATGAGCAGAAGGCTCTTCCACTCCGGCGCCCATTCAAGTTCGTGCATGCAGACGATGCGAAGGAGAGGTGTGGAATCGGCCTTCCAATAGGCGTTCAAACGCATGCGCACATGATAGTCCAGGTTTGAAATGGGCTCATCCAGAAGGAGTATTTCACCCACGGATTGGTGGGCCATGGATTCCGCCGCGACGATGTGCACCTTCTGCTGGTTACCCTTTGAGAGCTTTCCGTAAGGTTTGTCGAGTTCGAGTTCAAGCTCACCTGCAAGATGCGTCGCGAAGTCGCGCTTGCGGGGGGAGAGAATCGCGGAAAAAATCTTGGAGGCATTCAGTTCCGCATCGAATCGCAGTCCCTCACCGACGTATTGTGTGCGTCCGCCGGCTTTGGCGTCACCTGCCAGGGAAGGCTGAAGCCCGGCGAGGGTGCGCAGCAGAGTGCTCTTCCCACGGCCATTCCGAGCGGCCAGAAGGTGCAATCCAGGCTTGAGTACGATGTCCTGCTGGACAGTGAGGAGTTCTATAGGCTCGGGCTCTGAAAAGAGGCGACGTTTTTTGTAACCGACTTTCCAACCCGTGGAAATTCGAATGTAGGGATCTGTCTGGCTCATGGTGGTGGTGGTGGTGTGGGATTGCAGGGGACTAGTCAGGGGAGGGCATTAGCCTCCGACATCCCACAGGCCATCGGTGGAGGAGCCGGAGGGATCGTAAACTTGGGAACCGTTCAGCCAGACGGGCGGCATGACATTGAAGTTGACGGTTAGGGCGCTTCCGTTCAGCGCGGTTGACGTGGGCATCTGGGATGCGCCCGTGGACAGATAGGGAATCAGCTGGGCTGCGCTTACCTGGGTGATATCCGCATTGGGATTGTCCGCCAGATAAGTCTTTTGCGCGGCATACACTGCCTGTAACAGTACGCCCGCTTCCTTGCCTGCGCGCCATGAGCCCAAAGGATTCACGGCTGACAGAGTCAACATTGCAAGGCTCACGAGCAGCGCGATCGTGAGGGTGATTTCCACCACTGTGAAGCCGCGTCGTAAACTATTTGCTCGGGGTGAGTGCATTCTGAGTTTGGGAAAGTTGTTGAACCAGATGCGCCGCCTCTTCGGAGGTTAGAACTCGCAAGACTTGAGGCGCGGTCGGGGAATAGTCTTTGGTGCCAGAACTGGAACCGGAGGTATCCGTGGTGACTGCCGGAGAAGCGGGTTGTGTGCCAGCGTCGGCTACGACAGCGGGACCTCTCTGAACCCAGACTATCTTCGCGATTTCCGACTTTGGGTCGCCTGTTTTGGGGACTTTTTCGAGGAATGAAGGGGGCGATTTGGAGCCCACTTTACTGCTGGCCACTCCTGGGATCGGACGCGGGACCTTGCGGGGCGCACCAGACTTGCTCCGGTTCGTATCTTGAGTCGTGGACGCCTGGGCGGCAGCGCGGTGGATCGGCGCAGCCAACAGAAACGCCAGAAGCGGCATCAACAGGATTCGTGGTGAATGGATTTGCATGGATTTGGGGGTTAGTGGTTGGCGGCGGTCATCATGCGCGGACCCATCAGGAAGATAGGCAGCATGGATCCGGCGAAGATGACTCCGAGGAGCATCACAGCGAATAAAAGGGTAAGCACATTGATGATTTGAGTGAAATCAGCCATGTACGCGGCAGTATCTTCCTCATACATGAGATTGAGCAAGTCGAGCTGTTGGGGCAGAGAGGCGGATTTCTCGCCGATTCCGATCAGGTGGGAAACCTGTGCATCAAGAGTCGTATACTTTTTCAGCGCGTCCGCATAAGGAACGCCGGATGTCCGGTAGCGTTTCGCCGCGATCATCAATTGCTCAAAGATCGCCGTGCCTTGAACAGCCTTCGCGGCAAGCACGGAGGCTTCGGACAGATTGATCCCGTTCGCGTACATCATGTGAAGGGTGCCAAGGAAGGCATTCTGACGGAGCCCCATCACCAGCTTTCTCAGCAGCGTCCATTTCTTCATGAGGGCATTTAGAAGGAATGCGCGGAACGCCGAGGAGCGGACCAAGGCAACCGCGAAGGTTACCATTGCGCCGACAATGACCGGCCAAGTCTGCCGGACGACGTGGCTCATGGAGAAGATCATCGCGGAAAGCTGGTCGGGATCTGCGTGCACCCCTTTCAAGGTTTCCTCGACCTTGCTCACGACGTTGATCTGGGACCAGATAAAGAGTGCGATTTGAAATACAATAAGCAGGCAGGGGACCGTGAGGGCGCCGCGCAACTTGCTGGTGAACATGGACTGCGTCTTGATGCGCTTTCCCAATGCACTGAACGCTTCGTTTAATTTACCGGCGTCTCCGCCCGCTTGAATTGTGGCGATGAACATTTGATCAAACCGTTCGCTCTTGGCGAAGGCGCTGTGAACGGGCATCCCTGCGTCAATGCGGTGTTTGATTCCCTTTAGAGCTTCCCGCAGAGCTTGATTGCTCAGCCCCTGGCAATAGAACCCGATGGACTCGGATGTGCTGATGTTGGCTCCAAGCATGGAAGACATCCCGCGGCAGAGCTTGATCAGCTCCTTCTTGGGGAACATCTTCACCTTGCCTTTTTTCCTGGCAGGCGCCCCAGCGCCTGTTCGCGTTCTTCCGCCGGCGGCCGGGGAGGCGGCCGAAGGGGCGGTTTGAGCGGAGGTGGCCATCGGGTGGGTATTGGGTGAGAGTTACAGAAAGGCGATTGTCTGGCGTTTATTCCGTGTTGGTAAGATCAAGGACCTTCTTCACCGCGTCCAAATCCGTTTTGCCTTCGGCAAAGAGCTTCATTCCCGCATCACGGAGTGAACCCAGGCCGTATTGCTTGCGGACCAGGATCTCCAATTCGTAGGGTGTGATCGCGCCCTTTGCCAAGGTATCGCCAATCTTGGGGCTGATGGGCAGAATCTCGAGGATGGCCGTTCTTCCCAAGTAACCCCGTCCGCGGCAATCCGAGCAACCTTCCGGGCGATGGACATAGATTTTGCGCTTCATCCAATCGCCATCGAGGTTGAAGAGCCGCACCTCTTTCTCTGTTACGCCATCCTTGGCGATTTTGCAGTACGGGCAGAGCATCTTGACAAGGCGCTGGGCACACGCAGCCTTGATGGTTTGGGCGATTTTCCAGCGCTCAATTCCCAATTGCTCAAAGCGCTCGATAATCTGAGCAGCGCTGGGAGTGTGGATGGTGGTAAGCACTTTGTGACCAGTGATGGCGGCTTCGATGGCCAGATCCGCGGAGTCCTTATCCCGCACCTCCCCCATGAAGATAATATCCGGATCCGAACGCATGAAACTGGTAATCATGGGCTTGAACTCACTTGAGTTCTTCAAATCGCAGTGAGTTACGCCCGGGATCTCGTCTTCCACGGGGTTCTCCAGTGTGAGAATGTTGTCCTCAGGACGGTTGAGTTCGCGGAGGATGGCATTGAGTGTGGTGGACTTTCCAGATCCGGTGGGTCCGGACATGACGATGATGCCTGAGGGAATGGCGATTGCCTTTTCCAGCTGAAAAAGCGTCTGTTCGTCAAAGGCGAGAGTTCCCATGCCGAGGCGTGCTTCAAAGTGACTCTTGTCCAGAAGCCGCATGGTGACGTGATAGCCCCGGTAAGTCCGGTGCCGTTCGTACCGGATGCCGACGCCGCGGCCGTAGTAATTCGCGGTAAAACGACCGGAGATACCTGGCCGCTTGTGCCTGTCCTCCGGGGGCAGGTGCATCATGTTGAGCAGAAATGCGTCAAGGCGATCCTTGAGTTTGTCCGGCAGCTCCACCCTGGCTTGAAGGTCTCCATCGATGCGGTACGAGTAATACAGAAGATCTTTCTCGGTCTTGATGTGAACGTCTGACGCGCGCAATTTGATCGCTTCGAACATGATTGTGGCTACCAATTGGGCGATTGGTTCCTCGTGCTCGCGGGTAACCACGAAGTCCATGCACTCACCAAAGCCTTCATCCACCTCCACCGCCTCAAGCTGACGCCGGTCGGGTTTGCTGCCGCTGGCGATGAATTCGATGACGACAGAAATCTCGGAAGCCAGAGTAAGGATCTTTACAATCTCGTGGTCAGGATAGGTGCGAGCGCAAAAGTCGTCGGACCTGTAGTCCCAGGGATTGCCGACCGCCACGACGATTTGCTTGTCTGTCTTTTGCAATAGGACAAAGGAGCCCTCCGCAAGGACGTTGGGATCAAATTCTTCCACGAAAGTCCTGTCCGCCATGTCCTTGATTTCCAGGAACACGGGCAGCCCGCTCAGATCCGCCAGCGCGCCGAGGATGCGGGTCTGGGAGCTCTTTCGCAATACGGTCTCGTCCGTGGCAGTGGCCAGTGCGGGCGTATTGGTCCGCAAGCAATCGATCACCATCTTTTCGATGGTGTCATTGAAAGCGACGCCGATGTTAAAGCTCATGGCTGGAAATGATTTTGGCACAGCCATTCCCATCGCTGGAGGCTGGTGATGATGGGGGAGACGAAAGGAACATAGCCCAGGCTTGCCGTAAGTGTCCGCTTGAGGACATCCGCAGCCATGAGCGAGGTTACCGGATTGATGGAGACCAGCGTAAAGACGCTGTTCTCCGCCGCGATGATGACGGGACATCCAAGGCAAGCCATCGCATCACGGAGTTCCGGGTAGCTGTCATAAAAATCGACAGGTCTGGCGCGATTGCCCGTGTGGCTGAGAAATGCAATGCGCCGATGCAATGAAGAGGCAATGGCGGTCTGACCCCTTGCGATTTCGTCCGAGAGGCGCATCGGATCAGTTCCATAAATGCGGGCGGTCATAAAGGGAAGATAGTCCCGGGTTACAGGCGTCGAGCCGGAGCGATCCGTGGCAAGAAGCCTGCGATAGTCTTCAAGGTGATTTACCCTGCTGTCTGGCGGCATGATCCCGGCTCCCTGAAGATGGGCCGCTGAGACTTGAGCCGCACGGATATTCAATGTTCGGGCATAATGGAGCAGATCCTCGCCGCCCATGGGTTGCGGGAGGGCGTTCGGCGTGGGTTCAGGAGGAGGGGCGCCGAGGGAAGGATCTGGAGGGCACATTGTAAGCATCGGGGGGGAGATATGCGGTAATTCGATGTCAG